>Ga0209709_10002382_pt1 | contig 16497 bp, 18 predicted proteins | sample ArcticOcean_MG_C_2_FD_187435 | JGI IMG/M metagenome (GOLD analysis project Ga0209709, IMG submission 187435) | Marine microbial communities from western Arctic Ocean - ArcticOcean_MG_CB4_136 (SPAdes) (version 2) | ecosystem: Environmental > Aquatic > Marine > Oceanic | place: Arctic Ocean... | reverse complement strand
AAGAGGAAGGAGATACGTCAGAAGATAAACCCGTGGAAGATGAACCTGTGGAAGATGAAACTGAGACAATCGATGCATCAGAGGATGATGATGTCGAACTCATAGAGGACGATGACGAAGATTGAACGGGCACCTAATCAGCCAAACCGCTGACCACTGCGACCACCCGCATACGGTCATGCAAATCCTCACTAACCCTAGCACCAAGAATCACTTGAGCATCGTCATCGAGCCGAGAGGTGAAGAGGTCTGCAACCTCACCTACCTGCCCAACAGTCAGTCCGGGACCACCTTCAATCTGCAGCAAACAACCCTTGGCTCCATCGAGTTTTAGACTGGCAAGTGGTGAACTCATCGCATCATCGAGCAATCCTTGAGGATTATCACCATGTCCTTGCGCCACGAGTAGCGTAGATGCTCCTTTGTGACCTACGATTGCCTTGAGATCCATCATGTCGAGATTTATCAATCCAAGCCTAAGCAGAGTTCTTACCAAGCCATCGACTAATTCCTCAACCCAACTCGCACCTAAGCGCCAGTCACTACCGCGCTCACGCGCTTGCCAAGCGAGGCGATCGAGCGAAAGGCGGACGCAAACATCGCTGTGTTTTTCCAATTTAATCAAACTCGCTTCTGCTATCGCTTGCCGCGATGGCTGAGCTGTGAATGGATGCGCTGCTACGGAAAGTACTACCGCACCTGACAATCTCGCTTGGCGAGCAAACTCAGGTGCTGCTCCGCTGCCGGTACCTCCCCCTAAGCCAGTCAGAAGGATTACTAATTCCACATCTTCCAACAATAACCGAGTGACATTGGCCGCATTACGCATGCGCTGTTCTCCCAAAGGTGGTAGTCCAGCACAACCGCTGGCATCTTCAGCCGAACCGAGACGTATAATATGGGCTTGCACATCATTGGAAAAACTATTTTCGTCGGAATCTACCAAGACCAAATCAACATCATTTCCAGCCCTTTCATGGGCTTTGAGGGCCCATGAACTACCCAAACCTCCGATGCCGGCGATAAGCAGTTGCGCCCCGTCCATGAACCCTCATCAAAGAGAGGGTTCTTCAATCAATCGCGGTCAACATAGCGCAGATAGCGACGGCGAGCATCTCTAGCCCAAGCATTGTCTGCCTCTAGTTCTAGCACTTTGTCGTAGATCTCGACTGCCTTTTCAAAGTCTGAAAAATGCCGCCCCATTAGATGTGCGAGGTTGTTGAGAGCGGGGATACAATCCTCCTCCTCCACAAGCATTTGCAATAGAATGTCTTCTGCCTTACCAAAATCAGCACGCAGCATTGCCTCTTCAGCATCATCGAGAGATTGTAATTGCTCTGGTGAAAGATCGTAAATATTTTCAAAGGTATAATCAGACATCAAGGGGCGCTGCAGGCTCAAGACCATAGATTCTTCCGCCTTGTGATAGTGTCACAAAAGTAGGGGACTCGTTCCTACTTTGCAACCTCTCTGTGAGAGGTGACCAAGTAACGTTGATAAGACACCTTCTGGTGGCATCGACGCTGGTGAGACCGTGTCTAAGACTCGCAACAGAATGAGGCTGCTAATCATTGCTTCTTTAGTGACTCTGTTGATGGTTCCTACCATAGGTCAAGCGATGAATTCCGGCGTCGGTTCTGCACAGGACAGCGACGGCGATGGTACAACTGATATCACCGATGTCGCCAAGGAAGGCTGCCTTTGCCATGCGGCTGCTGCTGACAACTCGGTACAAATCGTCCTCGATGAGGTTCCTTATTCATGGGTTACTGGTCAAACTTATCTCTTAAGATTGGAATTAATCGGTGGACCTGATGCCCTTACTGGCAGCACTACCGGAGGATTCTCAATGCGAGTAAGTGCTGGATCTCTGGCTGAAAGTGACACTACAAAAAACTGGGAGGGTGATATTCAAACCTTGACTCACAATGCCGATGGAGCGAGAACAGATGACCGCACGTGGGATATTTCTTGGGTTGCGCCTGAAAACGGCACCGGTGCGGTTGATTTCTGGATAACCGGCAATAGCGTCGATGGTAATGGCTTGAACACCGGTGAGGATTCTTGGAATCAACTATTCTTCTTCCTCGGCGAAGCTACTGAGGATTCGGGATTAGGCACACGAACCATCTTCGCCGGTGACGGTCAAGTAAGTGCTCCAATAGCAGAGAAGCACGGCATTGAACTGCATGAGATGGGGGCTGAATTACGTGCTCACTGGCTTGGACTACTGGGCTTCCTCTCTGTAATAATCGTCATAGTATTCGCAGGCCTACTTCTACGCTATGGATTCTCAGGATCCTACGAAGGGCGCAGTAATCAATTACGCCTTCGTTACAAGATCAGACGCCGAGGTGACCAGTGATGGCCAAGGATGTAATCACAGATTTACTCGAAAGAGTAGTTCGTGGCGAGGTTACCATCAAAGATGCAAGAGCCGCACTTTCTGAATCGACTCTTACCGAGGAGCAGATGGAAGCTGCAATCGACCACGGGGTATTCAACCCGGCAGAACCAGGCACTGTCATCTCAGCATCACTTGCTGCATCAGGCGCATCTTACCTGACTATCTTCTTCTTCGTATGGGGAGTATTCTGGACCTTGTATTGGGGAGCGACAACTCTCTATGGATTATTCAACAAATGGGGTCAAGAGCAACTTTCATATCATTTGGCAATGGCACTCACTACGTTGATAATGATGGGTGTCATCTACCTGCGCTTTGTCATACCTGACAAGATAATCGTCAAAGAAAGCATGAACAAATTTGTCCCAGAGCACCCCAAAGATTGGAAGGACTATAAGATTTGAGACAACTAGGAGGTGAAATAATGGATAGAAAACTAAGACCTGGACCCACTAATGACACCACCGAACTAGTACAAAATGGCACAAATCTCCTCAATCGCCGCAAATTTTTACGTTACGGACTAAACTCTGCAACCGGAGTAATCGCCGTAACTCTTGGTGCATTAGGATTCGCTTCAGTACTTATGCCACCAAGTGGCAGTAGTAGTGGTGACCTTGCAGTCAAGTATTGGGCTAAGGGCCGAGAAGATGAGGCCTGGTATGGAGCAGACCATCTACAACCAATGAAAAAATCTGACTTCGTAGAACAAGCAAAGACTTCCAGTGTCGGCATGTCCGGCGCTCAAGGAGTATGGAATGGTCTACCGGTTAACGTCACCTATGTCCCTCACTCGAAAAACTCAAATAAGCCAATTGCCAATAACATCCCTCGTTTCCAACTAACCGAAGGAAAAGATGCTACTGGAAAGGTCATCGGTCACTTTGAAGACCTATCCGATGCTGACCCAAGTTTATTCCCAAGTGAAGATCTAATCATGGTATTCTCACGCTGCACCCACCTATGTTGTATCCCCGGTTGGCAATTAGTCGCCAACGATTATACTGAGGATTCATGGACTCCTGGCGGTGGTGACGTCAAGGGCAGTAAGATGTTCTGTATCTGTCACTCGAGTAGATTCAACCCTACCGTCCTCGAGATGAATACCAATCGCAATCGCTCCAATGGTCAAACCTTCAAGTATGCAGGAATCGCTAGAGCCGGCGGTCCTGCACCTGTTGGTTTACCGATTATCCCATTGGCCGTCAATTCTGACGTGATTGAAGGTCTGACAACATATGTCGATTGGCTAACTTATTGTGACTGAGGTGAAAAAATGAGTACACTATTCTGGATTTTGTGGTTCTTTATCGCCTTCATTGTCGTTTTGGTTGCATTCACACTGCGCAAGGAAAACGACGACGTCCCACGTCGAGAGATTCTAAGAGCGGTCGAGACCTCTGGTAAGATGGGTGTTGCCGAAAAGACATTCCTTTGGGTATTCAGTTTCCTAGACACCAGATTCCGCATTCAGGACTACTGGAATATGAGCAAAGGTGCTTACTACAACATGCATCGACAGATGCCTTTAACTCACGCTGAAAAATACAAACTTCGTATTATTTGGTATTGGTATCCCCTTTATTGCTTAGGAGGAATTTCCTTCCTCGCCTTTATTATTCTAGTTCTGACTGGAACCGTACTTGGAATCTACTACGTTCCTGGCGGAGCTGGTGATCCTTCGCCAGCATATACCAGCATGACATACATCATGACTCAGTTGCCGTTTGGCTACATCATTCGTTCGGTCCATCACTGGGCAACCCACTTCATGGTAGCAGCAGTATTCTTGCATATGTGTAGAGTTTACTTTACCGGTGCTTACCGTAATCCCCGTGAACTCAATTGGTTGATTGGAGTCGCATTGATGTTCTTGACCATCTTCTTTGGTTATTCAGGATATCTTCTACCCTGGGATAGTTTAGCATTCGGTGCTGCAACCATCGGCATCAATATGGCAAATGCATCACCTCTGATTGGAAAACAGATCTCTACCGTGATGTTCGGTGGCACCTCACTCAGTGGAGGAACTGTGACTCGCATGTATTTCATCCACGTCTTTATCCTACCAGTTATTGTTACATCTCTGATTATTATCCATCTATTTATAGTGTGGGTGCAGGGAATAGCGGAGCCGCATTGAGGAGGTGACATATTATGGGTCTAATGGAAAATCTAGGTCGGGTAGCCGACACTTACATGTCCGAAAAGGAGCGCTTAGTTAGCGCAGATGACAAAAGGGAACGAACAAGGTCGGGTCATGGATTCTGGCCGCATGAAGTGTTGCGAGACAGCATCATATTCGCCGCAATACTCACGGTTCTACTTTTCTATAGTTGGCTTATCCCGCCTCCACTTCACAATGCTGCCGACCCCTTTGCTCAAGCGGGTTTCGTATTCCCAGATTGGTATGTGCTCTTCAGTTACGGTTACTTGCGCTGGGGTGAATATCTCCCTCAATTCGATGTACCTCTCGGACCGGTCGGAGAATTCTTTGGACAGCCGACCTTCCCTTGGAGTGCTGCATGGTGGGGTAGCGCTCTAACTGGCATCCCAGTGGGTATCCTTGCTCTACCTCCCTTCCTTGGCGGTCGTGAAAAGAGACCAGTAGAAGATCCTGGGTTTGCGGTTGCTGGAGTGATATACCTAGCACACGTTTGGTTCATATCGGTATTCAGTATCAACATCTTCCTGAAATTATATGGTAATAATCGCTCTGATTATTGTAAGTTAGATAGTCATGCGGATTTGGTTTGTGGTGTCCGTGAACCATGGATTGCAGAGTTATTCAATTCGATACCGTGGGTCTTGACAGGTATTCTCTTGTGGATAATGCTCTACTTTGTCGTGCGTTGGTTCTTCATCAATTCATGGGGAGCGAGGTTTACCCCCGCTCATGGCAAACGTCTAGCCATCGGTTCTTTGCTGATAGCAACCCTTCTCAGTGCCTACACCTTCCCAATCTACAACAATGGATTCTGGGATGCGAGTGGAATTAATACACTCGCCGATTATGACGATCTGCACGAGATGCGCAGCCAACCTATGGACACTCATGTCCACAGTGAGAATGAATTTACTATTAGTCAAGGATTTGAAAATCAACTAGTACCAGCTGCTGCTTGGATGCAATGGGAGAATTTCCAGCCAACTAGAGAACATATAATCGATTTCACTGATGCAAATGGGCATCAAGATGCTGCTTCATCTGTAAATGCAGTAACCTATGCCAATAATTACACTGGCGAACAGGGATTATGGCAGACTGGAAGTTTCACCATTACCAACGATTACTGGCCAAGTGGTATGAGCACGGTTCCCCTCGATACCATCTGTGAATACCGAGTTGATTCCTCGGCTAGAAAAATCAACAACGTCTTGACTACAACCTATATCACAACATCAATGATTATCGCAGACACCTCTGGTCAAATCGTCATTCAGCACAATCAGTGCGCAGGTGCACTGGCTGTTGAACTAGGTGCTGGCACCTATAATTACGATTTCAAGGTAGATTCTACCGGACCACTGGCTGCCAATGATACCATCGTGGTCGAGGCTGGAATGAGCATTCAGGCCTTCCAACCACTACTAATCTACGATGACGATGCTGCAGGAGGACTTGCCGGGCACAGTGTAAACCTCTCCAATACCGTAGAATTAGCACTAGCAGGTAATTCATTTGCACCAATCGATAACCCCGGTTATCACGTCAATCCTAACTCACTGGATGCTAAGTTGATCTATGCAATGTTCATCCCTTGTCTGACCTTTGGAGCGTTAACTTGGGTTCTATTGCGCTATATGGCAAGAGGATACGAATTCGAGATGAACAAGTGCTACGGCTGTGACCTCTGTGACGATGCTTGCCCTGTGCGCTTATTCACTGGCGGTGACAAACTCAACATCATCTATAACACATGGAATAATGAGGATGATGGAGTACCGATGTACACCTGTTTGACCTGTACAGCATGCACTAATGCTTGCCCACAACTAGTCGATTACGATTCCTATGTCGACATCAGGCGCAGTCTGATAGTCGGTGGACCTGCTGCTGAGATCCCCCACGGTGCTTTACAAGCTGTGCTCGCCGCTGAAGCCGAAGAAGAGGCAGATGATGATTTCATCTCAGTCGAGGAGTTAGGAGAGGTATCCAATGTCGGATACTACCCCGGATGTGTCGACTATCTCGACCAAGAGATGGTCTTTAGCCATCTCAACCATGGCAAGATGGATCTTGGAGATTCTACCAGCGCTGCCTTCACACTCTTCGAAGAGATGGAAACCGATGTCACCTACTTAGGGCGTGATTTCCTCAAGTGCTGTGGGCACGATCAAAAGTGGCAAGGATTAACTGAGGTCTTTGACAAGTTGAAAAGTTACAACCAAAAGCGTATTCAGGCTAGTGGAATAGACACTCTGGTCTCTAGTTGTGCAGAGTGTTTCAGAACCTTTGCCCGTGATTATGAACTCGAGGGAATCAAGGTAATGCATACTACTGAATATCTGCTAGAAAATGGCTGGGATGAGAAACTAAAGTCTGAGCAGGACCTCACTATCACCTACCACGACCCATGCCGTTTGGGCCGACAGATGGGCATCTATGATGAACCAAGAAAACTGATCGAAAGTGTCGAGAATATCAAACTGGTTGAGATGGAACACAGTGGCGAGGACGCCATGTGCTGTGGAGTGTCATCGATGATGTCGTGTAATGAGAACGCAAGAGCCCTGAGGGTGGAACGCTTCGAGGAGATTCGAAATACCGGTGCCGACTTGATGCTAACATCTTGCCCCAAGTGTGTATCTCACTTTGAGTGCCTGAAGTTTGAGGGAGATGAGAGCCACGATATCGAAATTCTAGACGTGGTTAGTTTCCTTGCTAGGCAAGTAGAAGCCCGTAAAGCAAAGAATGCAATCGAAGTAGATTCACGCGAACTTGTAGAAGCTTGAACCGATTTAGAATCACAATAACTGTGTTTTGTGAGTATAATCACTATTGGTTAACGGTGAATCACTCTGGTGGTTCGTCGTCTTCGCCCATACCTTTGATCTCGTAATTAGAGGGGAATAGAGCAATTAGAGTGCCAGCAACCAAACATCCAAGTCCCCAGGCAAACTCCTTCTGAATAAACATCAGTTCAAGAGAAATCGCCACCAACAACAGTCCGCCGATATTGGAAACCCAAACCAATGTTTTGAAAGTGGAAAGGGACACACCTGTACTATTAACACCACGCTTTGGACCAAATTCACCACCAAACCGTAGTGGTTCCTGCTCTTCTTCATCGACCATCAACTCACCTCTCAATCATCTCTATAGCATCGGTAGGACAGGCCAAAACACAGAGTCTACATCCGGTGCATGGATCACGCAAGATTCGTGCCTTACGATTTGAAGGAACATTCATCATTGGCGAAATCATGTCCTTATGATATAGTTCAATCGCATCATCATCACATGCGATAGTGCAATGGTCGCAGCCTATACAGAGTTTTTCAGTGACCCAAGCCACCATATGCTCGCCTTCTTCAATTTCTTCCAAGCGCAAACCCTTCTCACTAGAAAGTGCAGTCGATATACGAATAGCCTCAGCCGCCCTGCGAGAGGCGAGGTCATCAGCAGAGGTCATCAGCCAACGCTGTGGTCTTTTAGACTTCAAACCTCTGCTATAATATCATCAATTATCTCACTGAAAATCAATTCGGGACACAGAAGTAAACTTCGTTCAGATATATGCTGCATCTTCAGATACAGAGTGTAAGAACTAATTGATGGAAGTGATGTGATAAATCACTTATTTGCTCGTATTTGGGCTTCACGCCCCATTGCTAGCATGCTCAACTCGGCAACAAGCGCGTGCCATCCATGAGCCCTTTTACCATATATTTCGCCGACTTCACTATAGGTTTGGAAATGAGAACTGGGAGTATTGAGATTATCGACATCCCCCTTTTTGCTATTGATGCGATAAAACCATGACGCTGCCTCGCCATCTACGAGATAGACAACTGGCTCAACCGGATAGCCTTCAACACTTTTCAATGCTGTTGGCACCCCTTCTTGAATCAAGAAATTCTCAACGTCAGCACCACCTTTACTATACATCAATTTCTTCATCTTACGATTAGACAATTGCAATAATTGCTCACCGCTAGTGATCACTAAAATACCCAAACCGTAGGTACCACGGTCATTTTTGACAAATACCACAGGTTCTCTATCGATATTGAGTTTGACATATCTCTGCTTTATACGTGCAATAAATTCATCTATTTCAGCCGCTAGTTCGATTCGACAACTCTCATGATCGAGACATTTATCCTCAGATACAAACCATTCACTCATCAAATGCCATGGATCGATATTTAGCAAATTCGCCATCTCATCGACATAGGTTTGTAATGCTTGATAGTGCTCGGATTTGCGGCGAATATGCCAACCCATTTGTGGTGGTGGGCTGACCTGCTGAACTCCAAGCCCGGGCACTAGGCCAGTAGCGAGATCATTATTCAGTAGAATTAGACAGGGCTTTTCACCGTCGACAAGCAAACCATCATCGACGGCTTCTACATTAACCAGTTTGAGAGGTACGCTCAAGGTATCGATCGAACCGTGCCCGTTTAATTCGGGTGAGCCAACTGTACAGCGAAATCCACCTGCTTCCAATAACCGTTTGATGGTCGAAACATTCTCGGCATAGGCTTGATTTCGAGTATGACTTTCAGGATATAGGTGAACCCAACTACAACCCTCGTGGAGCTTATTGATGTGTTCACGTAATAAATTGGAGATCAAAGGTTCATCCTCTGGCGATATGTTGTTGAAACCAGCAGGAAAGTGATTAGCATCGACCACAGCAACCTTCCAATCGGCATCACGGATATCGACACTGCCGTAAATAGGGAGGGGAACTTGCGCTCTCTTCTCAACAAACCATTCCATTATCTCCCCGCGCTTCTCCTCAAGTAGTTGGGTCTTTTCAGCTAGGAAATTCATTGAATCACCTCATCGAGTAAAGAACACACATCTCCACTCTTTGGAGATTTACCACCATCTAATATGTGCATGGCATTGAACAACCCAAATCCTATTGCCATGTCAGGCTGGTCAAGTAGGACCCTTTTGAACACTCCACTTTGTTCAGCGATTTCTTTTGCTCTTGGCGCTAACTCGCTCATCAATTGTTTGAGCATTACCGGTGCAGTTGCAGTACCAGCAGGCAATTTTGGTCGACGGACGATTTCAGAAGGTAGATTGGTCAGATCAGCAGCACGGCGTAACGCCACTTTTTCTTCCATCTGGGGGCCCAAACGCCAATCCATGGGCAACTTGCTAGCTGCTTCCCGATGGGAACGACCGAGAAATGGCACTCTTACCTCGAGAGAATGAGCCATTGAGTGGCGGTCAACCAATCGTAATTGAAAATTTGATAATTGACCATGGTCTAGTTCGAATTGCAAAAAATTCTCTAAAGAAGAGCAATGGTGTTCCGGGTTGTGGTTTTCATTCCACCATTGCTCACCCTCTAGAGAAGAAAGGTCAGTTCCACTCAAACCAAGACGGCGTTCGATAGTTTTGGCATGGGCTTGCAAATCACGATAACGAGGATAACCGGCGTGGAGTTCATCGGCACCTTGGCCACAGAGTCCAACTGTCACCTTCTCAGCCATCTTTGCGAAAAGTGGTTGAAAGAATAATACTGAGATGTCTAAATCTTCACCATGCCAGGCTAGAGCAGGTAAGGAGTTGTGAAATGCCTCGGGTTCAAGCAAATGCTGATGGTGGACAAGATCGAGACTGCTCGCAACCAATTCAGCTGCTTGCCAATCGGGATTATCCTCGCTTTCTGCCACGGTCCAACAAGCAGGTAGCGGCTGACCAGAACGAGTAGATGCCTCTCTGGCAACAGCAGCGACTAGACTACTATCAAGTCCACCTGACAGCACAATACCTACTGGTACATCTGCCATCAGTCGATCTTCTACATCGCTGATGAAGGTCTCGAGTAGATGTTCTGGCTGAGACCAGTTTTTTGTCGGCTCGACCAATTGTCGAGCAAAACTAGCGCATCCAGTCATCACTGCTTTCCCATTATCTAACGACCAAGTCTCTACTGTACCGGGGCGTATTTGATGGACATCGAGGAAGAGACTGGTACCATCGAGCGGATATTCCCATGCGAGACGAGCACGCATAGCCAAATCATCGATTTGCGGAATATAGGATTCATGAGCACGCAAAGCTTTCGCTTCGCTGGCAAAGAGAAGGGTTTGACCAACCATAGTTCGCAGAAGGGGCTTAATTCCCAAAGTGTCACGTGCTAAAATCAATTGCTGATTTACCTCGTCCCAAATAGCGAATGCAAACATACCATTTAGTTGTGAGATCCAACTTGCATGCCCTACTGCACTACTTCCAGCGTGCGAGCGATGCAAGGCGAGAATTGACTCGGAATCTCCACCGGTCCTGTAGGGGTAAGAATCTACCTTCAAATCAAGATGATTATAGATCTCTCCATTTGCCACTAATATCGAGCGATGATCGGAAGAAATGGGCTGCGGAGAGCCCTTTAGATCTAATATTGAAAGACGAGCATGGCTTAATCCGCAGTGGTCGTCAACCCAAATACCGCGACCATCAGGACCACGGTGATTAAGCAAGTCGATAATCGAATTAAGAATACGAGTATCGGGGCTACCGAGCATACCGCCAATTCCGCACATTTCTATCCATCACAAAGTGAGAAATTCATCAAAATACTGGCCATGCGAACATGGTGACTACCAGTAGAACGAACGCTGAAATAAAAGCGAAGAGATAAACGCTTTGTGGCGGGTCTTTGCTATCCTGCTCCTCACTCATGTTTCCTCACCAGACCAAGGGGTGGAGAACAGCCATTTCAACATTTGCTGTAACCATTCATAACCAGACACTGATGATTAGTAAGGCAGCGGCTGGAATCAGTAGCATGGTAGCATTATCATCAATCCATTTGAGACGAGGACTCTCAGCTGCTACTACCAATGGCGCCATTATGGCAACCAATACAAGTGGAGTCCCTACTAAATGCCAACACAGCAGCCAAATCAGGGCTGCACCGGTAATTCCAATGATGTGAACTTTGGTTTTGTCAAGCCCGATTCTTCGTGCCTCGCCGAGTAGAGGATCGATGAAGGTTAGTGAAAATATCAACGGATATCCGTATTTCGATTCCTCAAACATCAATAAAACAAGTCCGACCGAAAAACCACCCCACGCTAATGCACTAACTTGATTCGCCTCGTATTGGCGTTGGCCAAATACCACGAAACCAAGTTTCAAACGTAGACTCTCACCGAGGATAATCACCATTACCACCAAACTGGCAAAGCGCTCTTTGGATATTGACCAGTCAACGCCTATTTCATCGCCATATTGATAGAAAATCCATGGTATGAAAGCCATCGATAAATGGAATACACGACGCAGCACATGCCCCTTCATGCCACCGACTGATTGACCAACAGGATCTATCTTCACTTTGAACTCTCCATAATACTCTCAATTGTAGATAGACCGCCGTGAATCGAATCTACCGCTGCTTTGAAATCCATACTCTCAAGGAATCTACGTTCATTAGCTATCATAAGACGTTCACGTATCCGGGCTTTTTCCGAAGTGGTACGCTTTTTGAGCGAGAGAATAGTCTTGGCTAGTGGTTCTATTCCATCGCCTTTGAGCGCGCTTACCTTGACCACAGTTGGCGGTTCTATATCTAGATCAAGAGACATTGACAATTGATTGACCACAACATCAGCCCCGGGTAAATCACATTTATTGACAACTACCAAATCGGCCAATTCAAGAATGCCTGCTTTTTCTGCTTGGACACCATCGCCACGACTTGGACCTTCAATGACAATGATTCGATCTGCCATAGCTGCACAGCGTATCTCGGCTTGACCGGCACCGACTGTCTCGATGACAACCAAATCGAAATCTCTTGCCAGAAGGTGCGAACAAAGATCACTTACGATATATGGTGTTGAGCCACTGGCAGAGCGGGTTGCTATCGAACGAAGATAAATGCTCTCTCTGCGCTCGCTATCATCGAGTGAAGTCATTCTGATACGGTCACCAAGCAAGGCACCTCCACTAATCGGCGAAGTGGGGTCCACTGCGAGAACTGCAACCTTGAGCCCGGGAGTCCAGCAATGGAGAAGTGCATCAATCAAACAAGATTTACCAACTCCTGGCGCTCCGGTGATACCGATAATGAGACCTTGCCCAACATCTGGTTTAAGCAACCCTTCTTCGATTGCGGTTATCTCTTTGGCTAGAGCACGCCGGTCCAGATAATCACATCCCTTGCCAAAACCAGGAATCGCTTGCGCCAACTCCGCATTCACGCTCACTCGCATGATCGATGAAAGCCACGATTTCCTTGGATGAAGTCCCAGGTCCAAAAATCGCTCTCACGCCTTCTTCATACAATGCCATGCGATCACCTTCAGGAATGATACCACCGCCAAAGACGATGACTTCGTTCATACCTGAAGCGCGTAATAATTGACAGACTTTGGGGAAGAGATGGCTATGAGCACCAGATAGTGATGAAAGCCCGATGAAGGATGCGTCCTCATCTATCGCACTGCTCACTATTTGCTCAGGGGTTCTCCTCAAGCCGGTATAGATTACTTCGTGGCCAGCATCCCGTAGAGCACGAGCAACTACCTTGGCTCCTCGGTCATGGCCATCAAGGCCAGGTTTGGCAACAATGATTCGCTGTCGGCCAGCCATGTGCCTACGATATCAGTCGGCCCTATCAGCACTTCCATGGTCCAAGATGATGCGAAGCCATAAGGACAGAGACCACCTGTGCGCACTTGGGGAAGAGTCAATGAGTACAGAACAACGCCTCAATGACCTTAGAGCACGCAAAGCGCGTTCAGAGGCAGGTGGAGGTGCTGCTAGAGTCGAAGCGCAGCATAAGCGCGGTAAGTTGACTGCGCGAGAACGTTTAGAATTACTATTAGATGACGGATCATTCCAAGAGATGGATTCACTCGTCGAACATCGTTGTAGAGACTTCGATATGGATAAGAAAATCATTCCTGGCGATGGTGTAGTCACAGGACATGGAACAATTGACGGGCGAGAAGTATTCGCATTTTCACAAGATTTTACAGTTTATGGCGGTAGTTTAGGAGAAATGCATGGTCTGAAGATTTGCAAGGTACTAGACATGGCCCTGAAAACCGGACGTCCTGTCATTGGTCTCAACGATAGTGGTGGAGCGAGAATTCAGGAAGGAGTCGCGAGTCTCGGATCTTATGCTGAAATCTTCTTCCGTAACGTTAGAGCTAGTGGCGTCATCCCACAGATAAGCGTCATAATGGGACCCTGTGCAGGAGGAGCGGTATATTCCCCGGCAATTACCGACTTCGTAATCATGGTCGACAAGACTGCTCATATGTTCATTACCGGACCTGAAGTAATCAAGACCGTTACCAATGAAGATGTCAGTTTCGAAGACCTCGGCGGAGCAAATACACATGGTTCACGTTCCGGAGTTTCACACTTCACCGCCCAAAGTGATGAAGAAGCACTCAATACTGCCCGTGATTTAATCAAAATGTTCCCTCTCAATAATTTGGAAAAGCCACCGGGTCAAAAATCGAGCGATCCTCCAAATCGCTCATGCGAAAAATTAGATTCGATAGTTCCCGAAGACCCGAGCAAACCCTATGACGTCAAGGGTGTCATCAACGAGATTCTCGATGATGGTGCATTCTTGGAAACCCAAGCAGATTGGGCTATGAATATCGTCTGTGGCTTCGGCCATCTAAGTGGAAATACCGTTGGTGTAGTCGCTAATCAACCACAACATCTCGCTGGATGCCTAGATATCGATGCCAGTGACAAAGCCGCACGATTTGTCCGCTTTTGTGACGCCTTCAACATCCCAATCATCACTTTAGAGGATGTGCCTGGATTCCTACCTGGAATCAGCCAGGAATGGGGAGGAATCATTCGACACGGCGCCAAATTACTCTATGCATATTCCGAAGCGACCGTCCCGAAACTGACTGTAATATTGCGTAAGGCCTATGGTGGCGCCTACGATGTAATGAGTTCAAAGCACATCAGAGGCGACTATAACGTCGCCTGGCCAGGTGCCAAATTAGCGGTTATGGGCGCTGATGGTGCGGTTCAGATTATCCATCGCAATCGTCTGAAAGGTGCACGCGACCCTGAGGGAGAGCGTACGAGACTAATCGAGGACTTCGAAGAAAAATTCGCTAATCCCTACAAGGCCGCAGGCCTTGGTTATCTCGATGATGTCATTGAGCCAAATCAAACCAGAGACCGCTTGTGTCGAGCACTAGAGATGCTTTTAGACAAAGAAGAGATTCGACCAGCCCGTAAACACGGCAATATTCCCCTCTGAGGTAGAAGAAATGACCGATGATTCGATTTTGAGAATGGCAGCAATAATGGCTGTCCTCAATGAGGTTATTGGCGCAAGTGATGCTGCTCAAATTGGCCGTAGTCTCGGTGAATCATGGTCACAAGATCATCGACGAGTCATTACCGGATCGGCTTCACTCTTACAGACAAAAAGTGCGAGGGCACCTTGGAGGTGACGTGAATGACTGAATCTCGCAAAGTAATCGTCGATGGTGTCGAATTCGAGGTAGAACTAGAAAACGAAGGAGACACTTGGACGGCAGTTGTAGAAGGCAGGTCATTCGAGATAAAAATTCCAGGCGGATCATCTGCCCCTAAGAAAAAGAGGCCGGGAAGCCGTTCGAAAAAGAGCGGGGTAGTCTCAGCAAATATGCCGGGTAAAGTGGTCACAATCGAGGTATCTCAAGCCGAAGAGGTCATCGAGGGTCAGGTAATATTAATCTTAGAAGCGATGAAGATGCAAAATGAAATTCAGGCACCGGTCTCAGGAATAATCAAATCAATAAACTGTGAGGAAGGCCAGTCGATAGAGGCTAATATTCCACTAGTTGTAATCGAACCCCATACTGTAGAAGGTGAAAAAGATGAGTGAAAAACCAACTTGTGATTTCCCTGGCTGCGAAAATGAAGGTGATATTATCAGCCGCCTATCACCTGAAGGTTACTTAGTCGCTACCGGTAAGAAAGCATACTCTTTTCGCGAAGCATATCGTAGATTCCACTATTGTGGTGACCATCACGACGAATTGATGAATGGGGTTTGGAGCAGAGTAAGAAAGCCAGATGACAAGAGCGATGGGCATGTGGCTCCAACTGCAATATAGACTAAACTAAGTCTACTTACTCGTGATTGGGTGTTTTTATATATTGCTCAATAACACGTCATAAGTATGCACACTGATAATATCGAGTGGAAGAACACAAGCAAAAGTTTAATTCTATCTCTTTTAATGCTGATTTCGGCATTAACTGCAGGATTAGAATCTTTTGAGAAACCTTCAACTCTGCTTGAGGAAGAAACCCAATTAGACTGGAACCAGAGAAATCATCAGCCTGAGACTGATATCGATACATGGAATCTGACTAATTCAACTTCAAATTTCAATGTTGGAGACATAGTATATGTCGAAATTGATTCATTTGATTTAACTATCAATAACTCATATTCTCTGGATTGGTCACTAGATAATGGTAGCCAAACTGGTTCCTTTTCTTGGACTGCTTACAATAGTTCTAGTTATGAACAACTAAATGTCAGTGGATTATCGGCTGGAACACATTGTATTAGTGCTGAACTTTTCGATACTAGCAATAATAGTTCACTCGATTTCGATTTCACCTGTTTTACTGTTAACTCTGCCTCTACAGGGCATGTCGCCATCATGATGGGGAATAATGTCTACAATTACGGAGATGATGTCTATGCTGACTTTGATCTTTGGGATTTGATCGTCAATGACGCATATGACTTAACCTGGTCACTCGATAATGGAAGTCAAACTGGCACTTTTTCTTGGAATGCTAGTAATACTTGGGGCGCTGAACAGCTAATGCTTAGTGGTTTATCTCCGGGATATTACTGTATAGAAGCCACTCTCTACGATTCTGCTAGTAACAGTTCTCTAAGTTATGA
>Ga0209709_10002381_pt1 | contig 16500 bp, 8 predicted proteins | sample ArcticOcean_MG_C_2_FD_187435 | JGI IMG/M metagenome (GOLD analysis project Ga0209709, IMG submission 187435) | Marine microbial communities from western Arctic Ocean - ArcticOcean_MG_CB4_136 (SPAdes) (version 2) | ecosystem: Environmental > Aquatic > Marine > Oceanic | place: Arctic Ocean... | reverse complement strand
TTTAATCGACGAGGAAGGATATTATCAGGCAATAGTGGCTTTCATAGCCATCGATGAACATGGTGCTGGAAATGCTGAATTTGTTGAAGTGTGGGGCTGGGATTATGATGATGATGATGATGATGACAATTCGGGTGGTGGAGGTCTTACACTTTACGTCTTTGACGCTGAAGATGCACAAGATTCTCCCTCGAGTGCAACTGACGACCCGCTTATTCGTGTAACAATGTCCCAAGGAAGCGACATTAACTGGGCAGTCGTATCTGTGAAGATCTCAGTCAACAATGGAGCGCCTTTGACCTGTGCAAACGACAACGCATCCAAAGAAAACAGCCCTTGCTGGCTTTATGAGTTCGGCAGTACCAGTGACCACGTTTGGAGTGTTGGCGATGGAGTAACAATCTACGAAAACAGTGCCATTTGCGACGCAAGTGTTACCTGCAACATCGAAGTTACAATCAGCGACACTCAAGCAGAAAAAACCATCGACCAGTCTACCGCTGTTGCTTCGTGATTAGCGTAACTGAGAATCCCTTGAATTGATATGGGTGGCCTACCTGCCTTGAATCATGGGCGAAGCATCTGGTTCCGTGACTCCACTGCTCAAAGAAGACGGCGAAGCGTTCAAAATCGCTGTATTGATTCCAACTATCAACAATGCAGATGAGCTCGATATTGTCCTTGAACGACTTTCTAAACAGACGTATTCGCACTTTGAAGTCATTATTTCCGATTCAAAATCTAAGGACCATACCAAAGAAGTCTGTGAAAAGTATGGAGCAACTTGGATTGAGGACCCTTCCCGAAATCGGGCTGATGCCTGTAATTATGCGCTTCGACAAATGGACCATGAATTGGTCCTGTTCACCGATGATGATACGATTCCTCCTCTCGATTGGGTTGAGAAATTGGTTCGTTGGTTCAAGGACCCTGAAGTCGGAGCAGTCGGTGGACCTAACTTTGCACCTGATGATGACCCATTCGGAGCCAAGTGTGCAGATGTTGCATTCTGTACCAAGTTCATGACTGCGGGAACTCGCTACGGCGCTCAACCCAAGGGAGATTTGGTCCCAATCACACACAATCCTGGAGTCAATTGCGCCCATCGTATGGCGAATCTGCGAGAGGTAGATTTCTTTGAACCGGGATGTATCGGTGCAGAAGACGTCGTATTGGATGCGAAAATCCAACGAGCCGGACACAAGTTGTTCATCGACCCCTCAAACGTCATGCCTCACCGCCGCCGCCGCCCATTCAAGCCCTACATGAAGCAAATGCGAAACTATGGCTATACTCGAATGGTTGCCAACAAGCGATGGCCAGAAATTTCTACCTGGTCTCATACCGCCATCGGATTCTTCCCAGTAATGGTTGTCGTGGCTTTGCTTGGAATGCTCTACGGCGCACTCACTGGTGGAGCAGAAGCAGAACTCTGGTTCACTCTTTCTGGCGAGTGGAATCTTTCACGTATCGCCTTCCACATTCCACTCGGATTGATTTGCCTGTATATTGGAATCAGTTGGCTTGGCGCTGCGATTGGAACATCACCTCATCGCTCGATTGGAACGGTATTCCTTGCACCGTTATTTGTCTTCTTAGCGCAATGGGCGTATGGCCAAGGCGTCATCAAAGCATGGAGAGAGATTAGTCGCACAGGCGGTAAAGCTGGTGAAGGCGCACAAATCGATGACCGTATACGAACGGCATGATTCTACATCCTGTGAAAGTGCACTTTAACCCCTAAAAAAAGGGGGAAGGCCTTTGTTTGATTGATGTAAAGACGAGATATGGCCGGTCGACTCCAAAACCGATTGGCCCAATTAGACACGCCTGATCACGCAACTGATGAAGAGGAGATTTGGTCACTCATTCGCCTGAGCCTCGTTCTTCTACGTGTCGTACTTTTTGTTGCCATCATAGCAATATCAGAACTGATGGAGAGTTATTACATCTCTAATTTATCAATGGCCCTGTGGGCCATTATCATCGGAATCCCCTTGTTCATTCTCATCTCATGGGGAATCATCTTGGGAGACCGCATCATTAGAAAAGAGGGTTCTGGCCTTGAGCAGACTACTGTACTCCGCCCAATTAGAGAACGACTCTAAGACTCGTCATCATCGGAAGAAATTCCAGCCATGTCACCAGTTTGAATGGTCCATTGACTGGCATAGACTCCTTCAGCAGCAACCAATTCATCGTGCTTGCCACGTTCAACAACTGCTCCATCGACCATTGAGATGATTTCATTTGCATTACGAATAGTACTCAAACGGTGAGCAACTGCGATGGTCGCTCTATTACTGCCACTGGCGAGTAGATTCTGCTGTATTTTCCGTTCAGTTTCCGCGTCAAGTGCACTCGATGCTTCGTCAAGAATCAATAAACTCGGTTGTTTGAGAAGTGCACGGGCAAGCGAGACACGAGCGCGTTGTCCGCCGCTGAGTTTGGCTCCACGGTCACCGACCATGGTATCGATTCCATCCTCCAAATCACCAATGAAATCCCATGCCCCTCCAAGACGAAGTGCTGTTTCCAAATCGGCATCCGTAGCATCTTGGTTGTACATGACATTGTCTTTCAAAGAGCCATAAAACAGAAACGGTTCTTGGCTGACAAAGCCGATTTTATCACGGACTGAATCGAGTGTATAGGTGCTGATTGGCTGACCATTGATGAGAACGGTGCCACTGTCAGGAAGATAATAGCGCATCAAGAGTTTGAGGATGGTGGTTTTCCCAGCACCTGTGTGACCCATAATTCCGATGAAGTCACCACCTTTGGCGGTAAAGGAAATCCCACTTAGCACCTTGATAGTTGTATTCGGGTAGGTGAAATAAACATCTCGGAATTCGATGGATTTTATCTCCTCGTCTAATTCTACGGCATCTTCAAGGTCAGTGATTTTTGGTTCCAAGTCGATAACTGCAAAGACGCGACTGGCTGCAGCCTCTCCACGTTGTAACTGATTGACTAACAGACCGAAAATGAACATTGGCATGGTCATTCGTGTGCTGATCAGAAGAAACGTCACTAATTCACCGGTACTAATATCACCATCTCTTGCCAAGAATCCACCAGCGGTCACTAGTAGGCCAAATGCGATACCTGCAACAACATAAATCATTGGAACGAAGCGATTTCGGTCCTTACTTGCACTCATTGCTTGGTCACGGTATGAGCCGGACTCTCGGTCAACTCGATTGGTTTCCCAGGATTGTGCATTGTAGGCTTGAACGACTGAAATACCTGAAATAAGGTTCTCCAAAACTGCATGGATATCACCTGTCGACTCTCGTTGTTTACGGTACTTACGTTGAACACTAGTCGTAAACCAATAGACGATAGGGACGATGAACAGAATCGGGCCGAACAGGATTCCTGCTAATTTCCACGACATCGAAAGAAGAATGAAGAAGGCACCTGCAAAAGTAACGACGATTCTAATAATGGAAGTCGATGAATCAGAAACTATGTCTTCAAGTTGGTTGACATCACTGGAAAGAACCGACATGATTTGACCAGTTTGCCGCATATCGTAGTACGATGCCTCCATTGCGATGAGTGAGCGTGTGGCATCCATTCGCATGTCGTGCTGAATTTTGTAACCAAGCGTTTGCCATGAATATTCTGAAATACCTTGGAACAAAGCCAAACAGACAAATCCGAGGAATACGAGTGTACCGTATCCAATCGCTGGGTCATTGCTGATGCCAGTCACCATGTTTTGAATCCACATTGGACCCGACATCGTATCTGTGGTGAAGTAATCCACTGCAAATCCAATTGCAACTAATGGCATCAAGTCGAAAAACCGTGCTGCCATGTTTGCAAATATGCCACTGAGGACTCTACGAGGGTATTTTTTGGCATATGGTACCACACGCCAAATTTGCTTACCGAGTACCTGTGTATCCTCATTGAGTTGCCCAGGTTCCAGTGATTCCACCTTCGGGCCTCGGCTACCACGTCGTGACATAAACACAGCGCATAATGCGTGCTTCTTGAACCCTCTCAACCGAGGAACATGATAGACGGGCAAACAAATCATTCATGTGGGTGTTGCGACTGTCCTATCTTATGACGACAACTCTCCGTATGCGTGCAATCATTTTCTCCGCTCTGATGTTGATACAGGTTATTGCACCAATTACCTACGCAGCCCCATCTTCAGGGCCAGATGTAATCATTGAAACTGAAGTCGATTTGGACCTCCTAAGTACCGTTGGTTTGGCTCCAAGTCCCGACATAGCCCATGGATGGTTCAATCCAGCAGATGGCGTAGGGCAAATCAATCTCTTATACCGTGATATGGGCGTTGTTGCTCTGGAAGACTGGCCTGAATGGACTGGAGAATCTTCAAAATTGGATGGATGGTATGTCCTTACACACGAATATCCAGTGCCATCTGAATGGTTTGATGAACTTGATGATGCTGGAATTGATTGTTTCTCTTTCTTGCCGCCAAATGGTTTTCACTGTGAACTTAATGGCCAATCCCTCTCTGAACTTGAACAATATGATGTTGAAGGGATTGTGCAGGTCGACGCCACTGATAAAATACGTGAAAACCTTGTTCGCGGAATTACTGGAATTGAAACGACTCCGAATAACCCATACGCTACCGAAGGTTTTGCAGTTGTTAATTTGGTCTTGAGTGGGACAGCGTTACCGGAAGGCATAGAATCCCGCGATGACATAGTCGTAGAATACCACCGAGAACGACAGGCCAGTGTTTTGGTGGAGCCTTCAGCACTGCAATGGCTTGCCACTCAAGGAGCAATAGAATGGATTGAAGAGCGTCCATGGGCTACCATTGACAACGATATAGCTGTTGAAATAATGGATGTCGATCATGTATGGGATTCATCTACCATGACTGGAATTAATTCATCATGGACTCATTTAGATGGTTCAGGCGTCATCGTTGCTGTCGCTGATTCTGGACTTGATAATGGAGTCAATAACAGTCTAATGCATCCTGATTTCCGCGACCATATTGTCGATATTGTCTCAATGCCATTATCAGCCGGTCAGCAAACATGGTGTGGAGCATCATCAAATGACGATGGCGCAGCAGACACGGATAGTGGTCATGGGACACATGTAGCCGGCTCGGTTTTAGGTGATGGTACAAACTCTGGCGGTTCGATTAAAGGAGCTGCTCCCGAAGCAAGATTGTACATGCAAGCAATTGGCCAATGGTGCCCGACAGATGTCTCCTCCAGCAATGGTGGGTGGAGTTTGAGGGGACTCCCCTCGGATCTGTTCAATTTATTTGAGCCAGCCTATGATAATGGAAGCCAAGTGCATACAAATTCATGGGGCAGCGGCTCCAATCCTGGGTCATATAACTCAATGGCAATGCAAGCAGATTCAAGTGCAGTATTATTCCCTGACATGATAATTTTATTTTCAGCAGGTAATGCTGGAACAGATGCAAGCGCCGATGGTGAAGTTGACGAAGACACAATTGGCAATCCTGGCACTGCGAAAAATGTTCTTACCATAGGCGCTGGAGAGAATGATCGTAGTACTATAAACAATTATTGGGGTACAAGCACGTCCTCCGGCGCAGTATATAGTCCACCAATTAGTACAGATAAAATGGCAAACAATAGTGAAGGAATGGCTGCATTTTCAAGCCGTGGGCCAACTGACGATGGGCGAATAAAGCCAGATATGACTGCACCAGGAACTTATATTCTTTCAACAAAATCTCGTTCAACTTCGGCGACGGGCTGGGGTGCATATGCTTCAAACCCAAATTACACATACATGGGTGGAACCAGTATGTCTTGCCCTTTGACTGCAGGAGCGGCTGCACTTATCATTCAACATTTGATGGAAAACGAAGGGGAATCATCTCCTAACTCATCCTTGGTCAAGGCTATTTTTGCTGCGAGTGCACGCGATATGACTGGACAATATGGCTCAGTCACAAATGGTGCTGGAGAAACAGCACCAAATATCCACGAAGGTTGGGGTATGGTTAACTTGAGCAGTGCAGTCAACACTTCTTGGGTGGACGGTGATTCTGTAATAACTGACGATGAAAGGGGTTGGAGTTTTGCGGTTCCACCTGCGGCACCGGATATGCGAATAGTACTTTCATGGACTGACCCAGCCAGTACCCCTGCAGCAAGTACACATCTGGTCAACAATCTCAATTTAGCGATAAAGGACCCTGCTGGAACCTGGACAAATACTACAAACTCATTGGATAATTTACTTGGACTCACTTTTACCTCACCTGCTCAAGGTTCTTGGGAAGTGCATGTCCTTGGTGAAAGTGTACCAATTTCCGGAACCGCATCACGTCAATTCTTTTCTTTAGCCATCAATGCAGATTATAACTTGGCAAATCTCACGCAAGATGCTGACCTTGATGGAACTGAAGACAGTTCTGATGATTGTGCCTTTACCTTTGGAACTTCAACCGTAGACCGGAATGGCTGCCCTGACACCGACGGCGATGGGTATTCAGATCCTTCATTCAATTGGAGTATTGTAAACGGTGCTGATGCTTTCATCACCCAGTCCACCCAATGGGCAGACCAAGATGGGGATGGATACGGTGACAATTCTGCTGGTGTGGCACCTGATGATTGCATAACTGTTATTGGACTATCTTCCGGAGACCGATACGGTTGTCCCGACCCTGATTTTGACACCTTTTCGTCAGCCGACCCAAGCGGTACTAATGGCCCAGCATGGCTCATAAGCGATGGCGCTGATAGTTGCCCAGGTGTCTGGGGGAACTCAAGCACAGATAGAACTGGATGCACCGATGAAGATGGTGACACCTACAGTGATCCCGACCCAAGTGGTACCAATGGCCCAGTATGGCTCACCTCAGATGATGCTGATGCATTCCTTGGAGACGATACGCAATGGGCTGATGCCGATGGTGATGGATTCGGAGACAACCCCCCTCCTGCCACCTTAGGTGATGAGTGCCCTGCAATCTCAGGTACCTCATCGGAAGACCGAACAGGTTGCGTTGATACCGATGGGGATGGCTATTCTGATGCAGATTCAGTCTGGTTAGCTCATCCGACTGGAACGGCTGATGCATTCCCAAGCGATATCACACAATGGCTTGATTCTGATGGCGATGGCTATGGAGATAATCCTTCTGGGACAAATCCAGATGAGTGTGTAAATGACCTCGGCAGTGGAGTTCGGTCGAGCATAGACCGCCTTGGCTGCCCTGACAGTGACGGTGACGGGTATTCTGACGCTGACTTAAATTGGGCCGCACATCCTCTTGGGTTGGCCGATGCATTCCCAATCACTGCCTCACAATGGCATGATACGGATGGCGACGGGTACGGCGATGAAGCACTCGGAGCAAACCCAGACGCTTGTGTCAGCGTTGCAGGAAATTCGTTGCACGACCGATTAGGCTGCCCAGATGCTGATAGTGATGGTTATTCTGACCCCGACCCGCTTGGTAACAATGGCTCGGTTTGGATTGCCCATCCTGTCGGAATGGCCGATGCATTTTCAAACGAGCCGACTCAATGGGCCGATACTGATGCAGACGGTTATGGTGATAATCAAAATGGAGTATTCCCAGACCACTGCGTTGCTGATAGTGGCACCTCTACTGCCGACAGATACGGATGCCTCGATACCGACGGTGACAATTATTCCGACCCGACTACCGTTCCTCTATTCACCGTTACAGATGGGGCCGACGTTGCTCCAAGCGACCCACTCCGTTGGTCTGACTCCGATCTTGACGGTATTTCAGACCAAATCGATGATGCTTGTCCAACCTTCTTTGGAAACTCCACTGAAGATCGTATTGGCTGTCCTGATACCGACGGCGATGGATACTCCGACCCCGACCCGAATTGGACACCGACTGACAATGGTTCAGACGCATTCAAAACGAATCCAACGCAATGGGAAGATACCGATGGTGATGGTTTTGGCGATAATCCTGCTGGAACTTTAGCCGATGATTGTCCATTAATTTCAGGAAGTTCGTGGCAAAATAACACCCTTGGGTGCGTAGATACTGACCAAGACGGTTGGGCTGACCAAGAAGATGCTCAGGTTAACGAACCGAGCCAGTGGTCGGATATTGACGGTGATGGATATGGCGATAACTTGGGTGGTGCAACACCTGATGCTTGTCCAAGTCTTGCTGGAAATTCAACCTTAGGCAATCGAATGGGCTGTCCTGACACAGATGGAGATGGATGGGACGATGTTGCCGACCAACTACCAAATCTTGCAAACCAATGGCTTGACCAAGATGCAGATGGATACGGTGATAACGCAACTGGACCTCAACCTGATGCTTGCCCAGGAATAGCTGGAAACTCAACCATCGACCGCTACGGATGTATCGATGATGATGGCGACGGAATGTCAAATGAAAGTGACGCCTTCCCGAACGACCCAACCCGTACTCAAGATACCGATGGAGATGGTTTTGATGACCTTGAGGATTCTTGCATCGACTCGGCAGGAAATTCAACTATCGACCGAAATGCCTGCCCAGATACTGATGGTGACGGATATTCAGACCCAACACTTCCATTCGCAAATGAATCAGGCTGGAACAGTTCTGACGGCGCTGATGCACTTCCGCTCAACCCAACACAATGGAGTGATAGTGACGGTGATGGATACGGTGACAATGCTACAGGAACCCAACCTGACTCTTGTCCCTCCGTAGAAGGATACTCCAATGTCGACCTCTTTGGATGTCCTGATGAAGATAACGATGGTGCATCACAAGACGCCTTCCCGGACGACTCAACCCAATGGGAAGACCTTGATGGAGATGGCTTTGGAGATAATCCAAACGGAACACAACCCGACAATTGTACAACTGTTATTGGGACATCTCATCTTGACGTCTATGGATGCCCAGATGCTGACGGCGATGGAGCAAGTGACACCAATGACTTGTGGGCCAATGATTCATCTCAATGGTTCGATACCGATGGCGACGGTTGGGGTGACAACACACAGGGCACTGATGGAGACGCCTGTCCTACCTTATTCGGAAACGCTGCACTTGGAAACGCTCCGGGATGTATCGATAATGATGGAGATGGCTATGCCGATTCCGATGATGCATTCCCCGATGAACCAACCCAATGGGTCGATGTTGATGGCGACGGATTTGGTGATAATCAATCATCAGGGGCATCAAGGCCTGACCACTGGATTGAAGACCCGTCTCGTAACGTTGCTGAGGCTGAACTAACTTGCACTCCAGGGGATATCGAACTCGATCTTGCGGGTGAAGATTACTTCTCCTACAGTTGCACGATTGTAAGTGTACTCAGCGACATAACGATCCGTGTAGAATGGCAGCAAATCTCTTCGATTATCGCTTCGGAACAAATTCAAGTCTTGACCTTCACTAATACGACTGGTTTGACCCAAACGGTACTCTTCAGTGGTGAGGGGCGAAGCAATGGGGACTTTGAATTATATGTGACCATTAAAGAGCCCGGAGTTGATGTAGCAATGGATTCTGTTTCGGTGAATTTGAAAGTATTTGATTCTCGAATCGTTGATGAAAGCGATTTGATTACGGATGAATCTAGTGGATGGAATAAAATAATGGATAAGCCAATCGTTCAAGCATTATTTGGCGGTATTGTTCTATTCTTCCTCATGGGTATGTTGATGATACGAGGTAATGCATCAAATGCACGGCATGCAGAAGAGCGGGTAGAACATGCCCGTGAAGTCATCGCTGCTCGCATGAATCGGAAAAATGAACCCCCAAAGGATAGCCTTCGACAGGCGTTGAGAGAAGGTGGAAGAGTTCCACCTCCGCCTCCACCTCGACCGCCTATACCTTGAATTGGTAATTGAAAGACCGATTCACTCAAAGAGGAGAGGCTTCTCGGCAGGAATAACACATCGAGCGGATATGGTGTAGTGGCAACATAGGAGGTTTCCAACCTCTTGTCGCGGGTTCAACTCCCGCTATCCGCACCTCGATAATTTACTTTGAGCCTAAGTAATTTTAGTGAATAAAAATTCACTAATACTTGTTTATTGTAGGACACTTTTGCGTAGGAAAAACCTCAACTAAGTAATTGTAGTTCTTGAGATTAAATGGCTATCATCGAATGGAAAGGTGCAAGCTCAAGAAGAATCAATATCTGTGCCCCATAAGTCTGGGAATCGGTGATGTAAATAACCGCTCAAACTGAGTGCTTCAACCGTTGGTGATTAGATGATACATGGTTCTAACATGAATCCCTGTAGCGCCGTTTCCAACCATTGAGTTGGTTTTTGCACCCCAGTATGTCCCTGCGATATCCATGTGTGCCCAAGTGATTTGTTCACCATCTTTCTCGTAGTTACGGTTTGGAACGAATTGTTTCAAGAAGGCTGCTGCGGTATTTGCACCGCCCCATCGACCTGCACCGAGGTTTCTGGTGTCAGCAATTTTTGAGTCTGTCATTTCCTTCTCAAATGCGGGAAGCAGTGGCATAGGCCAAGCGAGTTCATCAACTGCATTTCCTGCTTCATGAATCCGGGTTCGGAAGTCGTCATCATTGGACCAAAGTCCGGTTGCTTCGTGGCCAAGAGCAACGACGCATGCACCAGTCAGTGTTGCGAAGTCAATGATGTATTCAGGATCGAATTCACCAGCCTTCCACAATCCGTCAGAAAGAACCAGACGTCCTTCAGCATCGGTGTTGAGTATTTCAATAGTTTTTCCAGAGAGGGTTTTGATGACGTCACCTGGGCGTTGAGCATTGGATGAAGGCATGTTTTCAGCCATACAAGTAATGGCAACGACCTTGCCTTTGTGCCCAGTTGAGGCCAGCGCATGCATGGTTCCGAAAACGGTAGCAGAGCCACCCATATCATACTTCATTTCGTCCATGTTTGCACCTGGTTTGAGTGATATTCCGCCAGTGTCAAAGGTGATTCCCTTACCTACAAGGAGAGGGCATCGACCCGATTTCTTACCATTGAGTTCAAAGATAACCATGCATGGTTTGCGTGCTGAGCCCATACCGACCGCAACCAATCCACCCATTCCAGCTTTGACTGCTTGCTCATAATTGATAATAGTCACTTCGACATCATCGTATTGCTTTGCCCATTCCCATGCTTGGTCTGCAAAGGCTTCGGGATACATGTCGTTTGGAGGGCAGTTGCCAAGGTCACGAGAAAGGTGTACACCAGAGGCAACACCAGCATGAATCCTAATGGCCGAACTAAGTTCGTCTTCTTGTCCTTCATCACAGGTGATTCTAACATCGATTTCACTTTCTTTGTCGTCTTCATCCTGTTGCTTGTAGTGGTCATAGGAATAGTCACGCAAGAGCATACCTTCTGCAAAGGCTCCCATTACTTCGATTGAAGCGCCACTGAATCGAGCAGTCAAATCTGTACCATGGGCTTTCTTTCGGTTTGCAATAACTGCTGCACCAGCTTTTCGGTAAGCGTGAAGATCAGCATCGTCCTCTTTACCAAGGCCGACTAACATTGCTTTTCCACCTTCGCTGCCAATAATCGACATCGTTGATTTCAATTTGGCTTTGAAATCACCTTCGAGAAGAATGCGGTTTATTTGGCTCTTCAATGCTGTATGAAGGCCTACTTCATGAGAGTCTGGAACTTCTTCTGAACCTTCGAAAAGGGGCAAGATTAGAGTTCCGTTAATGTTGTGTCCGGGGCTTACGCTTACTTTCATGAGTTCACCTATGTCTGCGTAGTCCTTGAAGCACTTGAAACCTCGCGCCAATCTTTCAGCCAAGAAAAATCAATGAACACGGTCATCCTTGAACCGATAATGGAGTTGTATCACTTTCAAGTTGTCCAACAATATCATCTCCACCAAGTTTCCGATAGAGAGTCCAACATAACCAAATTGCAAAAGCAAATAATGGTATGCTCGCTCTAAATGCCCATCTGTATTGGTTGACCATGTTCATTGCTGTACCTTGAAGAAGTGCAAGGAGAGTCACAGATAAACCGATTCCAATCGCTTGACCTACTAAGGTCACCATTGTCGATAACCCCATCGCTCGATTCCTCTCCTCAGTGGTTGAGTGTTCGGCCATCAAACTGTCCGCAGAAACAACCAAGAAAGGATAGATTGGAATGATAAAAATAATCACTGATATGAAAGGCGAAACGCCAACAGCGAATACACTCCACAATACGCCATATCCTATTGCTGCCCAAACTAAAGTTGTAGCAGGTCCAAATAAATCGACAAGTCTTCCAACATAAATCAAGAGAATAATTCCTGCAAGTTCAGCCCAACCAAAAAAGATCGAAGAGAAGACTACATCAACACCGATGACTTCTAAATAACGAACAGAAGGAAGAATGACTGCGCCTCTCGGAATGGAGAGAGCAAGAACTGCACCTAAAATTAACAGAATCCATGGACTCTTGAATTTCAAGGAATCCTTCATCTTCATTTTTTCAGACTTCTTCTTGGATTTTCTTTTCTTACTCGTCAGCATCGTCGTATCAAAATATTTGAGACTCCTGCTTGCAAACAGTGCTATGAGGAGTGCAATTGTTGAAAGAATAAGACAAATGATTAATCCTCCTAACTCGTAAACTGAGCCGATGATTAAGCTCATCGAACCCGAAGCCAAATACGCAAAAGCCCATGTGAGGCTAATCGCTTCTCCATGGGAATTGGGATAGAGTTCTGTGGCAATGGCAAAAATGAGTTTGAAGGAACCAAAGAGGAGGGCTTGAACGGAAGTAGCAAGAATGAAAGCATTCAAGGAAAGGAAAGGTAAGATGACAGTGATAGATATGTTTGCAAGTAAACATGCGATCAATATTTCAGTTCGTTTACCGGTCCGATCCGCAAGATAGCCAGACAAAACGGCCCCAATCCCTAATCCGAGCGTTAAGACCCCGATATGTAAGATGACCAAAGATTCACTTGCACCTAATATTCGTGAGTGATAATTCATAATTGAAGCGATTGAAAAAGCAGAGGTCCAAATTCCTGCTGCGGCGATACAGAGTGTTTTGATAATTGGTAAATCTGAGCCGTCTTCATAGCCGTGAGATTCAGACAACGTACGTACTCTTCGCCAAAGCCAGACCCCTGTGATGAGGAAAAATGGTAAACTTGAAAGTTGTAAAATCGCAGCGACTCCACTACTCATCGAAGAAAGTGTCTGGACGCTTCCGCTTACCAATTCACTCGAGACTGATTCTGAGACCCATCGGCTTGATTCAACAAGTCGAACTTGGTAATGGAGTTGCCAAACGCCTCCTTCTTTCAATCCAGAGAAATTATCAAGAACGACTTTGGAAGAATTTGTTGCATTTACCAAAAAGTAACTTGAATTCCAAACGAGATCACCTGCTGAATCGATGTATTGTAATGTCGCATTTGCCGTTGTAGCACGACCAAGATTGTTGATGTCCAAAGTCACTTCCTCATCACTAATGGTAATCGATTGAACTTCCAAGCGTGCTCTCCAACTCCACACATTGTCAATGAGGTATCGCATGACTTCGAGTTCTTCACCCAAACGGTCGGAGAGTGCCTCTACAGTTCCGAGTGCCCATTGTTCATCATCGGTTTCAAAGGTGAAAGTCGGGTATCCCATGATGCCGTAGCCGTAGTCTCGGCTGGTTCCGGAATTAGGATACAATCCTTCGTTAGCATTACGAATCGGTATATCAGAGATATTGGCATGGACATCATCGCGAATGAAATGGAACATCTCCCAATCGATTGGTTGGTCAGGAATATAGCCCCATGGATGCAACATAATCCAAACGCCGGTATGCATTGTGACATACAAGTCAGCATTTGGAACGACGGTGTTCATGTAATTGGAATTAGCCGCAGTTTCTGCTTCACTGAATGGACCGGAACCAGGTTGAGTTTCGTCTTGTTCATTCCAGTGGTGGTCGTAATTTCGATTCAAATCAACTCCATTGGAGTTATAACGTAAATCCAAATCATTTCCATCGGCATTGAGCATAATGAGGATGTGAAGTTCGGTATTGGTGAGCACATCAATAGCTTCTTGCTCTCCAGCAGCCCACCCTTCAATGTAGAATTCAGCGGTTAGAAACGCCAGTTCAGTACCCAAATGCTCGTTTCCGTGATGTCCACCATCAATGTAGACAATTTCTTTGTCAGTTCCATCGGGCTTGGTATCGTTGCTCCAATCAGAAATTCGTACAACCCAGAGATTCTTTCCGAGTTCAGTTTGTCCTGCGGTGGTTAAATCGACGATATCAGGATAGTCATCCGCCCATGCATTTACATCTGCAGTGAGAGTTGTATACGAGTGGTACCAATGTTCCTGTAGAAGGTCAGGCTGTTGTGCCGATGTGAGCATCGGCACTGACGCACTGGCTAAGAGAAGAACACAAAGAGCCCAAACGCGCATGAACTACGGTCATGGTTGCCGTTGAAGAACTTAACCAACGATTTACCAATCCGAGGTAAACGCATTTGGATTTGTCACCCTTTCTGATTCACGTGTCCAAATTGAATTGATATTGGTTTTACCACCATAGATATCGGCAAAAGGATCGATGTCTTCAGGGTCCCGGTTACGTTGCATGTATGATTCGACCCGTTCACGTAGGTCCGGTTTGAATTTCCAATAGTGAATCCTCCATTCACGGCCATCCCAAAGGGTTGTTTCTTCTGATTCGGTAGTAAGCAAGTCGTAATCTTGGAACATGTAAAACAAGTTACGGTCGGTTGGTTCCAAGGCGTTGTCGATAATGCGATTATAGAATCCAAAGAATCCAAGAGCGTGTTCTGCCATTCCCTGTGCGACTTCTTCATCCATCTCCAAATCAATGTGTTGTTGGATTGCTCGAGTAAGCTCTGATAATGTCATTGTCATTCTTGTTCCCTCCGCTCGCTGCTAAATTACTCCGCAGACACATATTATATTGTCATCCGACACATATAGACTCATCGCTGATATTTCATGAAAAGAAGAAAAATCAGTGAATTTTGTCCCCCCAAGTATCGAAATATGGAGGCCACGAATGCCCCCCGACATACAGCCCAACAAGCGACTCACCTTAAACAACATCAAACAACAGCCTCAAGAACACCTGTGCAAGGGCAAGGTTGTGAGCGAAGACTATGTTGAGGGTAATTTCCTCGGTTTACCCGAACAGGGTGAAAATGTCGATATCGTTGTGTTACAATTGCCCTATGAACTAACCACATCCTATGGGCAAGGTACAGCACAAGGCCCTGCTGCCTGTGTGGTCGCCAGTGGACAAGTTGAATTGTTTGATTCTTCGCTAGGTCAAGACCTACCCGCTGGAGTCAACATCTATACTGCCCCTGAATGGGATGGCAAAGGAAACAGTTTAGGTGAACAATTGGACAACATTAGTGGCTATTTACAACCATGGTATTCCGGCGATTGTTTTCCAATGATCTTAGGCGGTGAACACGGTATTTTACCACCATTGGTCCTTGCCGCTCAGCATCACCCACTCGTCAATGGAGACCTCAATAACCTCACTATCATCCAAATCGATGCACATGCAGACCTTCGTGAAGAACTCGATGGTGAAGCCTATTCACATGCATGTGCAGCAGGCCGAAGTCTTGACTTGGGCGTTGGCCGCTTGCTCCAAGTTGGCATTCGAGCCTATTCCAAACAAGAAGCGGAACTGATTCAAAGTGATGAGCGAATCACGACCTTTTTCGCCTGCGACACTCAATCACCAACCCATGGAAAAGCAGCATGGAGCCAATGGCTCGAGACACTCCAAACACTTTCAGGACCGGTTCATTTGACCATTGATATCGATGGGCTTGATGGAAGTCTCGTTCCTGCTACTGGCACCCCTGTACCTGGGGGGTTGTCGTTCTGGCAAGCCATTGAAACCATTGAAGCGGTCTTCTCTGCTCCGAATGCTACGGTCATCAGTGCAGACGTTAACGAGATTGTGGCACAGGAAGATACACCTCTTACTCAATTTACTGCAGCAATGCTTGCTACCAAAGCCATTGCAGCTCATCTTAAGGCTCGAAAAGAGGGCCGTTGGAGCCCTCAAGGATTGTCAGCAGGACGCCATCGAAACTCGAATGAATCGACTTTTTTCAGGCAACAAATAAAGTGATGAAAGACAAATTTCAAATATATTATTTAGAAGCCGAAGCAGAATACAGGTGAATGTCATGACAAATTTACAATCCCATGGAGCCCATGTATTCCTCGATTACACAGGGTATGTTTCGCCAAAACCGAACGATGGAGCCTGGATACTTGAAATTCTTGAACAAGCGGTAGAACGCAGCGAGGCACGGAATGTTCATTCACATGTCGAACAATTTGATGGCTCGCACTCGCCGATTGGTTTTGCAGCAGTTGTCTTACTTGACGAAAGCCATGTCTCGGCTCATTGCTATTCTGAAAAAGGGTGGCTTGCTTTGGATTGTTTTACCTGTGGAGGGTCAGACCCTAATTCCTTAGCGGATGATATACATCAACAGTTGATGGAGCAGATACCATCGTTATCACT
>Ga0209709_10002380_pt1 | contig 16506 bp, 15 predicted proteins | sample ArcticOcean_MG_C_2_FD_187435 | JGI IMG/M metagenome (GOLD analysis project Ga0209709, IMG submission 187435) | Marine microbial communities from western Arctic Ocean - ArcticOcean_MG_CB4_136 (SPAdes) (version 2) | ecosystem: Environmental > Aquatic > Marine > Oceanic | place: Arctic Ocean... | reverse complement strand
AAATGGGTAAAGCATCAATTCATAATAAAAATGATATGGATGAATTTGAATCTTTTGATATTAAAAGTAAAAAATTAGATAGTTTTAATTTTACTAATAAAATTTCTTTTATCAAAATTGATGTTGAGGGTCATGAAACTGAGGTTATTAAAGGATCTGAAAGAACTATTGAAAATAATAAACCTATATTATTAGTTGAAATTGAAGAGCAGTATACCCAAAAAAAAGTTGAGGATACTTTAAAGTATATTAATTCCTTAGGATATAATTCTTTTTATTTTAAAGATAATAGATTAAATAGTACTAACACGTTAAATAATTTAAACTCATTCAACAACTTTATTTTTAAACCACTGTAAAAATTATGAAATCAGAAATTGAAATATTATCAGACAAACTTGTTAAGGCATTTTTAATGAATAAAATAATAAAATCTATTCCTTTAAAATACACAAAAAAATTAAGTGAAGCTCAAAAACTAAGAAAAATTTGTGAAAGTAAAATTTCCGATCCTATAATTGGATTCAAAGCTGCTGGGACAGGCATACCTGTGATGAAAAAACTTAAAGAAAAAAAACCTTTTTATGCCTCAATATTTAACAAAAATTTTTTAAAAAGTGGTCAAAAAGTAAAAATTAATAAGTCAACATTGGGTATTGAACTAGAAGTTTGCTACCTAATTAAAAAAAAATTTTTTTTAACTAAAGGATTTATTTCTGTGAAGAATGTCACTAAATATATTTCTCATATCGCCCCTTGTATCGAGGTGATTGGTTATAGACAAAGAAAAAAAGGTATAACAAGCTTTGGAGATTTGTGTAGTGACTTTGGAGCTAATGTAAAATTTCTCATTGGGAAAAAACAAAAATATAAAAAAATTAACATTGGTAACTTAAAGACAAATATTGTTAACAAAAAAATTAAACAAAGTGTAGATGGTAATACCAATACAGTTTATATAAACCCTTTAAATTCACTTCGTTTTGTTCTTAATGAACTAAAGAGAGATAAAGTTATTCTAAATAAAGACTTCTACGTTTTCACGGGTTCTACCGTAGGTGTAGTACCTATTTTAGGAAAAGGATTGTATACTGGGAAAGTAGAAAGCCTTGGTACTGCTAAAGCTATAATCTATTAGTATTAAAAAATATCGATTATTTTTATCTATAGAATTAAAATTGAAAATAAATAAATTTTTGGGATTGTCCAAGAGATATAGAAAAACCTACTAAAATTATTGTAACAAAGAAAGGAATCAAAATCTTAAGATTTATTTTTTTTGAAAAACTTTGCAATATATTGTAATTATCATATCTTTGAAATATTACACATATACAAACAAAAAGTAAGACAGCTAAATTTTCAAATAAAATTATATCTGTGAAATTTGAATATAATTTATCAAAAAAAATAAGCATTGATGAAAAATCAGATATTCTAAAAACTATCCATAAATTAAAAATAACAAAACAATAAAATAAATTTTTAACAAAACTGTAATTAAATTTTTCAATTTTAAAAAATCTTTCGGCAGAAAGTATTAAGCCATTTAGAAAGCCCCATAAAATAAAATTAAAATTTGCACCATGCCATAATCCTGCGACACACATAGTCACAAGAAGATTCAAATAAATTTTATAATTGACTACTTTTGATCCACCTAAAGGTATGTATAAATAATCTTTAAACCAGGAAGATAACGTTATGTGCCATCTTCTCCAAAAATCTGTAATTGAACAAGCAAAATAAGGTTTATTAAAATTTTGTGGTAAATTTATTCCTAAGACTTTTGATACACCAAGGGCCATATCAATATAACCACTAAAATCAAAATAAATTTGAATTGGAAATAGCAAGAAAGCTTTTAACAAGTCTTTACTATCGGTTAAAGAAGGGTCTTGAAAGTAGGGATCGATATAAATACCAATATTATCTGCAAAATAAACCTTTTTAATATATCCAACAGAAAAAAGAATTACTCCAAATTTTATATTATCTTTTAAAAATAATATCTTATTATTTAACTGGGGAGCTAATTGGTTAAGTCTTAAAATTGGGCCTGCAATTAATTGAGGGAAAAATAACAAATATTCACTTATGTTGAAAAAATTATATTCATTATTTATTTTGTTTTTTCTGTCAATTAAAACAGCAATTGCTGTAAATGTTAGAAATGAAATAGCTAGAGGAAGCTCACTTTTATAAGAATATTTTAATAAAAAATTTACATTGAAAGCTTCTAAGAGAAAAGTTGAATATTTAAAAAAGATAAGTGGAAAAATCAAAATTGCGATTGATATAAGAAGGGGGTAATTTTTTCTTATTAAGTAGAATGTTGATATACAAAAAAAAACAATTATTGGTATAAAATAAAAATTCCAGTAAGAATAAAAAAAAAAGCTGAAGATTATAATAACGCTTCTTTGATATTTTCTAAAAGATAAAATACAAATAACAAAAAGTGTAAAAAATAAGAAAAAATGGATCGATGAAAACAACATTAATTCAAATTTTTAAAAATTGTTTTTGATATAATTTCGTGAGCAAATTCATTAGGGTGCGGATCTTGATACTTATTCCATACTTTCGTTTCATCTATGTTTTCAAATTCAGTCAATAAATCAATATAATCTAAATTGATTTTTTCTGCAAAATTTTTAATTTTTGTGTTTATGAAGTTTAACTTGTATGGATTTAGTTGGTGAATATCTGGCATGTTTACCAACGTACATCGAATTTTTTTTTCAACACAGTGGCTTTTGATTTTTTTTAGTTCTTGTTTAGTCTTAATGAATCCAGAATAATTTTCTCTATAAATATTTTGATAATAGCTAACTATATTTTCTTTTTGGAGCGAACTATTTAGTGAATTGTAAAGTTTCCATAAAAGAACCCCTAGGTGAGCATGTTTAGTAAAAAAATTACCCTTATGGTTCTGTAAAATTTCACTGTCGTTGACAAAATATACAATAATAATATTGTTAAATTCTAAATGACTCCAATTCTCAAGATAGTTATTTACATATCTATTTGTATTATAATTTCCAATTCCACCATTAATAAAAAGCCATTTTTTTTTATTTTTTATTGAATATTTATTTAATAAACTCGAAAATGTTTTATCTTGATTTACACCCCAACCTAATGGAATAGAGCTACCAATTATCAAAAATTTTTTGTCAAACTTTTTTAAATATTGATTATCATAATCAATATCTCGTTGACCGAAATTATTAATTTTAATTTCTACATTTTGAAAAAATCCTTTTTTATTTTTTTTATGTATATGCCCAATGTTTTCGTTATCTACTTTCAGCTTTAGTTTTTTTGCATATTTCCACATTTCAATATCATAATTTGGAATTATGCTGTGCTTAACTCTTAAAAGTAATTCACAAAATATAATTGAAGAAATCAACCCAAATAAAACTAACAATATTGTAAAAAAGTATCTTTTTAAATTCATGAATAATTATTTTTGCAAAATATGATCATTAATAATTTTTGCGATTAATTTATTTCCTATTAAATTAAAATGATTATTTTCACAAAAATATTTATCAATATTTTCTCTATTTTTATGGGATAAATATTTACTTGAATCAATAAACATAACTTTGCGAAGATCTCTTATTGATAGAACTGTTTTTAAATATTCTTTAGAAAATACTGTGAATTTAGATGGTTTCTTATTTTTATCTCCTGATACAAATAATGATAATATTACAAATTCATTTATATTATGATCTTCAGAAATATTAATTGCATCAAGTGTATTCCATTTAAAATTTTCAACCGCTATTTTATAATCATTGTCTGTAGGCTTTATTACACTTTTTAATTTGTGAGCTGTAGCATTAATCTTATTATAACCATAGTTCATCACTTTAAAAAAAACAAATTTATTTTCGACAGTTTTAATTAATCTTAGCAAAAAATATGAAGAGGACTTAATTTTTTTTGTCTCATACTTTTTAGTAATTTTATTGATGTTTCTTTTAATTCCATGATAAATTGATAAAATTTCTTCTTCTCTATGTGCCCAAATTATCATATCTGGTTTTTTTAATATATTTGCAGTCAAATTATATTCTAATTTTTTGATTGAATAATCTGAGTGTATGCCTGGAAAACCAAAATTAACAATTTTTATTTTTTTGTTAATATTTTCTAATTCAACTGGCCAACTTGAAGATTCATTACCACAACTATATCCATGGGTTAATGAGGCACCATAAGTCCATATTATAAATATACTATCTTTATCTTTATTTGTTTTTTGAATCTTATTTATTTTGCTATTTTTATTTAAATTTTTCACATTAAATTGAAGATCACTTAAGTCTGATATTTCAAATTGAACATTTTCAGTAAAACCAAAACGAAAAATACTTGGATTTTTTGTTTTATAAAATACTAAAGTTCTAGAAGTGAATTCTATTATTATTAAATATATAAAAAATAATATTATATAAAAAAATATTTTTTTAGTTATTGACACATAATCACTATATATAATTAGAATTCTATTTGGTAGTAAAATTCATAATTAAAATTTATTTTATTAAATCAATCTAATTCAAATACTTTTGTATAATCTTTTTTGAGTGTTGGATCTTGTTCTTTTTTATCTAAATAACAATTTCCTATAAACAATTTGTCTAACTCAGTTCCCATAAAACAATTAAATGCATCTAATGGAGTATTCACGATTGGCTCTCCCCTTACATTGAAAGATGTATTTACAACAATTGGACAACTAGTTTTTTCTTTGAATTTTTTAATAAGTTTAAAGTATTTTTCGTTTGTTTCTTTATGCACAGTTTGTATTCTTGAAGAATAATCAACATGAGTAACAGCAGGTATTTCAGATCTTTTTATATTCAATTTATTAATACCAAAAAGTTTTTTTTCATCCTCACTCATTTCTATCATTTTATCTTTATTAATGTTGGAAACCATGAGCATATAAGGGCTATCCACACTAATATCAAACCACTCACTCAAATCCTCTCTTAAAATGGATGGAGCAAATGGTCTAAAACTCTCTCTATATTTAACTTTTAAATTCAAGTTTTTTTGTGTCTTTGATGATCTTGGATCACCCAAAATCGATCTACTACCTAGCGCTCTGGGTCCAAACTCCATTCTTCCCTGAAACCAACCAATAACTTCACCCAATGATAAGCTTGTAGAAGCCCTATCTATTAGATCCTCTTTATTCAAAGCTTCATATTTAGCACCTACTCTATCCAACTGTTCTTCAATTTGTGACTGTGTATACTCGGGACCCAAATAAGATCCTTGCATATCATCTTTTAAATTAACTTTTCTAGGATTATTTTGTTCAATATGCCATAAAGCTAATGCGGCACCTAATGATCCTCCAGCATCTCCAGCTGCAGGCTGTACCCAGATATTATCAAATATTTTTTCTTTAAGAATTTTTCCATTAGCAACACAATTAAGAGCTACACCTCCAGCCAAACACAGGTTTGATATATTAAATTCTTCTTTAAGTGACTTTGCAAGTTTAATCATTATATCCTCAGTTACTTTTTGGATAGAAGCTGCAATATCCATATGAAATTGCGTTAGCTTTTCTTTTTTAGAGTCTCTGGGTTTTTGACCAAATAAATTATCGAATTTCTTACTAGTCATTGTTAATCCAGTAGCATAATTAAAATATGTCTGATCTAAATGGAATGAACCATCCTCTTTAATATCAATAAGATTATTTTTAATTTTATCTTCGTGTATTGGCATTCCATAAGGTGCCAAACCCATAAGCTTATATTCACCACTATTAACTTTAAAACCTGTGTAATATGTAAAAGCAGAATACAGCAACCCTAAAGAGTGTGGAAATTGAATTTCTTTTTTAATTTCAAGGTTATTTCCTTTTCCTATGGCAACTGTTGTTGTTGCCCATTCACCTACACCATCTGCAGTTAAAACTAACGCTTCTTCAAATGGTGATGGAAAAAATGCACTTGCAGCATGACTTAAGTGATGATCAGAAAAATAAATTTTCTTATCATCATTAAATTTTTTATCATGTCTTTTTAATTCATTAAAAAGTATTTTTTTTTGAAATAATTTGTCTTTGAGCCAGATGGGCATTGACATACAGAATGATTTAAACCCCTTAGGTGCAAAAGCAACATAGGTTTCTAACAATCTTTCAAATTTTAAAAATGGTTTTTCAAAAAAAACAATTTGATCTATGTCGTTGAGTTTTATATTTGCATAATTTAAAACAAACTCAATGGCATTAAAGGGGTAACTAGGATCGTGTTTTTTTCTAGTAAATCTTTCTTCTTGAGCAGCAGCTATAATTTTTCCATCAACAATAATTGAAGCTGCACTATCATGATAAAATGCTGATATACCTAATATTTTTGTCATTTAAATAAACTTAAATTATAAACCAGATTTTTGAAAATTAATTTTCAATTTATTAAAAAAGAGTATAAATAAACGGTGCTATAGCAGAGCCTTGGCTCAATATTATTAATCCACCAAATAAAACTAAAGTAATCAATATTGGTAACAACCAATACTTTTTTCTTTCTTTTACAAATTCTAAGAATTCTATTAAAAAGTCCATGATTAAAATTGATTTTTCATTTTACTTTTTATTAACGATTTTTCAACCCACATTGTTTTTTTATCATTTTTTTTTAGACTAAGTAAATTTTTATTAAATATTTTCATTATTATTGATGTGGGTGTTACTACACCAAAAAAAATTATACTCATAACTACTGGTGAAACAATACTCCCTAAAAGTATTCCAAATTTAAACCAAATCTTATTTAAAGGTGATAAAATAGATGAATTTAATAAACCCAAAGCCAAAAAAATTAAAGAAATAATTAATGACCAAATTCTTAAATCTCCACTATTAAATATTGGATATATAGAGACTATAAAAAATACTATAAAAAAAACTATCCCAAAACTTTTGTTTGAAGATATTTTTATATTTTTATTCATAATATCTAATTCTTATATAATTAATTTTACCAAAATATAGTTTTTAAACTAAATTTCATTTTTTGCTCTAAATTTTTCATAAAATAATCTTGTTTTAACGCCCAAATTTAAAAACGGTTGTGGAGGTAACCAAGTAGGTTTTTTTTTTGCTTCAATTGTTTCAATTTCTTTAGTATTTTCATTGCTTGCTTTAATTGCAATTTGTTCACCAAATAAAGTTCCAACACCGATTCCTGAACCATTATAGCAACCTGCAACAAACACATGATCATCAATCTTTTCAAATATTTGAGAACCATTACTTGTTCTAGATACAATACCAGACCATGAAGATTGGATAATATCATCAGATAATTTAGGAAACCTTTTTTTAATGCCCATTCTTTGTTTAATTGATCTTTTATCTAATTCAATCTGAGACATCTTTAGCGGATTATAAACTTCAGCAGTATTTCTAATCAAAATTCTTCTGTCCTTAGTCATTCTTATTGTTGCACCCATTGGTTTTACCGGTAAAACACCCCATTCTTTTGGCTCACCAATAGATTTAAACTCTTCATCGGTTAAAGATCTTGTCATACTAGCAGTTAATGTGAGTGGAAAATTATAATTTGATTTGATACCTAGTGATTTTAAAAATCCATTAGTAGCAAAAATAATTTTTTTGGTAGAAATTTTTCCATTCTTAAAATTACAATAAATGATCCCGTTATTTTTTTTCCAATCTAATAAAGATGAATTTTCATATAACCAAACATTCTCTGGTAGTGTATCAATCATAGCTCTAACTAGTTTTCCAGGATGTAATAGAATTCCACCTTTTGTATGAAGAGCTACATTATAAAAGTTAGTTCCTAATCTTTCAGATAATTCATTATTAAATAATAAATTGTGACTAAATCCTAGTTTTGATAGCGTTTCTGAAAAATTAGTTAATATATTTTTATCCTTTAAGTTAGATGTAGCAAAATACTTTCCACATTCATTCCAGTCACAATCAACTTGATGATGTTTAATAAACTTTTTTACAACATCAATTCCTAATTTATAAATATCTGTTTTCTTTTTATAATTGGAGAGTTCTTTATTAGAGGTAAAACCATCATTAAGAGTTGTATCAACTAAATATCCAGAGTTTCTTCCGCTTGCACCCTCACCTGCTAATTGTGCATCGATAATGATAATTTTTTGATTTGGGTGAAGTTCTGATAATTTTCTAGCCGCTGATAAACCTGTATAGCCAGCACCTACTACTAACCAGTCACAGGATTTATCATTATCTAAAGTCTTTATATTAGATCTTTTATCAAGTTCATTAATCCAACTACAACTAGTATCATTAACTACATTCATTTAGTTAGATTATGACAGATAAGATATTTTTAAAAGATCTTAAGACACCAAAGAAGGTTGCTTGATCATGTCTTCTTTTTTGATCCCTGCAACTTTAACTGGTCTCTTCATGGCATCCCTTCTGAAAGGCTCTCCCAGTTCTTGGTTAAGAATTACTTCAATAAACGTTGTAATTCCTTTCTTTTGATCTTCACATGATTGTTTAATGGCAGCTGTAGTCTCTTCCATCGTACGAACTGTAACACCATTTAAACCACAAGCATCAGCAACTTTTGCATAACTTAATTCTGGATCAAGTTCTGTTCCAACAAAGTTATCATCAAACCATAAAGTAGTATTTCTTTTTTCAGCTCCCCATTGGTAGTTTCTAAAAATTACCATTGAAATTGCTGGCCATTCTTCTCTAGCACATGAACTCATTTCATTCATACTAATACCAAATGCACCGTCACCTGCAAAACCGATTACCGGTGTATCTGGACATCCAATTTTTGCTCCAAGAATTGCTGGAAAACCATAACCACAAGGACCAAATAACCCTGGTGCTAAATATTTTCTACCTTTTTCAAATGTAGGATAAGCATTTCCAATCGCACAGTTATTTCCAATATCACTTGATATAATTACATCATCAGGCATTCCTGCTTGAATTCCTCTCCAAGCTTCTCTAGGAGACATTCTATCTGCATCTCTTTTTCTAGCTTCAGCATTCCAAACTGTACCTTCATCATCATCTTCGTGATCTAAACTTGATAATTCTTGTAACCACGCAGATTTAGTTTGGTGAATAGTATTTTTTCTTTCTTTTCTATTTGCATCACCTGCTGTTGGAGAAAGTTGTGCTAAAATTTGTTGAGAAACTAATTTTGCATCTCCACAAATTCCAACTGATACTTTTTTAGTTAGACCAATTCTATCTGAGTTCATATCGACTTGAATAATACTTGCATCTTTTGGCCAATAATCCATTCCGTAACCCGGTAAAGTTGAAAAAGGATTTAATCTTGTGCCAAGTGCAAGAACTACATCAGCTTTACTAATTAATTCCATTCCAGCTTTTGATCCATTATAGCCTAATGGTCCTGCAGCCAACGGGTGACTTCCAGGAAAACTATCATTGTGTTGATACCCTGAACAAACTGGAGCATCTAATTTTTCTGCTAATTTTTTACAATCTTCAATAGCACCACCAATTACAACACCTGCTCCTGATAAAATTACTGGAAACTTGGCATTAGATAATAATTCTGCTGCTTTTTTTATCGCATCAACTCCACCTGCTTGTCTTTCTAATCTAACAATCGGTGGAAGGTCTATATCAATAACTTGTGTCCAATAATCTCTTGGAACATTTATTTGAGCAGGAGCAGATCCTCTAATAGCTTTTTCAATCACTCTATTTAATACTTCTGCCATTCTTGAAGCGTCTCTAACTTCTTCTTGATAACAAACCATATCTTTAAATAAATTCATTTGTTCTACTTCTTGAAAGCCACCCTGACCCATAGTTTTATTCGCAGCTTGAGGAGTTACTAAAAGTAACGGAGTGTGATTCCAGTATGCAGTTTTAATTGGAGTAACAAGACCTGTGATTCCAGGACCATTTTGTGCGATAACCATTGACATTTTACCAGTAGATCTAGTGTAACCGTCGGCAATTAATCCACCGTTAGTTTCGTGTGCTACATCCCAAAAAGTTATTCCAGCGTCTGGAAAAATATCTGAGATAGGCATAAAGGCTGAGCCAATTATTCCGAATGCGTGTTCAATTCCATGCATTTGTAAAACTTTTACAAAAGCTTCTTCTGTTGTCATTTTAGTCATAATAATTAGGCCTTCCTGCTTAAGTTTTTAAAAAATTTATAAATAAATTGTCAATTTGAAAGATTAATATATAAGAATTAGAAAATTTCAAACAAACAAATCGACACAATTATGGCTACAGACATTATTATACATGACGAAAAAGATAACGTAGGAGTGATAGTTATTGATAAAATTACTCCAAAACAAGATTGTGCATGCTGGATTATGGAAAATGATAAAACAGTGCAAATTCAATCTGCAGATGAAATTCAATTAGGACATAAAATTGCAATGGTTGATCTTTTTGAAGGTGATACTATTTTAAAATATGGTCATGATATTGGAAAAGTAATTAAATCAATCAAAAAAGGTGAGCACGTTCACGTTCACAATGTAAAAACTAAAAAGTGGTAAAAATATGGAAATTCCAAAGAGTTTTTTAGGTTATAAAAGAGAAAATGGCAGAGTTGGTACTAGAAACCACGTAATAATCTTGCCTGTAGATGATATTTCAAATGCATGTGCTGAAGCTGTAGCAAATAATATTAAAGGTACAATGGCTCTTCCTCATTCTTATGGAAGACTTCAATTTGGTGCTGACTTAGATTTACACTTTAGAACAATGATTGGAACTGGGAAAAATCCCAATGTTGCTGCTGTAATTGTTATTGGAATTGAACCTAAGTGGACAAAAAGAATTGTTGATGAGATAGCTAAAACTGGAAAACCAGTTGAAGGTTTTCACATTGAAAGAACTGGTGACATTGGAACTATAATGAAGGCTTCTAAAAAAGCTCAAGAATTTGCAATGTGGGCTTCTGAAAAACAAAGAGAAGAATGCCCCCTAAGTGATTTATGGATTTCAGTTAAATGTGGTGAATCTGATACTACATCAGGTCTTGCTGCTAACCCTACGGTTGGAAACTTAATGGATAAACTAGAACCATTAGGTGTACACTTATGTTTTGGTGAAACCTCTGAACTAACTGGTGCTGAAAAAGTTTGTGCTACAAGAGGTGCAACACCCGAAGCTTCAGAAAAATTTATGAAAACTTGGAGTGACTATAACGATTTCATTCTTAAAGAAGCAACAGATGACCTGTCTGATAGCCAACCAACTGCAGGTAATATTGCTGGTGGGCTAACAACTATTGAAGAAAAAGCATTTGGAAACTTCCAAAAAATTGGGTCTTGTAAATTTATTGATGTATTGGGACCAGGAGAAGAGCCAACTAAAGGAAAAGGTTTGTATTTTATGGACACTTCATCTGCGGCAGCAGAGTGTATTACTCTTCAAGCAGCAGCAGGTTTCAACATTCACTTATTCCCAACAGGTCAAGGTAATATTGTAGGTAACCCTATTGAACCAGTTGTAAAATTAACTGCCAACCCATTAACTGTAAAAGGTATGGGAGAGCATATTGATTGTGATGTATCAAAAATACTATCGCGTGAGATGACAATGTCTCAAGCTGGTGATGAATTGATTAAATCAATGATTAGAGTTGCTAACGGTAGATTAACTTGTGCTGAAGCATTAGGTCATAAAGAGTTTGTTATGACTAAGCTTTATAGAAGTGCGTAAATTTTATATTTCTTTCGCACTATCCTTATGGAATATCAAAAAATTATTAGAATTACTCCTGGTGTAATACTTGCTTTAGTATTTTGTTTATTTTCACAAGGTATAAATAATGTTATTGGCATAGAATTATTTGGTACCTCTAAAAGTCCTATCTCAACAGTAATGATTGCAATATTACTTGGAATTATTATGGGAAATGCTTTTACACCCAGACCAGGTATGATGATTGGTTTAGATTTTACTCAAAAATATATTCTAAAATTGGGAATTATTTTTTTAGGAATAAGATTAAGTTTTGAAGAGTTCTTTAAGTTTGGAACAGTTGCTATCCCTTTAATTATTATTTGTATATTAAGTGTTCTTGTTCTTATTAAGTTGTTAATAAAGAAAGTTCCCATTTCATCAAAAATGTCATATCTTATTGCAATCGGAACAAGTGTTTGTGGAGCAACAGCTATTGTCGCAATGGCTCCAGTTATAGATGCCAAAAAAAGTGAGGTTGCTTATGCAATAGCAAATATTACATTATTTGGCGTTATCTCAATGCTTGTCTATCCATATTTTGCAGAGTGGTATTTCTATGGTGAACCTTTGCAGGCAGGTTTATTTTTAGGAACAGCTATTCATGAAACTTCTCAAGTAGCAGCAGCTGGATTAATATACGATCAACAGTTTAATAGCCCAGAAACATTAAATGTAGCAACAGTTACAAAATTAATTAGAAATACATTTTTGGTCATTATGGTGCCTCTATTTGGATTTTTATATAACCGGGGTAAAGCTAAAGATAAAAACTATTCTATATTTAGTATTTTTCCATACTTTGTACTTGGGTTTATTGGAATGATAATTGTTAGAAATTTTGGGGATCAATTTTTTACATTAGAAAATGGTAGCTTTGAATATTGGATAGCTTTTATTGCATATATTAAAAGTTTAGCTACAATCTTTCTGACTATGGCAATGGCTGCAGTTGGTATATCTATCAATTTAAATGAGTTGAGATCAATGGGCTATAAGCCATTCATAGTTGGATTAATCGCTGCAATAACAGTCGGCATTGTTAGTATTGTAAGTTTAGAAACTTTTCTTAAAATATTTTTATAAATTATAGATTTTATTTTTTATAATAATCTAAATACCATTCTACAAATTTTCTAACACCTTCTTTATAGTTTGTTTTTGGTATAAAGCCTGTTATTTTTTTTAATAATTTTGTATTTGCTAAAGTCATAAATACATCGCCTTTTTGCATTGGCATATAATTTCTTAGAGCTTTTTTACCTAAGCTATTTTCTATTGTATTTATAAAATCAAGTAATTTAATTTTTTTAGAATTACCTATATTAACAATTCTAAAAGGTGCAACAGAGGAAAGACTATCAATTCTGCTTAAGCTCAGATTTTTTGTATATTTTGGGATTTTTTTAATAAGTGATGATACTCCATTAACAATGTCATCTATATATGTAAAATCTCTATATAAATTTCCTTTGTTATATATGTCAATTTTTTTTCCTTCTAAAATTGATTTAGTAAATTTAAAAAGAGCCATGTCAGGTCTACCCCATGGACCATATGCTGTAAAAAATCTTAGAACAGTTGTTGGTATTCTCCATACATTAGAGTAGGAGTGCGCAATACTTTCTGTTGCTAACTTTGTTGACGCATAAATACTCATTTGTAATTTTGTACTATCGTTTTCACTATAGGGTATTTTTGTATTTGCACCATAGACAGATGAACTTGAAGCTATCATTAAATGTTTAACTTTAACTTTATGTGCCAATTCTATTATATTGTAAGTGCCCATTATATTTGAAGACAAATAAGTTCTTGGTTTATCTATACTGTACCGAACACCAGCTTGAGCTGCTAAGTGTATAATAATTTCAGGTTTAAATTTTACTATAACTTTATTTAATAGATTTTTGTTTTCTAACATTCCTTTAGTAAATAAAAATTTTTTATATTTTTTTAAAATATTATTACGATTATTTTTTAATTTGATATCGTAATAATTTGTAATTCCATCATAGCCATAAACTGTATTATTTTTATCAAGCAAAGACTTAGCTAAACTAAAACCAATAAATCCAGCAGTGCCTGTTATAAAAATTTTCATAAGTTATTACTTAAATAATTACAATTATTATTCAATTAACACAAATATTTTTTATTAATAGTTATAAAAATTAAAAATAAATTAAAAAAGATTAAATCTTAAAGGCTGCAGATTTTGCATCTTTGTAAAATGCTTTAACAGTTTCTTTGGTTAATTGATCAAATGATTTTCCAAATTTTTCTATTTTTTCAATAGTGTTTGGTGGTACTGTTATAATGTGACACCCTAGTTGTTTTGCTTGAATGTAGTTATATGGTTCTCTTACACTGGCCCATAGAATTTCTACATTTTTAAATTTTTTTGCTAAAGAAATGCTTTTTTTAAATTCAGGAACTGGATCTTTTCCTGTGTCACCTGCTCTTCCAGCAAATATAGAAATTATTACTTTGGATTTTTTATTGATTAATTTAAGAATTTTTTCTGTTTGTTTAAAATTATAAATTGCTGTTATATTTAGCTTAATATTCATATTATTTAATTCTTTTATTATCTTTCCCATAAAAACTCCTTTTGAGTTAGTTACAGGTATTTTCACATAAACATTTTTACCCCAAGTATTTATCTTAAGAGCTTGATCTTTCATGTTTTGATAATCATCAGCAAAGACTTCAAGTGACACTGGTTTATTTGAGCAAATTTTGAGAATTTTTTTTGAGTAACTCATGTAGTCTTTGGCTCCAGCTTTCTTCATTAAGCTTGGGTTAGTTGTAAAACCTTTAACAATTGCTTTTTTATTAAATTTTTTTATAAGCTTTAATTCAGCAATATCACAATAAATCTTGGTTTTTATTATTTTCATATTTAAAGCTTATCTATATTTTTAAATAATTAAGCAAGTTTTTTTGAATTTTTTTTTAACATGTTTGAGAAAAATTTTCTAATAAGTGCTGCACCTACACCTAAAAAAATTGCAAACATAATTGAAAATAATCCATAAAAAAATGGCATATCCTCAGAAAATTCTAATATAAATAATGAGAAAAAATTTAAATCTGAAGTCAATATTCCTATTGTTTCTTTTTCAATTTGTTCTACAAAAAAAGTTTCATAAGCAATGGCTATTCCAACAATTAATAATAAAACTGCCAACAATGCTTTTAATCCTGAGTTATCAATTTTTTCTCCTAGTTTTTGTCCTACCTGAACACCTATAATTGATCCAATAACTAACATTACTACTAGCACTAAATCTATTGAACCAAAATTAAATGAATGTAAAAAAGTGACTATGACACTCACAAAAATTGTTACAAACAAAGAAGTACCAGGAACTAATTTTGTTGGCATCTTAATTATATAAATCATCGCGGGCACCAATATAAAAGCACCTCCTATCCCCATGATTGCTGCAATGAAACCTACCAATAAACCAATTAAAATTGGGGTAAATATACTTTCGTATAATTTTGATTTTGGAAATCTCATTCTTAATGGAAGACCATGTATCCAGTAATGAACATGTAGTTTTTTTTTGATTACAAAGTTTCTTTTTGCTCTATCTATTTCTCCAAGACTTTCAACTAACATTAGTGTGCCAATTATTGCAAGTATATACATGTAGGATAAAGAAATAACTGTATCAATTTTTCCAATATTTTTAAAATATGTAAAAGTATAAATACCCAATGAAGTTCCAATTATTCCACCAATAACAATCATGAGACCCATTTTATAATCTAAAGTATTTTTTAAATAATGGGTTGTTGATCCAGATACGGATGTTGCAAGAATATTGTTAGCTTCGTTAGCAACTGCATATGCAGGTGGTACACCTAAAAAAATTAAGAATGGTGTCATCAAAAAACCACCACCAACACCAAATAAACCAGAAAGCACTCCAACTATTGCACTCAATAATAATATTTCAATAGGGTTAACAAATACTTGAGCTATTGGTAAAAATACATCCATAAAAATTTAATTTGATAGTTATGCCTCATATTTATCTATGTCAATAAAATCTAATACAAATAATAAATAAAAATTAACTATTAAATATATCTTGAATTTTTTTGTCAAGATTGCCTGGGTATATATTTTTTTTAGGTGTTTGATTGCTATTGGCCTTAGGTGCTTGATTGCTATTGGCCTTATCTGTACTTTCATCAAATACATTGGAAATTATGTTTTCACCTTTCATTACGTGATTAATTGAATTTAATTTTTCAATTAAATCACTTCTTTGATTTTGTAGAGCACTTAAACTATCCTTGGTAACTGTAAATCTTTTATCAGATTCAACTAATTCGCTGCTAATTCTTATATTCTCATCTTGATAGTGTTTTATTTTATTTTCTAGGTCACTGATATTTGCACTATTATTATTACTCATGGTTAGCCTTAAATCTTCAATAGTTTTTTCTAAATTTTGATTTTTTTCATTAAGTTGTTTTATTTTATATTTGAAATCGTTTATTTCACTTTTTTGTGATTTAATCAGATCATTATTATCGTTAGCTTCATGAAATATTTTATTAGTCTCCTCAAACAATTTATTATTATTTAAAATTTCTTCTTCTAATTTTTCTATCTTTGATTTTAATTTTAATTCTTTATTTTTATAGTCATTTACCAGGATATCATTTTGATTCTTAGTTTCATGAAGGTGTTTATTATTATTTAAAATTTCTTCTTCTAA
>Ga0209709_10002377_pt1 | contig 16515 bp, 20 predicted proteins | sample ArcticOcean_MG_C_2_FD_187435 | JGI IMG/M metagenome (GOLD analysis project Ga0209709, IMG submission 187435) | Marine microbial communities from western Arctic Ocean - ArcticOcean_MG_CB4_136 (SPAdes) (version 2) | ecosystem: Environmental > Aquatic > Marine > Oceanic | place: Arctic Ocean... | reverse complement strand
GCGATTTCAACCAGTTTTGGTTATAAAGCAACTCTTAGTACATTTTCTGCGTCTATAAGTTTAGTAAATAAACAACCAACATTAATTTTTACATTTCAAGACGTTGATCTAACAGGTCTAACTTTAAAAAGCGTTACATATTATGGAAGTAGTATTCCTGTTACAATTACAGGTCTTGAACAGACAGAACCTGAACCAGAACCAGAGCCAGAACCATAACCGAGCCGACATCCAAGTATAAAATATTAATGAAATATTATAAAAAAAAATTGATTTAATATTACTTTTAGATAAAATAGTATTAAAATAGTATTAAAATGGAACCACCAACTTATTTAGCCAATAAAAATCCTCATCCCAGGGATAAAAACATCATTTTTGATGAAGGTCCCCACATTTACACCATTAACGGTGATAGTAATTATATGTCAGTAACGACATGGAATCATTCACATTTTGCTCATTTTGATCCAGATAAAATTATTGATAAAATGATGTTGAGTCGCAATTGGACACAAAGTCGCTATTACGGGCAAACTAAGAAAGAAATTAAGAAAATGTGGTCTGATAATGGTAAAAAAGCATCAGAAGCAGGAACTAAAATGCATTATGACATTGAGTGCTATTATAACGACGAAGCCGTAGAAATAGAAGAAGATTGTGTAGAATGGTCGTATTTTGAGAATTTTGAAAAAGATTGCGGTACACACATGGAACCTTATCGCACAGAATGGATGATTTATGACGAAGAATTGCGATTTGCCGGATCTATAGATATGATATTTAGAAATAAAGACGGGACACTTGAAATTTATGACTGGAAACGTTGTAAGGAAATTAAATATACAAATAATTATCAAAAAGCAAACACCAAATGTATCAAACATCTCATGGATTGCAATTATTATCATTATGCTTTGCAATTAAATACATATAAGGCACTTTTAGAAAAAAATTACGGAGAGAAAATTAACGGTATGTATTTGGTTTGTATGCATCCTAATAATACAAATGAAAACTATATCAAAATTCCTGTACCCGATTTGCAGAAAGAGGTGATGGAACTATTTTCGGTAAGAAGAGAAATGTTAAAAGGAAATAAACTTAAAAATAAACTATCTACATAATGTAAATATGGACGAAATATACTGTAATGAATATACAAATTATCATACAAAGGTTGAAACAAATCCCGTAACAATTTTTTTTCTTTTACTAAGTATTATACCATTAAGTGTTTTATTTACAATGATATCAGTTTCTCAGACGATGGTATTAAGTGGCTATTTACCCCCAATTGAAGACGATGAAGAAGAGGAAGAAAAAGAAATTCCTTACAATGAAAAAAATCCATTAAAAAGAAAAAACAACACAAATAAAGAACCAAATACTGAATTATTGAGTGTTTTAGAATGTACACCAAATGGCAATGTATTTATGAAATATAATTTAGATAATGAAAGTTTTGATTACTGGTCTGATTATAAAGAAATTCCTTTTCAACACCTTGAAACAGTTGCTAGAAAATATGTAAATATATTCAACTGTGCAGATCTTTATTTGTGCGAAGAAGAGAGTGGAGATAGTGAAGAAGATAGCGGTGATAGCGATGAAGATAGCAAAGATAGCGATGAAGATAGCAAAGATAGCGATGAAGATAGTGAAGAAGAGAGTGAAGAAGAGAGTGCAGATAACGAAGAAGACAGTGAAGATAGCGAAGAAGAGAGCAAGGAGAGTTCACGGGTTAATCAAGCCCCACCCGACGATGAGATATTTGCTAAATTCAAAAATACAGAGAAAATGAAAGAAATCATTCAAGAAGAAACCCAGTTAATCAACAAATTTAGATATAAAGGAAAATTAGTTGATATATTGGAATTTAAACAGAGAAAAAAAGAAGAACCAAAAGATGTGTCGTTTAGTTCATGGAAAGGAATTTTCTAAGTTAGTGCGCTTTTTTCAGTGCTCTTTTTCTAGTGCGTTTTTTTTTGTTTTTATTATATTTTCTACGAGAACCTCCTTTTTTAATAGAGGTTCTCGATGGTGTTTCTGGGGGCGTTTGATTAATTTCTTTATTTACAATTGGCCGTCCGCTTCTTTGCTCGGGTGTTTCCCAGATTGCTTTTGCAGAAGCATCTTTTTTTTTTAATTCTTCAACAAATTTTTCTTTTGATAAAGTTTCAGCAGGATCAAATTTCAATTGTTGAACTGTAGCGTTGATTTCATCAAATTTATTAGTTACATTAGTATAAGTGTTATATGCCCCTAACCCGAAATCAATAAAACTATCTACCGATTCTAATCCTGGAACATTTGTCTTTCTCAAAAGTTCTAAAATTCTATAGGTGGTTTCTAGAATAAGAATTAAGTTGGTTTCTACAACAGCCTGTCCACTTTGGATTGCACTGGTTACCCCTGAAATAGCGCTCCAAGTATTACCAATTCCAGGAATACCAGTTATAACATTTTCAATTGCATCTGTAGCACCGTCTCCCGCACGTCGCAAGCCTTCTTTCATACGTTCAATTAAGTCTGCTTCCGCCTCATCTATAGCCGGTTTCATTTCTTTTAGAGTAATAAGTGCTACCGCCAAAAAAGGTTTGAGTGCAGAATCATTTAAAGCAATAGCAACTTGTTTTATATTTTCTCTAATAACAGGATCTTCTAAAATATATATCATGATCATAGTTAAAAGGGTGGCATTATGTTTGGCTTTATCAATGTTCTCATATAATTTATCTGGATCAGTTAATGAAACTCCTAATAATTCCAACATCCTGTCCATTATAGAAACGAGTAATCCTATAAACTTAGATACTAATCTCCTAACAACTGCTATAGGAGGATCAGTAGACAATCGTAAAATAGATTGACCAACGTTATTTGAGTTCATAAATTCATGTTCTACCATTTGTTGAATACTTGGATTTTCTTTCGACATTAATATATCCTTATACTTTATTTTTTTTTAACCAACTCAAATATCCAATACTTTTTTCCAAGTCAAATGAAGAACCTAAATCTTCTTTGGCAATTTCTAATGCTTTTTTTTCAATATCACTAAGACTCTTCACATATGATGATATGTTTAATGATTGTTTTTTATTAATTTGTGATTGTTTAGATGGCATATGTTCGATAATATAGTTGGATATTGTGTTTAAATAATATCAATTTAAATTTAAGAAAAATAAAATACTAATTTTTCACTGTTTTTTTTAACCATTTTTGTTAATTTATAATCAACCGTATAATTTGAATTTATCAATAAATCTATAGCAACTTCTATTTCGTCTGATTGAATAAAATCCCCTGATTCCGGATTAATAAAAGCAAATAAGCAATGTGGCCTAGTTTTACAGTCGTAATCAAATTGTGATAATCTTTGTCTAGGTAATTCTTTTATATATTCTTTAAGAGGAGAGTTATCTGGTTTTTTATTAACAGTTAATATTTTTACATAACATTTATTTATTTTATTAAGAAATACTTCTTCTTGAACCTTGAACACAGGCATATATAAAATAATCATAATATTAAAATTGAAAAGAAAAATAATATGAAAAATTATATTATTAAAAATGGATGATCGAAAGATATTTAGATTTAAATTTAGTAATAGTTTTAGTCAAAAATTAGAACAATTTACCAGAATACATAAATTTGATAAATCGAAAGATTTTAAGGAAGCATGGAATGAATGGAAAGATGATAATAATAAATTAATAAACCAAGAACTTGAATATCTAGAAAGTAAGGGATATGAAGGTGATATTTATCAAAAAATTTATAAAAGCGCACGATATTATCATAAAAATAAAAGTGATAAAAAAGAAGACGAGGTTCATAGAAAAAAATATATTGGGTTAGATAAAACAATCTTAAAAGAAATGGATACTCAAATATTGATTCATTTACGATCAGAAGATAGTAAACCTTCTGCTGGATTTCAAGATTATATGGAAAATGTGGAGAAAAAAACATTAGATCATGAAGTAAAAAACCTTAAAAATAATGGATATAATACAAAGGAGGAACTTTTAATGAAATTTAAAAAAACATATAAGAATAGATATTTTAGACAGGTAAACTATTAATCAGAAAAAGTATTTGGTGCGATATTTAAGAGTTATTAATAAAAAATTATAATATGTTTTTTTATTAATATGATAGGTGGAAAAATGTTAGCAAGTGGAGGATATGGATGTGTTTTCAGCCCAGCCATAAATTGTGACGGAAGTGCATTAATATCTAATAAATATGTCAGCAAAGTTCAAGTATACAATAAATATGCTATAAGAGAAATTAAAATTGGGAAAAAAATAACAGAAATTATAGGATACCTTACCCATTTTGTTCCTATTATTAAACACTGTCGTGTTGAACTAGGGGAAATAGAAGATAAGGACCATGGTAGATGCGAAATCTTCAAAAAAAGGTCCTCTAATAAATTTACAACTATGAAAATGCCATTTATAAATGGCACTGATTTTATTGATTTTATGATTAAACACAAAGACAATGATTATATAGTTAACAAACTTATATCTAGTTATAATCATTTACTTTCTTCCATAAATAAATTAATACAAAACAATATCTTACATTTTGATCTGAAAGGAACGAATATATTATTTGATTATGATTCAAAACTTCCATTAATCATCGATTTTGGACTATCTTCTGTCATTGATTTAGATAATATATCAGATGATCAAATGAAGGAAATATTTTATGTATTTGGACCTGATTATTACATTTGGCCCCTTGAAGTACATTATATGGCATACTTAATAAATGAAAATTCTAATCCTACCGATGATGATTTAATAGATATTGTAAAAGAATTCGTCGATAATAATAAGGGATTGATACAAAATTTCTCTCCATTGTTTATTAAAAAATATAAGGAAAAATCTGTAAACCAACTAAAATATTATAATTCATTTAAAACATTTGAAGAGCGTAAGAAATATATCATGGGTTTTTGGACTACATTTGATAATTATTCATTATCAATTATGTATTTGAAATTTATCTATTTTATAAACACAACCGGGTATACCGATAACAAATTTATAATACATTTTACTGAATTATTACTGCAAAATATAGATCCAAATCCTGAAAATAGATTAGATATCTCGGATACTATACAAAAGTTTAATGGGTTTCTAACACAGGATATTCATGTAGGTATTAAAGTATTTAAGAATTTTAAAAAAAACTTTATTGATGATAAAAAAGACATTGATAAAGTATTAAAAAAAGAACGCAAAACCGGTAAGATAGAATCTTTGAAAATTAGGAAAAGTATGTCTTAAATATGTTACTTGAAAATTACCAAATTATGTATTATTTATATATATATATATAAATAATGAGTGGTGTAAGAGGATTATTGGATTGGGTCAATGATAAAAATTTGTTTGTTAGTTTACGTAAACGTATTACAAATCCCAAATCAAGTAAAAGAAGTAGTGGTAATGAACACTCGAAAAAAGAAAAAAAAAGCATATTAAATAAAGCATGGGAAAAAGCAAAAAACTTGAAAAAAAAATCTACAAAATGCGTTATATCTTCGTATTTAGCAACTGAAGCATGCAAAGTTTTAAACCCAATACAAAATGATTATACAAAATCTTCACAACACAAATCTTTTCAAAATAGGAAAATATTATTGGAAAAAGGTTGTAATAATAAATTAACAGATAAACCTATAGGACAAGATAATCCTATACAAGATGCTTTGATGAAGGAGGAATTTTGGAGTGATAAGGGGCATTGTGGTAATGATGTAACAGAAAGTTTATATGAATTGCAAAGAGAAAAAGATAAAAAAGCCATAGAAAATTATGAAAAGTGGAAAGAGGACAATAAAGAAGAATATGAAAAGTTGGAAGAGGACAATAAAAAAGATGGTCCTCATGACATATTAGATGCGGAAGAAGAAATAGTTTTTGGAGGATATACATCAAACAAGAGGAAACCCAGAATGAAAACACGACGAAAAAGGAAAACCCGACGAAAAAGGAAAACCAAAAGGAAATCCAAAAGGAAAACCAAAAGGAAATCCAAAAGGAAATCCAAAAGGAAATCCAAAAGGAAATCCAAAAGGAAATCCAAAAGGAAATCCAAAAGGAAATCCAAAAGGAAACCATATTAGTATGAAGTTTTTTTAATTATAGATAATTATTTTTTTTTCTTTTTTTTCTTTTCTTTTTCATAATTAATTTTTGCTATGTGTAAAACTTGATTAATTGATTTACCAGGATATTTATGTAATGTTTTTTGAATTTGCAATAGCCATTTATTCCTCATATATTGTAGTCTTAGAAAAAATTGATAAAAAAAGAATTATTATACTGTAGTAGAAAACATGAACAATAAATTAGTATTTACTAGATATTTATATAATAAGGATGAAGTGGAATTATCATTATTAGAATGTATATTGAAAAACAAACCGTTTTCAGAAACATATTATTGGATTACTGAATTATATGACAGCAATGATCCTGACGATGTATGGCAATTTATATACAAAGTCTATTATGATTTTTATTACATAAATTACCCACAAATTATTAACAAAATCAATAGTTATTACAAAAAATGGAAGAAAAATAAAAAAATTAAATATATTTTATACATTATTTATAACTTAGGTAGAGCCCATAAAAATATAAATCACGATATATTTTTATACAGAACTTATTATAGTTCTGTATTAACATATATTACATCATATATAGATATTCATCCGTATAAGGGAGATAACATATATGAAAAATTATTAAGTTTCTCATTTGAAAATAAAAATAACGAATACATTTCATATTATTTGAAAAAAAACATGAAAAACAAACATATTACAAAATTTTTGGAAGAAAATTTTAGTATTACATTAGATTGCAATGACCATTATAAGAATAAATTCCATCTACTTTTATGTAAATGTCTAATTATCCCTAAAATAGAAAGTAAATTTATATTTAAGAAAGTCCCTATAAGTTGCTACATAGATGTAAGGAGTATTTTAAAAGAAGTTGTTAAAAATACTAGGACCACCTTAAGAGAAAAACGATTATTTGAAATATCGAAGAATATAGGATGCTTCAAATTAGCGAGAAGTAATTTTGTATTAGATCAAGAGTATTGGTATAATTGGGAATATCATGCATATAATAGTAAAATATGGAAGGATAGATTTGATAAATATAAGATTAAAATAGATCCAACCAAAAAACAACTCGATTTTGAAGACGATGATGAAATGGAAGACTTCTACAGTCAATATGGATATGAACCGGATGAACAACCTAAAAATGTGCAGGAAAAAAGTACAAAATATATTTCTAGCAATTCAATAGATGATTGGATACAGTCTTTATCATCACAAATTATTAAAACATATAAAATTGAAAAGAAGTTAGAATATTAATATTTTATTAATAAAATGGTAAAGAATAAAGCAGGAGGAAGTAGACACAAAAAATTGGCCAGAAAGAATGTGGTAAATCATAGTATACGTAGAAAATTACGAAAACCCGTAGAAGAAGGTGAAGTAATCGCACGTGTTACAAGCATTCATGGGGGTGCACATGCTGAAATTTTATGTACTGATAAAATTAAAAGAACTCTTGTTATACGAGGAAAATTCAGGGGGAGAAATAAAAGAGATAATACTATAAAATCTAATTGTATGGTTCTAGTTGGGTTACGAAGTGTATCTTTTGGAGAAGTTGTTAGTAAAAAACGAAAAGAAAAAGCAGATCTAATTTATGTTTATAATGATGATGACATGGAAGAACTAAAACAAATACAAGAAGTTTATGATATACTTCATGACCAAGGAAAGGTAGAGGCAACTGATGATATTTTCGATCGTAACGGAGAACCCGATAATATTATACTGGATATGGATAATAAAAATGAAGATCATAAAAAGAAAGATCCCATAAATGAAAAACTCGAAGTTATTGATGATATTGATTGGGACGATATTTAATCAACCATAAGTAACTCGTCATCGCTGTCTATATCACTTAAAATATCTCCATACATACAATCATGTTGAGTATCAGGATGAGTTAAGAATTCATCAGAATTTTTTTGTTCATATGATGTTTCATAATTTGTTTCATAATTTGATTCATGGGTTGATTCATAATTTGATTCGTGTAAACTATCCATTAAAGCACATTGTAAATCGTTATCTGTATTATACATTTGTGTCTGAAATGAATTTTGTCTATATAATCCACGAGGTTCATTTATAAGTTGTATATTTTGCATAATGCGATTTATATTAAATAATACATTTTCTCTCTCATTTTGTTCATATGAATTAACTAGCCCAGGTATTTCGGGCATGTCACTTTCAGGCATATCATCATCACTTACAAGTTCAGGCATATCATCATCACTTACAAGTTCAGGCATATCATCATCACTTACAAGTTCAGGCATATCATCATATTCAGAATTGGATTTTTGAATTACTTCTTTAAATTTCAATTCATATCTACAAACCGGACAACTATTTGATTCTTCTTTTAACCATGTATGAATTGCTTCTTTTTCATAAATATGTTTACATGGTAATTGGATTATTTCTTGCCCTTCTGTAAATTCATCTTGGGTAATAGAACACTCTTTTGTATTTTGTTCACTATCTTTAAAAATAATTGTTTTTAATTGTGATAATCCTTCAATGGAAGTCACTTTTTTATATGGATTTTTCTCATATAATGAATTTTGCATAACATTCGTAGGAGTTTGTTGACTAATAGGAAAAAAAGTACTATGATCAAATCTATTTGTAATGATATTTGTTAATTCTGACATCAATATATTATTATATCTATCGTATGTATGATTTTCATTCATTGCTTTGTATTAAAAAATAATTTATTTTTATATTTTTTAATTAATATATATTATTTGTGATTTTTCATCATAAGTTTATAATATCATATACAATATTGTATCTATCAGTATTCAACAAATCTCTTAACATTGTTGCCGGTGTTGATTCGCGTAATGCATCAATGCCTTTTGTACAAAATACATTGAGAAGCGTAGAACTATACCCACTTAAGAATGTTATATTCTTAGAATATGATGTTGTTGGAAATCCAGAAGTCTTTTTTAAATTCCAAAATAGAATATGGGGCATCTCATATGGCTGTTTCCATTTTGTTTTCATTCCAGCATCAACAAACTTATGTTTAATACTCTCCCCCATTGTATCAAATATATTATGATCAGAACAGCCTATTTGCATATCGCCGAATACTGCAAAGATTAATTTCTCAACAATTAACGGATGTATCTCTTTCTCAACAAGAACATCTATAATTTTATCTAGAGCAAGATGAAAATTTGTACTTGTTCCCCAACCCGCATTTTTAACAATATGAGCCTTTTCTACGAAACTTTGCTCGTCTGTAAGTTGCACCCACGTCGGATGACTATCAAATGTCAGTATTCTATTTTTAAATCCAGAATCATCATCAACCAACTCCGAAATTCGAATACATAACCCAATAGCATTATGAAGCGGTAATGAATTATCACACTCCATAGAACCAGAAAGATCACACATTGTAACGATAGACTTACCTTCTAATCCCTTATTATTAGTTAAGTTGCTTTTCCACTGCTCATTAATTGTCTCCATTAAATCCCCATACGACTTTTCCATAATTTGACAAGAAAGTGCATCTCTTACAAGTTCTCCCACCTGACAACGCTTTCCATGAATTTTCTTAGTTGTATCACCATTTTTAACAGCCGAAAGATGTGCCTTATAATTTTCTTTACATGCGATACGATCAGAATTATCTCCCCGTATTTCCCCCTTTTTATCCACATAAAGAATTGCATTTTTATTCTTAGACATAGTTAGAGAAGTTACATTATTAAAATCAATAGATGACCATTCCCGATCACACATTTTAACCTGAACAGTTTCTACTCTCTTATTCAAATAAACAAGAATTTTCTTCAATTCCATTTTCTGCTTTCTTGATGCTTTATTCATAGACGAACGATCCGTTGCTGTAACCATAAATACCGGATTCATCATATCAGCCAATCTATTAAATATCCATCCATATTTTGACTTTTCTCGAGGCAACCACTTACCTACTAATGTAGGTTTATAATTTATATCATTTTTTGATTTAGTATATTCATCTTTCATATGCTCAAGAGAAATAGAAATAATTCCACTAATAAGTGGATGTTTTTCACCGTCGATCGTATTGTCTTTGATATATTGACAAAACCTTTTTACATCCTTCCATGAACCATATTGATGATCCAATGGATTTTTATCTGTGTCCAAAAACAACTGAAAACACTCAAATGCTATTTTTGGATAATACTTATACCACACCAATAATTGCATAAAAGCCAAATCATATTCACCCTTACCATCAATAACATCTCTTGTATGAACCATTATTTTCAACAAAGTCAATAACTGAAATAAATTATCAGTCCATGTTAGATTTTTCAACATTGAATCTAATTTATGTTGTAGATCACTTGTGTCTTTCGTTCGAACCAGTTGGAAGAAGAATTGGCAAATTTGCTCATTAACATCATACGACCACGATTTTTCTACATGTCCGTTTTCACCCATTTGAATTGGTCCGTAGTTACTATCTAGCACGGTTGAAATAATGTTCATAGTAATCAATCCTGAATATATACGTTTAAGTATTTTTTTTTGTCTTTTTATGTTTCAATTTTTGCCTAATATAAATTTTTTTCGTCTGCTTTTTGACCTTATATGGAGGTTTATAATAAATAATATATAAAGTATTCATATCTTTGAACAACTTGATTGTATCTTCCCATTTTATATCATTTATGTTTTCATTAACAGTTAAAAAATTAAAATTATCAGGGTTTTTCATAAATAAATTTATTTCTTGGGGTTTAATATCGATATTATATTGCAATATACTAATAATTTTATGAGATATATTATTGAAATCTTTATTTTTTTTTAATATGTAAGTTAAATATTCTTTATTTAAAATATTATCATCAATATCGATATTTTCTCTTTTTATATGATATATTTTTTTAGATTCATCTATATAAATATAATGGACTTGTATGATATCAATCATTTCTTTATAGAAAATATCATATTCTTCTTCCTCCTCTTCTAATTTTTGCAACCATTCATCGTCCAAACCATCAATCAAATCAGAACCATCAATCAAATCATTATCAGAACCATCAATCAAATCATTATCAGAACCATCAATCAAAACACTCATTAATTTAATAAATTAAAAAAATATATTAATATATACTCATTATTTTCAATTAAGTTGCTTAATCAATCTTCTTCCTCAGTATCATATTCATATTCATACTGTTCTAGAATTTGTTTTTTCAATAATTTTTTTTGTTTTTTGTCCTCTTCTGTTTCCCCAAACATATCAAATGCATCGTCTGATTTTTTCTTTGATGATTTTTTCTTTGATGATGATTTTTTATGTGTAGGTTTTGTTTGTATGGATTCCATAATATTCAATGATCTCTGTATACCACCTTTTACATTAGGAACACCGTTAATAATTTCCATATTGGAAAATACACCTGACCCTTTGATATTTGATCGTCTATCAAACTTTCTATTAGGTGGTCTATAATTATGTCTAAATCTATTATTTGGAGTATCATCAGTATCTGTATTTTGTTCTAATTTACCCCATCTACTATTCATGCTATTTGTATGGGATTTTTTAAAATTATTTTTATCTAATTCTCGACCAGTTTCGAATTTATTTTGATCTAATCCTTCTCCAGTATCCAATTTATTCCATCTGCTATTTGGTTGTTGAATTGGAGTATCTCTTGAATTATCTCTTGAATTATCTCTTGAATTATCTCTTGAATTATCTCTTTGAGTATCTTCTGAAATTTCCAATTTATTCCACCTGCTATTTGGTTGTTGCACTGGAGGATCTCTTGAATTATCTCTTGAATTATCTCTTTGAGTATCTTCTGAAATTTCCAATTTATTCCACCTGCTATTTGGTTGTTGCACTGGAGGATCTCTTGAATTATCTCTTGAATTATCTCTTTGAGTATCTTCTGAAATTTCCAATTTATTCCACCTGCTATTTGGTTGTTGCACTGGAGGATCTCTTGAATTATTTCTTGAATTATCTCTTGAATTATTTCTTGAATTATCTCTTTGAGTATCTTGTGAAATTTCCAATTTATCCCACCTGCTATTTGGTTGTTGCACTGGAGGATCTCTTGAATTATTTCTTGAATTATTTCTCGAATTATTTCTTGGATTATTTCTTGAATTATTTCTCGAATTATCTTCCGAAATTTCCAATTTACCCCATCTATCATTTGGTTTCTTTGGAGTATCTCTTGAATTATCTCTTGAATTATCTATCGAAGTATTAGATTTTTTCCTAAACATATTTTCTTTTATTTCTGGTTCTAATTCTTTATTCATATTAATTATAATTACTTTATTTACTTTAAAATCAATTTTCAATAATACTTAAAGATTAAGTATTCTATTAATATGTCTCTTCACAGCAAACAATCTTATTTAATAAGCACATTTTAACCTTAATAGTTGACTTATATTATTTATAAGAGACAGAATAAAATTGATTATATTATTACATTGATAATAATTACATAAATTATTATCAAAATGAATACAGAAGTTTGTATTTGCATACCAAAAATAAAAGAAACCATAAATAAAAAATTTATCAATGACACATTTAATGAATATAATTTGGGACCAATAAAAAAAATCAATGTTGTTTATTCAAAAGAAAAAGCGAATAAGTTGGCTTTTGTTTACTTTCATCATCTAAATACTAGTGAAAATTCTATTAAAATAAAGAAATATTTAGATGAAGACCTCGATTTTAAAATTATGTACGACTTTCCATGGTTTTGGAAATGTTATAAAGCGAAAAATTAATTATCTACAATCCACGAGCCATAAAAATTCTTCCAATTTTTCTTCCTTTTTTTTACGTTTTTTTGCTGCTATCCCCAAATACTTATTATACGCTGAATTTTCAAACGGTATTTTAAATAATTCACCTTTTTTCATTAATATTTTTTCTAGTTCTTTAATAGGTATTATACCCTTATTGTTATAGGAAACTAAGATATACTTTGCTTTGGTGTTCTCTATTAATTTTTCAAACTCACCCTTTGCTTTATTTAGACTACAATAATTACTTTTTTTCCAATTTTTGGGTTGTCCTCTGTAAGTATCTGGTATTTCTATATTTACGTTATAATCATTAATAATATCCAATAAAAAATAGTAAATGTTATATGGATGTTTATTATACGGGGGATCATAATACATAAGATCTACTTCAGGTATTGTATCCAACCAACTTATGACATCAGATTGACTTATTTTAATATTTGCTTTATGGTGTGTTAATAAAGGCATGATTGGTTTTATTTTCCCTTTTATACGTTTTAAATCTATGCTTTTTTTACCTCCATACATTCCTTTCTCCTTTTCCTCATCTTTATAATAGGCTGAAAACTGCCCATTAGTATTGTTATGTATAGAACATTGTACTAATAAAGGTCCCAACAACAAAGATTTATATTCTTCTTCTACAAAATTATGGATATAATATAACATTTGATCGATTGTTTTGGCATTTTCGGCTGTAAAATATACACGTTCATGCGGTTCTATATTTTCATCATCCTTAGGTGCCCAAAACTTTGCAACAAATGGTTGAGGATTGTTTGAAGTTTCTATAAATTTCCGTATCTTTTTAAAATGTAGAATTAAATTTTCAATATCGTCTGTGGAGAGATTTTCTGTAGAGGTTAAAAAACACTCATTCAACGTTTTAGAATATCCTGAAATATCATTTACGTAAAATGATTCCAGGGGTTTTGTGTAATCAACCATAACTCTATTTTTAAATAATCTACTTACAACACCTGATCCAGAAAAACCTTCACCTATACTTATATTCTCCTGTCCCAGGGATTTTTTAATTAAAGTAATAATTTCATCTATTTTCGATAAGTATTTGCGTTTATTTCCCATATATGTTAATATTTGTTTTTTGAAATAATTTTCTTCACTCATTAAAAAAAATAGTAAATATATTTCTAAGTAAATATATTTCTAAGTAAATATATTTTTTGTTATTATTAGTGACATATTTATCAAACAAATAATTTATCTATATTTGACAGTAAATTAATAAATTTATCTGTGTATAAGTTATGTTTTTTCAATAATACACATAGACTAATGCGAGATTGTTTATATTTTTCAATAGCCATCGGTAAACCTTTGGACAAAACATAGTTTGCATAAGGCACATCTGTATCTTTATCACGATAATCATCCATTAATTGAAACATCATACCAAAGTGCAATCCCATATCCTTAAAATCCTGTATAGTCTCTGGATCTATTTTGTTTGAAAAAAATGCTCCCATCAAAAAAGAAAATGAAAAAAGTGAACATGTTTTGTATTTAATAATATAATCATTTACGGAATCTGTTTGAGAAAATTTTATATTAAAATAAGATTCGGCGTCACCTTTTAAATCTAAAAATTGTCCAATAACTAAATTTTTCCCCAATAATTCACACCATTCATTAATAAGGGTTTTGAATACCTTAACATTATCAATATCATCTAGACCGTCTATTATAATTCTAATTGTTTCTGAAATTATAAAATAAGAAGAAAGAATCGATTCATTATTTCCAAAATGTTTGAATGTGCTTAATTTGCCTCTGCGAACCGTATCATTGTCCATACATGGTAAATCGTCGATAACAATACTCGCCGAATGAATTAGTTCCACACTCACGATTGGTTGCCATGGAACTTCATCTTTACAAGTCAATGTTTCTATAATATGTTTTACGATAAATCCCCTAATACATTTGCCACCATTGGTCGCATGTTGAATAAGATCTCTTATTTTACTTTGTTCTAAAGTTTTATAATATACATCTAAATACGGCTGTACCTCATCGGTATACATTTTATTTATACATTTTTTATAAAAACTGAAAAAATACGTAATAAAAAAAAACGTCTTTTGTTGTAAAATCTACTTTTTAAAAGCAGTCTAAAGACTGAAATATTATTAAACAAGGTTAATAATCTCATCTTTTGTATAACCTCTCAATGTGATAAGTCCATTATATTGATCACAGTATAATTGTTCAATTGTGATATTATTATTGGTGAATACTGGTGGTATTTTTTTAGGGAACACCTTATTATTGTTGTAAATAATAATTCTCTCTTTTGTTTTATCCGTACAATCATTGTTTATAACTCTGTCACTTACCAGAATAGAATAAGCAAAAATATTATTGTCTTTTGGGATTTCTATATTGTGTTGTCGTTTTATATGTTTTTGTAGATTTGCTTTTGCCGAATATCCTCTCGTGCATGTTTCACATGGACATTGAAAGGGACGATCTTTCTCTTCCGTATGTTTTGCCCATACATGCGCATTCAGACTTGATTTTGGTCCTGTAGTTTCAAAGGTACAATGTTGACATTTATGGACTTTAAATTTTTGTTGTTTGTTTCGTCTATAGTAATTAGTGTTATAATTGACCATTTATATGTAATATCATCACTGATTTTAGCCAATGAAATTTTCAATTTTCCCAATTAATACTTATATGAAAAAAAAGAGTATTCACAATAATTTATTATATAAAATGGGAAATACAAAGTCTAAAATACCTGTCAAAAAGAAGAAAATATCTTTGCGAAAAAGGTATATAAAACCATATCCAATTAATAATGATGCTATAACTGTTAAATATGTAGGTTACGGACAATATAATGAAAAAAAATGTAATAATGAACCAAAATATTCATATACATATAAGGGTGTGCCGGGAGGATGGTATTTTTAATTATTCTATTTTCAGATGTTCCATTTTTTTAATTACTTCTTCTAAGTCCGATATGTATTTCCGCTGTTCTTGTATTTTTTTTTGAGATTGTAGTTTTGTTGAGTGATCTTCTTCATTATAGAATTGAGAAGTTGGAATTATTTTCCAATAATTATCTGTATTTACATAAGGACCATATTGTTGGAATGTTTGTGGAAATTTATTAATCGTATTTATCATATGTTCTAGAGAGTCTGGTGTAAATTTATGAAAATATTCCATCTTTTGAATAAGCCCTATTATACCTAGTTTACAATGTTTGTTTTCTTTTATAATTTTATTGAATTTAGGAAGATGTTTTTGATCAAACTCTTCAATATTATTATACATTTCTTCCATACGGTTATTTTCTACTGAATACGTCATTTTATTACTTTATTTTTATATATCTAAACTTTTATTCATTTAAATTATCCATTCAATCTCCAAATCTTGTATTAACCATATCGTGAGCGCATTTCAGCGTAGGAAAGTTGACGACCTGTTTCCTGATCTGTAAACATGTGTTTAATAGCCGAATC
>Ga0209709_10002374_pt1 | contig 16528 bp, 12 predicted proteins | sample ArcticOcean_MG_C_2_FD_187435 | JGI IMG/M metagenome (GOLD analysis project Ga0209709, IMG submission 187435) | Marine microbial communities from western Arctic Ocean - ArcticOcean_MG_CB4_136 (SPAdes) (version 2) | ecosystem: Environmental > Aquatic > Marine > Oceanic | place: Arctic Ocean... | reverse complement strand
ATCATATTGAAGGAAATGATGTTGCTGTTAAAATGACTGGAGCTAAAATTATCGCCCACCGTAATGCTATGTTCTATACTGATTTAAAAGTAGAACATGGAGATTATTTTAAGATTGGAAATATTAATGTAAATGTGCTTTTTACGCCAGGCCATTCTCCTGATGAGATTTGTTTCTTTGTCAATAAACAAGTTATATTCACTGGAGATGTGTTGTTTGTAGGTGAATGTGGAAGGGTCGATTTACCTGGAAGTAATCCTAGAGAAATGTATCATTCATTGTTTAATGTATTATCAATAATTCCTGATGATGTTGATATGTTCCCAGGCCATGATTATGGCAATAGCCCTATGTCTAATATGGGTTTTGAAAGAATGAATAACTATGTTTTGAAACAGAGAACCGAAGATGAGTTTATTGAATTTATGAACACACCATAATTAAGTATCTGAAAAATCTTTCATCTCCTCAAGACTTAATTTTCCATCTCCATCTTTATCTGCTTTTTCAAAATCTTCTTCATATTCTTTAATTTCCTCGTCTGTTAGATTCATTGGATCTTCTCCACCAATTCTCAAAAATTCTGTGAAATCTAGGCTACCATCTTTGTTAGTATCAGCTTTGAGAAACAGATTTGTAAGTATTTTATTTTTATAAGATTCCATTTTTGTACCTTTTCTAAAACGGAAATCATAACCTCCACTTTTAGTTTTAACTAAAATCTGACTTTTCCAAGGCTCTCTAAACATATTTATAAGCATTAATAATAGTAATAAACTATCTAAAAATGCAACTACTATGATTCCTGGAGATACCGGAAGGCCTATGCATTTTTCCCAATTACTATCTGTGTCACACCAAATAGAATAGTAGAGCTCATCTATTGCTAAACCTATGAAAAGATAAAGTACTATTCCTACGATTGCAAGAGCTATAAATGGTACGATTATGCCGTAAGCCCTTTGGAAATTTTTGGACATTGGAATGTCGCCTGACCCTTTACCATAATTCTGTTTGAAATTAGTTAAACGATCCATCCCTGAGTAATATGTCGAGATATGCACTTTCTTACCATCTCCTTCTTTCCATTCCTTGTATTGTTTTTGGATTTGAAGCTTCTGGCTATTGCTATTTTCTAATTTATCACTCATTATATTCTTCAAATTAATTTCGTCTTCTGAAAACTATGACCAAACAACTGATAATGACTGCAATAATACCAAATCCAGGAGTCTCTTCTTTCATTCCTCCACAATCGATTTCGGTACAAACCCACGATTCATTTCCCTCTGGGTCAATTTCGCAATAACAGGAATTACAATCTTCATTTTTTACATCTCCTTCAGTACATTCGCCTTCAGTTTGTTGATTTTCTAAAGCCGCTGGACATCCGTCAGTTGCATCGAAAGGGCAAATATCCAAATTATCTTTAACGCCATCATTATCAGAATCGTCAATACAGCCGTCTGCATTAGCATCGTATCCGCTTGCATCTTCATCAAGACATAAATCATCTTGATCGTTTATGCCATCTTGATCGGTGTCGAGGTTTTGACTGTCTGAACATCCTTCGTTATCGATGTTTGCAACGGGCGTAGAAGTGGCCGTGTTTGGACAAATATCTGAATTATCCCCTACTCCATCAATATCGGAATCAGTCCATTCACTAGAATCGTTTGGGAAAATATCTATGATGTCTACAAAGCCATCTCCATCGGAATCATTGTATCCTACCCAAAAAGTCCAACTACTATCTGCCAATACAGTGTCCATGCGATACAGCGTGATATTAGCTAAATATTGCCCATTTTCTAACCAACTGTGATTCATAACTAAGTCAGCCTCGTATTCTACAGCATTGTAGAAACTAGGTTGTTCGTATCCTCCTGATTCATTATAGATAGAGACAATCGAATGAGTCCAGTTCAAAGACTGGCCAGTAACGGCCATTATGGATCCGTGTGTTCCATTCATAATCCAAGTGAACCAATCTGAATCGTATCTTATATGATCGCATCCATCACTGTAAACCAAGTTCCCATTTTCAGTATTTGCACAATTGTCAAGAGGGTCTGGAATTCCATCACCATCGCCATCAGGGGGTGCTGGCGGATTACCTCCATCATATGCCATTTTAGCAGTATCTTGATCTTCAGAGCTTAATGCTGAAAATTGTTCTCCAGTACATCCTCTTGGATACATTGGAAATCCATCCGGATAGGAAGTATCTCCCGTATCACTGCATAAATCCCAACCGTCTCCAACATGATCTCCATCTGCATCCGGAGGGCCTCCGCCACCTAATGCATCTCCATCATAATTAGATGATTCGGCCACTCCAGCATAACAATTAATGAAATACGGAAAAGCATTGTCAGTAGAGGGGTTATCGCCTTCTACTGGCATTGTGGAATGATAATGATAGATTCCTTCAGGGAACTCTGCAGTTGAACTAAAAACGCCGTTACATGCATCCAAATGACCTCCGTTGTCAGCACTGTAACTGTAATCATCAATACCATTGTAACCTGTTTCGCCATCTTTCAAAACATAATTACTTCTCATCAAGGTAACTTCACCATCAACGGTACCATAAGCCCCATAGATTGGATAGCCATCAAAGGCAAACCCGACAATTGGTGAAGCGATTGTGCTATCTACTTTTGAAAAATCATAGTCAGTCCAAACAATCTCTGGTTCTACTACTGTAATTGAAGCAGTCATCGAACTGTGATAGGAACATTTGTAATCATATGTCCCTGCTTCAGTAAATGTGAAAGACCAGGTGGCTCCAGACGCCATATTTCCTGAATCAAAAGATACGGGACCACTTGTACTTGTGGCAGTATGACCCATATTGTCATCATTTGTCCAAGTAACTGTATCTCCAACATTAATTGTTAAATCGTCAGGATTGAAAACCATTCCATCAGTTATTGAAATATCATAATTATCATCAGATTCCTCACCATGCCAATGCATACAATTTCCGTCATAGTGGTAATGATATGTGCCTCCAGGTCCGGCGTGAGCTCCACAAACTCCAAGTTGAATGTCTTGCCGATCTTCTATGAAAGTCCCAATATGAGTGCCAACTGCATCTCCGCCAGGTCCTTCTTCGGGTCCATAGAATGGAACTCCATTAACTGCTACAGCTACAGGCCCACGCTCAGGGGCCATTTCACATCCATCTGTTGAAACTTCAGGATTACAGTCGTCATCATCTGTTGCAACTAAAGGTACCTTCCAAGCATAATCTTGAGCATCTATTCCTCCAGCCAAACCGCCTTCCATATCATGATTGGCTATTCCTGGAGTTGTTATCGTCATATATGTTTCATCATAACTTAAACTAACACTGCATTCTTCATCCTCATTATCACTTAAGTCTTGAACCATTATTCCACCTGCAATACATTTCCAAGCATTGTCAAGATATGAAGGATATGAACAGCCATTCTCAGCTACAGTCCAATCATCATCAGCCACTGTGTCTGGGCATTCATCATTAGCGTCCTCGACGCCGTCGTCGTCGCCGTCTGCAGCAGATACTAAAGGCATTAAATTTACACTGAAAGCCATCAACAACAGAAATGCAATTCCTAATGATTTTGATTCGGTCCCATATAATTTAGATAAATCATATTTCCGATTAAGTAATACAGTTCCAAAAATCAAGCAAATCGCCAAATTGACGAGTATAATACTTTCTAACATATTTTAGATTTATAAAAATTAGTATATAACAGGTTGCCAAAGAAATTATGGTGCTCCCGCCGGGATTTGAACCCGGGTGCTCGGCTCGAGAAGCCGAAATGATGGGCCGGACTACACTACAGGAGCTATTCTGGCCTTGAACAGTCTAACTTAATAATTATCGTCAAGCCACTTGGCAGTTTCAAGGATTGCTTTTCTGCTAGTATAATTTGGATTCCAGCCATGGGATTTCATAGCTTTGATATCTAATCTCATTTTCTTTACATCACCTTTCCATCCTCTTCCTCCGTCAACACCACCAGTAAATCTGTAACCGACATCTTTTAATTTCATTGCCTTACAAACTTCATCGGCCAAAGTTACGACATCGATCGCATCTTTTGATCCTACATTCAAAGCAATGAACTCTCCTTTATCACACAGCTCACCTGGGTTTTTTGCTAAAACTGCAGAAATGCAATCTTCAACATGGAAGTACGATTTATGTTGCGTGCCATCTCCTAATATTTCTAAGACTTCAGGCTCTGCTTTCAATTTATGAACAAAATCATATGTCACGCCATGATTACTTCTTGGCCCAACACAGTTTGCAAATCGATATGAAACTCCTCTAAATCCTTCTTCTTTACAGTAAGTTTCTATTAATTTTTCTGCATCTAGTTTACTAGAACCATAAGCTGAAATTGGTTGAAGAGGGGCATTTTCAGGAGTAGGAATCTTTTCAGCATCTCCGTAAACAGTAGATGTTGAAGTGAATACAATCCTATCACATCCTGTTCGCTTCATGGCCTTAAGAACATTTTCAGTCACATCCACATTTTGTTCTTGCATTACTTCGGGCTTTGTAATTCCTAATTGAACTTCTGGATTAGCTGCTAAATGGTATATCATTTTTGCACCTTTGAAATACTCATCAAAATCATCTTTCAATAAGTCAACATCAATTACTGTAATTTCTTCAATCGAATCGTACAGAAATTCTAACTCCCCTGAGGAAAAATTATCTAAAACAACAACATGCTCATCCCGTTTAACTAATCTATCTACTAAATGAGATCCGATAAATCCAGCCCCCCCTGTTACGATTACTCTACGTTTTGCTCCATCTTCAGGCATTGCGACTAGCACTCCTGAATCTAATTCCATGGGTTTATTACTATCAACAAAATCATATTTTTCATCCGTAAAATTACCTACAAAAGAGCCCACTAAATTACCCGTTGTCTTTGTAATCATCTTTCCGGTACCTCCTGCGGCATTTACCATACTTTTCCCTGTATCTCCAGCCACTCTGAGTACTGATCCTCCTGCAGAGCCGACCATTCCGCCAGCGGCAGTCAGTGGTGCGCCAATCATTCCATCTCTGTGTAAACCTAACGATTGTGTGACATCCTCTAAATTGATGTCATCCCAATGTTGATACGTGAAGTAGATAGCTATCAAGAGAACTGCAAATAGAACAGCTACGGCGATTTGTATAGGAGCTAAGACTGCCAATACTCCCAACCCATACACAACTGAGGCCGAGAGTAGAAACGAGCCGCTAATGGCCCCTACTGCCACCGCTGCTAGATTTTTGTTTGGAGAAATTCCAATGGCCCTTCCAAGAATAGTTCCTCCGACAGCCCCTGAACCTTGGAAAGGAAACATAACAAATACAATTATACCTGTAACCGAAGCTCTCTCTAACCAAGGAAGGGAAGTTAGCATCGCTTTTCCTTTACTTTGAATCCTAGTAATTCCACTTCCAATAAATGGGATTTTCTTTGCTAAATCAAAATTCCAAGTCAAGAAAACACCTACTGCAATATCAACAAATGCCGTAGCGATTGCAAGAACCCAAGGATCTAAACCTAAAGCAATACCGCCAGGTATCACAGTTCCTTTTCCAAATGGAGGGACAAAATAAACAACCATTAATCTACTTAAATTTAAGAAATCTTTTTGCGCCATGGTAATATACATGACGGAGAAAAATCCTGCAGTCATCAAAAATGGTGAGAAGAATTTGAAAAGCCCCATAACTGTAGCTTTTCCGCCAATAGCATAAACAAGAATTCCAAAGCCTAAGAATGCGATTGCGTTAAACAAAATATTCCACCATATTGTTGTTTTGATATCTTCATTGTCTATAGATATATATTCGTGATTTAAATTTAAAGAAATATTAGTCGATTGAGAAAGTCTGAACCCTTCTCCTGTAATATCACCTTCAAGCCAGCCACCTGCAGAACTTGCATCTCCTGCACCCTGTCCCCCTAGTTTTATCTGGGCCTCATCGCATCGAATACAGAAAATTTCACCAAAATGAAGCTGTGCTCCGGCAGGGTATTGACTTACCACATCTCCTAAAACTCTAATTTCTATTTTATCAATCTTAATCATTGTGAAATCAAAATTTGCCGTATCTGGAGCGTCAATATTGTTCTTTATAGTTGATAAAACCATAATAAAATTATTAACATCAAGTGAGCGGAAAATTACAATATCCATGGAACTTCTTTGAAAAATACCATTTTCTAATGACGAATAAGACCATTTTGAAGAGCGAATGTGTGTTTTATCAAAATTAGTGTTATTAAATTTAGATTCTTTAACTAAAATACGTTCTAAATCACTACTTTCAAATCTACTAGAATCGATAGAAACATTATTGAACATAACAACATCAAATGAACTATTTGAAAAAACAGATTTTGTAAAAGTAACATTGTAAAAAGAAACTGTGTTAAAAGTACAATCAACAAAGAAAGTATCCGTAAAAACTACATTAGAAAAAAGAACATTTTCAAAAACAACGTCTGTGAAAAGGGCTGACGATATGCTTGCATCCTCGAAATAAATCCCCGTATCGCTACTAATTTTATTTTCACTTGCAAAATTTATTCCTAATTTACTTCCATTGGCTCCATCATTATTGAAAAGAGAGGGGAATAGAGAATCTATATTACGTTTTTCTAAAGTTCTATATGTTTTTGTCTCAATTAATCCTAAATCGTTATGAATAACAGGATATTTTTCACATAAGTCTCTATTAGATAAATCAGTCTCACTACAATCATCTAAAATTCCAAAATATTCTATTTCAGAAATAACACCTTCAATCTTAAGCGAATCTTCAGGTGAATAATTAGGATACATTCCTTCTAAGTCACGAGTTAATTCGGCATCGCTTTCAGTAAAGGCATACCAGTACCCCGCTTTTTCCTGGCCTGCTAATTCCTGAGCCCAACCTGAAAAACTAGCTCCAATTAAAGTAATAAATATTCCAATGATCATTAAATGTCTCGGCGCATCTTTGACTTTACCAACAAGCGACCATAGCGCATCAACAACTGCATCAATCTCATCTCTTTCTCTCTGAGAAACTGTGATTTTACCTTTCTTTTTAGACGACACTTTTGGTTTAGGTTTCGCACGAGTTTTTGGCACTTTTATAGAGATTTCAGGGTCTGCTTCTTCCTTTTTAGTTTTTTTTCTTGCCATTTAAAATCGTTTGAACTCTTAACCGGATAATGCCCGACTAATAAATAATATGTTTGGTTAGCCACCTGATGCAACTAAAATTATGCGAATAGGTATCTCTGGAAGCTTGGAAATTAGAGGAATAGGGCGCATTTTTTCTTCATCTGTAACAACCAATAAACCATCAGGATGTAACTTTAATCGATTTACAAGATCTGAAGCTGTAGCTCCTTCTGGCAAATCTATTTTTTGTACATCATCATCAATTGTAACTTGCCATTGCATAAATCTTCATTGAAGGGTGTATGGAAAATAGTTACCGTGAACATTAAGACCCAACATATCTGGACTGATTCATAGCCAGGGTCGCATAGCCCGGTATTGCGGTGGCCTCGAAAGCCACTGGGAGCAATCCCTCGGGAGTTCAAATCTCTCCCCTGGCGCCATTTTACTTTTCGACGACGTACTGTTTGACAGGTTACATCGTTTTGGGCTCATATGTCCCTAATTTGGTAGGGGTCAAAAAGGGGTGGGTTTTGATTTCAATCTAATAATTGTTATAATCTATTCCATTGCCTTTTTTTACAATAATATTAGTTGGAACTTCTCCATATTCATTAGGATGGTCTTGCCCTTCCATAATCATCCATATGATAAGAGGAATAATGCCTATGATTGTGAAAGATAGGAGGAACCACCAACCACTTCTACCTCCATCATGCAATCTTCTTACTATAACTGCAAGTCCAGGTAAAAATATGGCTACACCTATAATATTGCTAATCCATAGCGGGTCTCCCAATTCCGAACCAAACATAAAACCATCTATTATTCCTGAAACAAAAGATACTAAAAAAGTAAACAAGGTCCAGAACCAATATTCTGAACGAGATGCTCTTCCGCTAAAATTCATATAATTATTAATCAAACAATTCGTGACTGCGTCGTTAAAGCTCATCATTTGAGCTGGCCGACCTGTTGAAGTGCTTTCCATCATAATTTCACTATACCTTTCGATTATATATCAATTTCCGAAAATTTGTAGACAGCCTCACCTACAATACAAGGGGGTGCCCAAAAAATAGTGAGTAAAATACATAATTAATTTATAATAACCAGAAGCTATTGAAATGTGATTAGAAGAGATGTGTAGAAAAGTAACCTGTAGAGCGTGTCAAAAAGCAAGCTGGAAGGGATGCGGGTTACATGTTGAAATGGTACTCAAAGGCATACCGGAAAATCAGCGGTGTAGTTGTGAAAAACCAGATACGGATAGTTTCCTTTCTTGGATCTTTGGCAAATAAGGGCTTAGTAATAATTTAAATTTATTTATTCCAGTTTTCTTTTTTTAGAATATAGGTGGAATGTTCGACCTCATCTTCCCAATTTCCAAAATATTCAGCCCCGAGCTTTTGAACAGCTTTTTGTGAACGAAAATTATTAGCCCATACGTGAAAATAAATTTTGTCAGTAAATTTATAAGCATAATCAAGCATCAGCTTTTTTACTTGAAAATTAATAGACGTTCCCCAAAATTCTCTCGAGATAAACGTGTATCCTATACTGTGCTCTTGATTATGTGGATAGAAGCGCGTGCAGCCGATAATTTTATTAGATTTTTTATCAATTATTGTTAAACAGCCATTCTCATTTTCAAGACCCTTATTGAAAAATCTCTTAAAATTATCTTTTTGCCATCTCTCCTTTTTATTATGTTGTTCCCATAAAAGCGGATCTTTAGCTACTTCATACATTTCTTCAAGGTGTGTTTTTTCGGTTTGAACTAACTTGATTGTATCGTCTTCTAATGGATTATTTAATTTTAAACCACGAATTTCAGTTAGAAAATGAACTGATTCTTCTAATCTTTTCATAATCAATAAGTATCTTCCAGCATTCTCTGAATTTTCTTCATCTAATATAAATTTTCGATAACGCCAAGCTGCAACTGAGAGGCTAGCGTACCGATATAACTCCGGTAAAGCTGTCTTTTCCTCTAACGAAAGAGGACGTACCGATTCATAACCTGATAAAAGTGAAAACCACAAATCTTCGACCGGCTTTTCATCGACCCAACAACATCCAATGAATGCTACAACCAAATCGATTGCTAAGATGTTAAAACAAATGTCCTCAAAATCAAGAATTGCTATAACTTTGCCAGGATTCTCTAGGATATTATCTTGAAACAAATCACCATGAATCACTCCTTTGGGTAAGTTTAGAGGAATTTTCTCATCAATTTTGATGAATTCTTTTTCTAACATTCTTAGGAATGGTGACCATTTGTTTTCAGATTCGGCACGTTCAAAAAGTTCTGGCCAAATGTCGACTCCCATTGAATAATCAGTTCCAAAATGCCCTTGATTTGGAACTTTATGGAGCCCTGCAATGGCGATTCCAAGAGATTTCAATGAAGCTTTATCTTGCGAAATCCATGGGGCATTGATAAACGGAAGCAGAATCCAAGCAAAGCCATCCACTACGATCATGCCTTCACCATTTTTTAACTTAAGTGGCGCAGGAGTTATCACCCCGTGTTTTGCAATCCAATCTATATTTGAATTCAACTTTTTAACTTCATCGGGGGTTTTTTCTCGCCAAATTTTCAATACTATTTGTGTCTCATCCTTGCACGTTACTAGATAATTTAAATTCGCCCAACCACCAGAAAGAATTTCGATTTTAGATAATTTCGAACACCCTGCCAATTCAAGAAGTTCCTCAACTTTATCAATATTTATTTTTGCATCAACCAAGTCGTTCTCTCCATAAAGTATTGAATATTGGGATGTAAATATTACTTTACATATTTTTGAGCTTCTAAAACGCTCTTTTCTTTATCTTTAATTTCGAACATGATATCAGCATCTTTATTCTTCATAATCTTCATAAATTCTTTAAAATGTTGAATGTCTATATGATCTGCGTGCCTCCCCATTCTTGCAGATGGTTGCTGGCTGCTATAATCCAACATAGGAACGCCATGCTTATTGCCCCAGGTATTTTCTATTAAATTGTAAGCTTCCAAGAGAGATTCTCCATTATTGAGGCACTCTAAGTGGAAATTATCTAGTATTATTGGTATTTCAATTTTATTAAAGATAGTCATACAATCATCTACTGAATAATATTTATCATCATTTTCTATAGCTAATCTTTCTTTGATTTCTTTAGGTATTGAGCTACATACTTTGATAAAACGTTCGATCGCTTCTTCCTTATTCCCATAAACGCCTCCGACATGAATTTGTATTTTTGCAGTGTTATCCACTTGAAGTAAATTAAGAAAGTCTGAATGATATTGTAATTCAGAAATACTGTTTCTTACAACGCTCTCTTTTGGCGAATTTATTACTGTAAATTGGCCAGGATGCATAGAAACTCTAAAATTATTTTGATTCAATTTTTTCCCAATTTGCTCTAAATCATTTTTGAAATCAGTTTGCCAATCTATGTTACAAATTTCATGAGAAGCAAATGGAATTGTTTCAGAAGATATCCTCAAGAAAAGAAGATCGTGTTCGATGTTGTAATCTACTATTTTATCCAAACATTTGAGATTGTTTTTTACCGTACTTCTAAATTTTTCTTCACTAAAGCTCTTAATTCTAAATTTTTTATTGCTAGTACACCCTATACTCCAGTTTACGCAAGGATAACCTATTTTCATTATATTATTGACTTTTATATCGAGTTATAATAGTTACTTTACATATTTTCTTGTCTTAATATCATTACGATAGATTTTACCAAATCATTACTCTTTTCTTTTGCCCACTCTTCAAATGCTCCTGTTACTACGTGTAAGCCTTCTAATTTTACCATAAGAACGGACTTGCAACCATATAGATTCCTAATGCCGTTCCAATAACTGTGTGGAGCATAAAAACCGTCGAATGGTCTGCTCTCTCACCCCATGCAAAAACATCACTCTTAAAACCAATCTTTCCTCGAACCCATACTTTCTGATTAAGCAGACATTACCCTACATATGCTAGAATAACTGAGCCTACTACACGGATAAGTTCTACAGTGTCCGTACTTAACGCCTAAACCTTCTGCTCACGAATAATAATGACGCACCGGCTGCCATAATTCCAAATCCAGGCAACGCTGAATCTTCTACAATCTCTTCATTAGAAAGATCTATCAAAGTTGTTTTTTCAGGATTATCTGTATCTGCATTCGCATCTACTTGAGCTTCTGCCACAGATGAGTCGATTGGCATCATCTCTATCGTATAACCGTCTTCTCTTAGATTAGGCATAGCCATGTTGATGTAGGCCGGATGCCCTGTATCTGCATTATGGAACCAGATTATTTCTGAATCACAAAGAGGATCTCCTTCACATTCGTCATATTCTTCTTCATCTCCAGCTCTGCTGCCTGGAACTCCGCCAGTACCATCATCACTACCGTCATCTCCACCATCTTCTTCATCGCTACAAGCATCTTCATCTGGATTGTTTTCAGAACATTCGTCTGTTGGAATTACTTGGTATCCTTCATATGTTGTTCCATCAGAGGCTTGGGCAGTCTCTTCTTCTCCAGTTTCAAATGCATATGGAAGTGGTTCAAAGTCTTCAATTTCATGAAATGCATATGGACCAAACGCAAATCGATTATCTTCTATTCGTAAATTTAATTTTTCGAATTCTTCTTCGGCCCTTTCATCACAATCTTCTCCTTCCTGAGCTGATTCATCATCTTCACATGCTATTTGATCTGCGATTTCTTGAAATACTTCATCCATCCAAGTTTCTGGAATATACATTGGAAATAAGTCATTCCACTCAGTAATTACGTCTGGAAGCCCGTCGCCATCTCTATCAACAGTTATGCTAAATTCTTCGCTATCATGAAGTTCCTGAATTGAATTTGTTAATTCTGAGTAAATCTCTTGCATTTCTGGTAGCTGATCGCAGTCCAAATCAGGACATAAGCTCAGTTGTGGTTTTGCAATATCTATTTGTCCGCCTATGTCTCCACTGATTGTTAAACTAGATACTTCGCCTTCCCAATATTTATTTTCTTCTAAAGGGAGGTCCAAGACGTTCATTGGGTTATCACCAAAATCAAATAATAAGTTGATGCTTACGTCGGCGCCCATTTCAAAAACTGCAGTTTCTAATTTTATGTCTATCGTTTCATAACAATTTGCTTCTTTAGCTTCTTCATTTTCATCACACACTTGGAATGGCTCGCTATTTCCTTCTTCGACTTCGCCTTCATCCTCTCCGTTTTCACAATGCCATGTTCCGTCATTTACGTAGTCCATGGGATGTGTATCTCCATTATCACATTCGAAATTATATCCATTTCCGGGTTCATCACTGCCATCATCGCAGTCTTCCCAACCATCGTTTGCAAAGTAAAACGGATAGGTTTCATACCCGTTAGCACACTCAAATTCTGGTTCTTCACCATCTTTACTATCTAAAATTGAAACTCCATTGCGAGTGATATTTGGTACATTTTTAATTGTAACTTCTCCAGATGCTGCAAGTGTAATTGTAATTTGAGTCTTTGCTAATTCGTGGGTATCTTGGGTCCACCACGTATCTTGTGTTATCTTAGCAACATAGTGCATACTTCCTCCAATCTCAGTATCTAATTCTTCAAGAACTAATGGCTCTCCTGTGATATTATCTAATAATTTAATCTGTGGATTTTCACAATCGTCTTCTTCTTCATTATAATCTTCTTCTTCACATTTCATATTTAATCGTAATTCATGCTCTCCTTCAGCAGGGAACATGCTTGTAAATTTAGTTCCCAATACTGTATGAGAATAGAGCGATTGTTCTGTTTGCATGTGAATCATATTGTCAAAATTATCAATCACTTCTCCAGTATAATAAAATCCTAAAATTGCCTGATTCCCAAGATCGAATGATTTTAATTCAAGACCCGACGCGTTCTTCACCATTTCGGCCTCCTCACCAGACATTATCTCTGTAATGTTATTTTCTAATTCAGATATCTCTGAACTTACTTCTTCCATCAAATCAATTTCTTGCCCAAAAGCCCAGGTTTCTCCAACTGCAAAAGTTGAATCTTCTACGGCAGTACTGGCTGATGCAGAAAGTAAAATTGTCGCTAATAATGTTACCATTGCGATTTTATTCATAATTCCATTTGGAATACAATGTATTTAAGAGTTTTTCAAAATATAATTCTGAAAAGTAATAAATTAAGGGACTCTGTGGTCATCTGATGGATACTGCTGAATTATTATTGATGTTGGCATTTACATTACCGATTTCATTTTTACCAGGGCCTAATAATCTTCTTTCTGCTGCACACAGCTCTCAATATGGATTTCGAAATACATTACCTTTGATATTAGGGATGGTTCTAGGATGGATTTTATTGGGCTCAATTGTTGGATATGGAGCTTTGTTCATAGAAGAAAATCAAATCCTATTAACTTCTCTCACCTATATTGGGATTGGATATATTATTTATTTATCTTATAAAATTGCAACTGCCCACTTGCTTGAAGAAGGTGATTCGAACGAGGAAGGTACAACTACTGGAATTCTTCTACAGATTGTAAATGGTAAAGCATTTATTCATTTATTAATATTAATGACTACTTTTGGACATGTATTTGGCGGAGGCATTACTGGTAAAATAATGATTGCTCTTGTAAATGGCCTAGTCAAATTAATTGGATGGATTCTCTGGGGTGCTTTTGGGAGCGGATTAAAACGAATATTTAGTGATCCGAATGCAGGTATTTTAATTAATCGAATTATGGGTCTGTCTCTTTTTGGAGTGGCAATTTGGATGGGTGTGAATTTACAAAAATGAGTTTAGATATTTCTTTTCTTTTAGCAACTTTAGCTTTCATCGTGCCTATGTGTTTTACACCAGGTCCAAATAATGTTCTATGTGCAGCACATGGCTCTCGATACGGATTTCAACGAACCTTGCCCCTTATCGCTGGAATGGGAGTTGGCTGGTCTGTTCTTGGATTAGGAATTGCAGCAGGTGCTGAATTTCTACAAGAAAATAATTATATTTTTAAAATTTTAAGCTATATTGGAGCCGTTTATATTGCATATTTGGGATACAAAGTAGCTTCTTCTGAAACTGTTGATAAGAACAACACTTCTGATGAGCATTTCGGATTCTTCACTGGAATGGTTCTTCAAATTGTTAACGGTAAAGCTTGGATTCATTTTGTTGTACTGATGACTACCTTTGGAACGCTTTTTGGTACTGGATATGGTGCAAAAGCAGCTCTTGTTATTATGAATCTTTTCTTTGGTCTTACGGCTGTTTTAATTTGGGCCGCATTTGGAACTGTACTTAGAAAAACGTTTAGCGAAGATGAATCTAACCTTCGAATTAATCAGATTATGGGGCTTATGCTAATTCTTGTAGCAATATGGATTGCTTTACCCCATTAGTTTAAGTTCTACATCTGAATAGAAGGGATACATGATAAATCTATTATGTTTTGGCGATTCTAATACTTGGGGTTATTCCCCAATAGATGGCACGAGATTTTCTCCAAACATTCGATGGACTGGTGTATTACAAAAAGCTCTTGGAAATGATTATCATGTAATTGAAGAAGGTTTGAATGGCCGTACGACTTTCATAAATGAAGATGAGAGGCCCCTTCGTAGTGGTTCTGAAATTTTACCAATTATTCTTGAAAGTCATAGGCCTTTGGATTTAGTTGTAATCATGCTTGGTACTAATGACCTTAAAGTGGAATTTGGACTCACTGTTGAAGATATTTCACAAGGAGTCAAAACTCTCTGTGAGATGGTGCTCAATTCCGATTATCTGACTGATAACCGACCTCAAATTTTACTTGTTTCACCAACGCAAATTGGTTCTACGATAATGCCAGAACAGAAAGAGTTTTTTGATAAAGCGAGAAAACAATCATTCCAATTTGCCGAATATTACGAAAAAGTAGCTTTGGATTTAGGAATTCATTTTTTAGATGCAGCTAAGATTGTAAGCCCAAGTAAGGGTGAAGGTGTTCATTGGGATGCTGATCAACACATCAAATTTGGTAAAGAATTAAAACTGGTTATTGAAAATATTTTCTTGAAATGATAAATTATCCCTTTTAGTTATTACTAAATGGACGTCGCGTCCAGAATACAAACATTGCTGCACCTGCAATAAAGCCGCTTGCTCCTGTTAAAACGGCAACATTTTTAGTTGTCCAGAAAATGTCTTCAACTTCTTGAATTATTTCAACACCTATCTGTAGTCTACTTAGATTAAAGGCATTGAAATTCATTTCAATAAAATTAGTTCCATTGTAAGAAGATGAAGGTTCTCCAAATTCTAACTTAGAGATACATGCTTGATTTGGAGTATTCATATTGACTCCGTCTGTAGAACAAGCGTAATCTGCATAATTTGTCAGATTTTCATCTACATAATGATTGCCAGACTCCATTGTTAATCTAATATTAACGTCATATGGGACGCGAGGTTCCCAATATTCTTCTAAAGTTGCACCTTGTGTTGGTTTCACACCCAATGCAGTTCCCTCAACTCCAAAAACCCAAAGATGTCCACTGCTTGAATCGTCCACGGCAATTGTATATTCTTTAGTGTTAGTACTAGTTCCAAAACTTTGCGAATTATCATTTGAACCATCGCTATTAGTATCTATAGTTAATTCCAAGTCTGCTACTGTAAATTGATCTGTATTAACTTGTGGATAAGATAAAATTATTTCTGCACTAACTGTTCCTTCTGGGATATGTAAATAATGTGTCGAATCTGTGATATAAGTTCCACCACTGCCTACAAAATAAGCCCATTCTCCTTTCCATTCCGATTTCAATGTATCTGTAAATTCTTTATCTTTATGGATGTGAGAAACGCCATACATTGCATCTCTAGCGTCATAAACTGTTACCATTTTATTATCAGGTAGGCCATCTCCGTCATCGTCAACATTTCGTAGACTTTCTAATGTTAATGCCATTTGAATTGCATATTTTGTATCGATTAAGCCGTGACCTTGTCCCCAATCGTGCTTCATTCCAGTATTACTAATTGTACCATTTGCATTTGATTGTCCACCCTCAATGTATCTTCCTGAAAGTTCCATTATCAATTCAGCTTCTGAGACAAAGGTATCTGCCCTATCTCCGTACCATTCACCTTCTAATGTTTCATGATCTTCGTAAAGATAGTCTGCAACTCCCAAAGATGGTGCTGCTTGGTAAAGTAAGGTAGCTACTCCTGCAATATGTGGCGTAGCCATGGACGTTCCTGAAATTGCCATATAATACAGATCATCATCTGTAGGTCTTTGAATAATATCAATGAGGGTCGCTCGTGGAGCTGTTGCCCA
>Ga0209709_10002373_pt1 | contig 16532 bp, 14 predicted proteins | sample ArcticOcean_MG_C_2_FD_187435 | JGI IMG/M metagenome (GOLD analysis project Ga0209709, IMG submission 187435) | Marine microbial communities from western Arctic Ocean - ArcticOcean_MG_CB4_136 (SPAdes) (version 2) | ecosystem: Environmental > Aquatic > Marine > Oceanic | place: Arctic Ocean... | reverse complement strand
TGGTCCTGAGATTATTTCATTAAAAGACATATTAAAAAAGTTATTAAAACTTATTAGTAAGAATAGACTTTTAGTTCCACTTCCTTTTTTTGCAGCAAATATGTCGGCAAACTTATTTCAATTATTTCCCAAACCAATATTAACAGTCGATCAGCTTAAGCTTTTAAAATATCATAATATTCCATCAAAAAAATATCAAACTAATTCTGACATAGGAGCTTCAAGTACAAGATTTTTTGAACAAGAGGTTGAAAAATATTGTTATATGTGGAGAGAGGGTGGACAGTTTTCTACTAAAAAATATAATACTGCAAATTAAACCTAATTCTTGATAGAAGTTTTAAGATCAAAGCTATATAATTTATTATAGGATAATTAATATCATAAATATTTTAGTATTTTTTATTTTTGATGTATTTAATTTTTAAATCTATCAAGAGAGGTATTGATAGAAAAAATTGAAAAAAATAATTATTTAGGCGGTAGTAACTTTCTTTTCATTATATTGAGGAATTTCATCTTCTTTATCTGCCGGTTCTTCTTTTCTTCCTTTGGGCTGATAAGCATAAAGCAAATGAAGTTTGCAATATGAAAAATCTTTTAAAGAAGATCTTCCACAAAAATAAAATAATTTTTCTTCAGGATGACCAATGGGCCATTTGCATGAACTCTCATCTAGTTCTTCTAATTTTTTAGGATTTTCAGGCTCAAAATCTTTTTCAATTATTAAAGACTGAAATTTACTCTTTCTTCCACGGCTTTGTTTTGCAATATCTTCTTCTGTACTATTTTGTAAATTTTGATTTAATGAAGTGCTTTTTTTTTTAATTTTTGAAGATAGGTTGAGCCTATGAGCCTTACCAATAACTGCATTTCTGCTGATACCACCTATTATTTCTGCAATTTGACTTGCTGTATCTCCTTTACCCCAAAGCTCTTTTAATTTAGCAACCTTTTCTTCGTTCCAGCTCATATTCTATATTTAGTATGTTAATTTAATTTTATAACTATATATAGATACACACAAGATTTGGAAAATAACAATAGATATTTTTATTTTTTACACAATTAATTAAAATATTTTATATATGATTACTCATGGTTGAATTAAATAAAAAATATCAAATAGGAGTGAGAAGATTTGGTTTTATAAATTGGATTGGTTTTAAAAGCTTATGGCTTAAAGAGTGTAATAGGTTTATTGTAGTTTGGCAACAAACACTTCTATCTCCACTTGTATCAAGTTTATTATTTTTGTCAGTTTTATCCTTAGCACTAGGAAACAACAGGGGAGATGTTCTTGGACATTCTTTTATAAGCTTTTTAGCTCCAGGATTAATTGCAATGAGCATACTTACTCAATCATTTAGTCATTCGATATCTTCTTTGATGATTGGTAAAATTCAAGGAAATATTGTTGATATGCTTTATGCCCCTTTATCAGCACTTGAAGTTTCAATGGCAATAATACTAGCTTCTGTAACAAGAAGTTTTTTAATTGCTATTATATCAATAGTTGTTTTTTCCTTAATAGTTCAAATACCAATAAGTAATATTTTTTATATTTTTATTTTTGGATTTTTAAGCGCCTTTATATTAGGAAGCTTAGGTTTTATTACTGGGCTTTGGGCAGAAAAATTTGATCACACAGCAACTGTAACAAATTTTATTATTACACCATTAAGTTTTCTATCAGGAGTATTTTACTCTATAGACAAGCTACCTAATTTTTTTCAAACAATAAGCTATGTAAATCCATTTTTTTATATGATTGATGGATTTAGATATGGATTTCTTGGAACATCAGATGGATCAATAGGTATAGGAATAATTTACCTAACAATATTAAGTTTTGTAATGTGGTTCATAGCTTTTTATCTTTATAAAAAAGGTTACAAAATTAAATCTTAAATTATGAGTGCTCTAGCAAAAAACTATAATAGAAGAAAAATTTCATTTAAATATGGAAAAGGAAGCTTTCTTTATTCTACAAATGGAAAAAAATATTTAGATTTTGTTCAAGGTATTGCTGTAAACTCTCTTGGACACGCTAATCCCTATTTAGTAAGTGCAATAAACAAGCAATCAAAAAAACTTTGGCATGTATCTAATGCATTTATTATACCAGAAGGTGAAAAATTAGCTCAAAGATTAACAAAAAAAACTTTTGCTGATTTTGTAATATTTCAAAATAGTGGGTCTGAAGCAACAGAAGCAGCAATTAAAGTTGCTAGAAGATATTTTTATTCTATTGGTCAGCCAAAAAAAAATAGAATTCTTTGTGTAAAAAATTCATTTCATGGAAGAACATTGGCGGCTATTTTTGCAAGTGGATCAAAAAAAATGACAGAAGGTTTTGGTCCTAAAGTTGAAGGATTTGATCATTTCGATTTTGGAAATCATAAATCACTAAAAAAATCTATCACAAGCAAAACGGCTGCTATTATGGTTGAAACTGTGATGGGAGAAGGAGGAATAAAGGTTATTCCAGATTGGTGTTTAAAAGAATTAAGAAAAATCTGTAATAAGAAAAAAATCTTATTAATTTTAGATGAAGTTCAGTGTGGAATAGGAAGATCTGGAAACTTTTTTGCTTTCGAGAACTCAAAAATTAAACCTGATATTGTTCCAATAGCAAAAGGTATAGGAGGAGGTTTTCCACTTGGTGCAGTGTTGATGAATAAAAAAGTTGCTTCAGGAATGACTGTTGGAACACATGGTTCAACATTTGGAGGAAATCCTTTGGCAATGTCAGTAGGAAATGCAGTTTTAGATCAAATATTTAAAAAAGGATTTCTTACTAACGTTAAAAATTTATCAAAACATTTTCATTCTGAATTAAATAAACTTAAAAAAGAATTTCCTAAAATTATCAAAGAAGTGAGAGGATCTGGCCTTTTGATTGGCTTACAGCTATTTAATGATCAAGCAAAATTTATTCAAAAATTAATGGATAATAAATTGTTAACAATTAGAGCAGCTGAAAATGTTATAAGAGTATTACCTCCACTTAATGTTAAAAAACAAGAGATAGATTTAGCTATAAAGACTATAAAAAAAGTTTGTTTAACTCTCAATTAAAGATGAAAAATTTTATTAATCTTAAAGATATACCTACAGTAGATCTTAGAAAAATAATTGAAGATGCCAAAAAAAGAAAAATAAAAAGGAAAAAATTTGGTACTCTAGATATAGATAAAGATAATCCTCTAAAAGGAAAATTACTTGTTCAAATGTTTGAAAAAGAAAGTTTAAGAACAAGACTAAGTTTTTATCTTGCAATAAAACAATTGGGTGGAGGAACCATAACCATTAAAGCTAACGAACTACATCTGGGTAAAGGTGGAGAGAGTTTAGCTGACACTGCAAAGATTTTATCAACTTATGGTGATGGCTTCATGTTAAGAACTGATAGTGATGAAAAAATAGAGGAATTTAGCAAACATTTAACTATTCCAATTATTAATGGATTAAGTCCATCATCACATCCAACGCAAGTTTTATCTGATATTTTTACAGTTGAAGAAATTAAAAAGAAACCTATTTCAAAACTAAATATCTGTTGGATTGGAGATTCAAATAATGTCTGTAATAGTTTAATTGCTGCATCTGCTAAATTTTCTTTTAATTTTAATATTGGTTGTCCTAAAAATTATGAACCTAAAAAATTTGTAATGGATTTGGTAAAAAAAAATAAAAGAAATATTAATATTTTTAATGATGCTAAAAAAGCAGTAATGAATGCTGATGTTATTTTTTCAGATAAAGTTATTTCTTTAAATGATAAAGTTAACAAAACTAAAAAAATTAAAGATTTTAAAAGCTTTAAAATTAATTCTAAATTAATTAGCTTTGCTAAAAAAGATGCAATTTTTTTACATTGTCTTCCAAGAGGGCCTGAAGTTTCTGATAAAGTTTTTTTAGGAAAACAATCTAAAGTTTGGCAACAAGCACTCAATAGAGTTTATGTACAGAAAAGCATTTTATTGTATTGTTTTGGTAAATTAAGGTAGTGGCTTAGGATTATCGTTATTTTGATTTAAATATTTAATTATAGAAGCTCTGTCAGCTTCTTTTCTTAAACCAGCATAAGACATTTTAGTTCCTTTTAAATAAGTAGAAGGTTTTAGTAAGAATCCATTTAGTTCTTCAAATGTCCATTCTTTGTCGTACGAAGCTAAAGTTTTAGAGTATTTATAATCAGCTACTCCCCCAACTTTTCTTCCAACAACGTTGTATAAAGCAGGACCAATTTTATTTGTACCATCTTTTGTAATTGAGTGGCATGCTGCACATTTCTTAAAAATTTTTTTACCACTTGCAAGGTCACCCTGCGCCATCAAAGCAACTATATCGATTTTTTTTAAAACTTCATTTGTTTGAGATGCACTAACAGTAGATTGATTTTCGACTTCAACTATATACCCTGGTTTTTTGGGTTTTTTTACTTGAAATACACCATCTGCAATTTTCCCCAATCCAATTACAAGCAGTACAACCATCAAAATTGCAGCAATGATTTTATTTAGTTCGAACGAATCCATTTTAATATTATTATTTTGCACATATAACATGATAACTGAAAAAATACTTATTTTTAATTTTTAATTGTGTCTGTTAGACGCATAAAGTTGGTAATTTTATAATGACTAAAACATTGATATTAATCCCTTCAAGAATGGCTGCCACCCGACTGCCAGGAAAACCACTTTTAAAAATTAATAATTTATCCATTATTTCTCATGTTTTTAAGAAAGCTGAGGAAACAAATATTGGCGAAGTAGTAGTAGCAACAGAGGACCAGGAAATACTTGAAGATGTTTTAAAAAATGGAGGAAAGGGAATTTTAACCAGTCGTAACCATAAAACAGGAACAGATAGAATTTTTGAAGCTTATAAAAAATTAAATATAAGTAATGTTGATTATATCTTAAATTTACAAGGAGATGAGCCAAATATTGACAAGGATGATATTATTAATTTAAATAATTTTATGATTAATAATGATTCTGAAATAGGAACGTTAGCAGCCATAATCAAAGATGATAAAATGTTGGTTAATAAAAATATAGTTAAAGCCATTACAGAAAGCAAGTTAGATAAAGATAATTTTCCCACAGCATTAAATTTTACAAGAGATAATTTGTCAAAAAATAATCCAAATACTTATCATCATATTGGAATTTATTCTTACAAAGCCAGCACATTAGAAAAATTTGTTAGTTTATCTCAAACAAAAAATGAAATAGAAAATAGGCTGGAGCAATTAAGAGCTTTAGATAGTAAATTAAAAATAAATGTAGCATTAGCAAAATCTTCTTCTATTGGGGTTGACACTGAAGAAGATTATCTGGCTATAAAAAAAATTATGGAATATAAATCATAAAAATGAGCAAAATATATTTTCAAGGAACTTTTGGTGCTTATTCGCATTTAGCAGCTCTTGAAATTGAACCTGATGCAGAAGTTGTGCCATGCAAAACATTCGATGAATGTTTTTTAAGATCTTTATCAGAAAGTGGGTCAAGAATAGTTATACCTGAAGCAAACAGAATTACGGGCAATATAGGAATAGAATATTTAATTTTTAAATACAGATTAAATATCTATGGAGAACATTTTCAAACAATTGAGCATAATCTATTGGGTCATGCGGGAAGCAGTTTAAGTGATATTAAAGATGTTTTTTCACACACTCAAGGTCTGTCTCAATGTTCAAATTTTATTAAAAAAAATAATTTAATTGAACATATTAGAGCCGATACAGCTGGCTCTGCAAAAACAATTTCAAAAAATAAGACTAAAAGTGAAGCTGCAATTGCTTCATCATTAAGTGCTAAAATTTATAATTTAAAGATACTTGCATCTAACGTTGAGAATGAGATTGGAAACACAACTAGGTTTTTAATTATGGGTAAAGAAGTTTTACAACCAGAATTTGTTGATAAAAAATATATAACTTCTTTTTTATTTAAGCTGAAAAGTAAACCAGCTGCACTTTATCAATCTTTAGGTGGTTTTGCTATAAATGGTGTTAATCTTACAAAACTTCAAAGTTATCCCGAACAAAATTCATTTGAGTCATATTTTTTCTTATGTGATCTAGATGGCCACATAGAAGATCCAAAAGTTCAAAAATCTTTAGAAGAATTGGGACTTCATTGTCAGGATTTTCACGTACTGGGTGTTTTTGAAGCTTCTAAATTTAGAGAAAAATAGATACGAAACTTTTCTTGTAGATTGGAAAACATTACTGGTATAATAGTTTTCTGGAGGCTAGAGGTGAATGCTGCTTGAACCCGACCAGATCTTAACGGAAGCAGTCGTAGAGACAGCTTTTCAGGTTCTAGTCTCCTTTTAAAAATGAACAAAAATACAAAAGTCTTAGCATTAAAATATAGACCTCAAACATTTGATGATCTTATAGGCCAAGATGTTGTTGCTGAAACAATCACCAATTCAATTAAAGCAAATAAAGTCCCTAATGCGTATCTTTTTACAGGTATTAGAGGAATTGGAAAAACTACTACAGCAAGAATAGTTGCTAAATCCTTAAATTGTTCAAATGGAATTGATAATCTTTGTAAAGACGATCTTTGTGAAAATTGTACTTCTATTTCAAATTCCAATCATATTGATGTTTTGGAAATGGATGCGGCAAGCAAAACTGGTGTGGATGATGTTAGAGATTTGATCGAATTTTCTAGATATGGTCCAACAACTGCTAAATATAAAATATTTATCATCGATGAAGTGCATATGCTCAGCAAGCAAGCATTTAATGCTTTATTAAAAACTTTAGAAGAGCCTCCTGAATATTTAAAATTTATTTTTGCAACTACAGAAATAAAAAAAATCCCAATTACAGTAGTGTCACGTTGTCAAAGATTTGACTTATCAAGAATTAAATCTTTAGAATTATTTGATTTTATAAAAAAAATAAAGGATAAAGAAAATGGAAATGCATCAGATGATGCTCTTAAATTAATTGTTAAAATTTCTGAAGGATCAGTAAGAGATGCATTATCTTTGTTGGATAGAGCATTACTTACCTTGGACAAAGATAAAGAATTAGACTTACCTTCTGCACAAAAAATATTTGGTTACTTTGATAAGTCACAATTAATTAATCTATTTCAACTTATATTTAAGGGAAATGAAACAGAAGTTTTAAACACTTATAGAGAAATATATAATCAAGGAGTTGAGCCCAAAATCTTTATAAATGATTTTTTAGAGCTCCTATATTATTTTAAAAATATAGAATCCTTAAATATTAATGGTACAAATTTTTTATTGAATGATGAAGAGTTTAATAAAATTAAAGAAATTTCTCAAAACATTAATAATGAAACTTTGATATTATTTTGGCAGTTCACTATTAAGACGCTAGAAGAACTCGATGTAGTATCTAACCAGCATTTATCAATTGAAATGTTTTTGATTAGACTTATTCATCTAAAAAGTATTAAGAATATTTCCAATAAAAGATATGAAGGTGCAGCTTCAACAAATGAAAGTGCTAGCCAAACACCTCTTTCACAAAAAAAAGAAGGTGAAGATTTATTTGGAATAAAAAATAAAGCAGAAGCTATTGGTCAAATAAAAAACATTATTCAAGAAAAAGAAGTAAAATTAAAAGAAAATAATGAAACTGAAACACAGACCAATCTTATAAATTCTTTTGATGATTTATTGAAAGTCTGTAACTTAAAAAAAGAAATTAAATTAAAATATGAATTAGAAAAAAATGTCAATCTTGTTAGTTTTGAAAAACAAAGAATAGAAATTTCATTTAATGAAGACTTAGATAAAGATTTTATTAAAGATTTATCCTTAAAACTTTATGAATGGACTAACAATAGATGGATAATTACACTTAGTAAAACCAAGGGTCAACTTTCAAAAAAAGAAAAAGAAGTTAATTTAAAAAAAGAGTTACTTGAAAGTGTTAAAAATTCTTCAATTTTTAAAGATGTTGTAGAAAAGTTTCCTGATGCAGAATTGACTGATGTTAAAGTTACTGAGAAAGAAAATAAAGATGACTGATTTTACAAAAATTTTAGATAAAGCCAAAGAACTAGAATCTAAAATGAAAGAGAGTCAAGAAAAAATTAAAAATATTCAAGTCGAAGGAACATCAGGTTCAAATTCTGTAAAAATTACGTTAAATGGAGAAAATGAAATGATTAAAATAAATTTATCAAACGAAGTAATGAAAGAAGATAAAATTATAATAGAAGATTTAATCGTAGCAGCACACAATAACGCAAAATCTGAACTAAAATCTAAAACCTCAGAAGAAATTTCAAAATCTGCAAGTGGATTTGGTATCCCTGGTTTTAAATGGCCACTTTAAAATAGATGCAAAATATCAATGAAATAGATGAATTAATTAAATTAATTGCAAAACTACCAGGGTTAGGACCAAAATCTGCAAAAAGAATTGTATTGAAGCTTATTAATAATAGAGATGAATTAGTTAAACCAATGGCTAATACTTTAGCTCAAGTTTATAAAAATGTTATCAGATGTCAGTCATGTGGCACTTTAAAATCAAATTCATTAGGGTGTGGTAACTGTGAGAATATAAAAGAAAAGTATAATAAAATTTGTGTAGTAGAAGATATTGCTGATCAATGGTCTATCGAAAATTCAAATATTTATAAAGGATATTTTCATATTCTTGGGGGAACAATTTCTTCACCTGGTCAAAGAAAAGAAGATCTTTTAATTAATTCATTAACTGAAAGAGTAATTAAAGATAATATTGAAGAGGTCATAATTGCAACAAGTGCAACAGTCGAAGGTCAGACCACAGCTTACTATATTCAAGACAGTCTTAAAAAAACTAAAGCAAAAGTTACAAAATTGGCTCAAGGTTTGCCTGTTGGAGGTGAAATAGAAAACCTAGATGATGGAACTTTATATTCAGCTTTTAAAAATAGAACTGGAATAAAAACTAGTTCTGATTAATTTTTTTTAATTAATCTATTTAAATGTAAAAGTGGTTCAGTGTAGCCAGAAGGTTGTTTTCTACCATAAAATACTAAATCACAGGCAGCCTTGAAAGCAACCGACTTATCAAAATTCGGCGACATGTTTTGATATAATCTGTCAGCTTTGTTTTGTTCATCAACAATTTTTGCCATTTTTTTCATAATTTCTAAAACTTGTTTACTTGAACAAATTCCATGATGAATCCAATTTGCTATATGTTGTGAAGAAATTCTTAAAGTTGCTCTATCTTCCATTAAACCTATGTTATTAATATCAGGTACTTTTGAACAACCTACACCTTGGTCAACCCATCTTACAACATAACCTAAAAGTGTTTGAGAAGAATTAGAAATTTCTGAATCAATTTCCTCAATTGACCAATTAGGTCTATCAGCCACTGGTATAGTTAAAAGATCATCTAGTTTTGCTGGCTCTCTATTTTGTAATTCTTTTTGTTTCTCAAAAATATTTATTTCATGATAGTGAAGGGCATGAAGGGCAGCCGCTGTAGGTGAAGGTACCCATGCACAATTTGCTCCAGCTTTTAAGTGGTTAGTTTTTTGCTCCATCATATCTTTCATTTTATCTGGCATAGCCCACATTCCTTTACCAATTTGAGCCTTACCTGAAAAACCACACTGTAGACCAATATCTACATTGTTATTTTCATATGCGCCAATCCATTTAGAAAATTTCATATCACCTTTTTTAATCATAGGACCAGCTTCCATTGATGTGTGCATTTCATCACCAGTTCGATCTAAAAATCCTGTGTTAATAAAAAATACTCTATTTTCAAGTGTTCTAATACACTCTTTTAAGTTTGAAGAGGTTCTTCTTTCTTCATCCATAATTCCAATTTTACAAGTATATTTTTCTAATTCTAAAACTTCTTCAACTTTAGTAAAAATTAAATCTGTAAATGCAGTTTCCTCGGGACCATGCATTTTAGGTTTAACAATATAAACGGATCCAGTTCTTGAATTACCTTTTTTATTTAAATCATGAAGGAATGCTGTTGAAGTTATAAAAGCATCCATAATTCCTTCTGGTATTTCAGAGCCATCTTTTAAAGTGATGGCAGGGTTACTCATAAGATGCCCAACATTTCTTACTAGCAATAAACTTCTACCATGTAATTTTAATTTATTTCCATCTCTAGTAATATAGTTTCGATCAGGATTTAAATTACGTTCAAAAGTTTTTCCATTTTTTTCAAATGTTGAATGTAAATTACCTCTCATTAAACCTAGCCAGTTACGATAACAAACAACTTTATCATCAGCATCGACTGCAGCAACACTATCTTCATTATCACAAATAGTTGAAACAGCTGACTCTAAAATAATATCATGAATTGCAGCACTATCTTGATTACCATCAGGATTGTGAGTTTCAAGTGAATCATTTTCATCAAAAATGATATCTAAATGAAGATTATTATTTATTAATAAAAGCGAAGATAAATGATTTGATTTTTTAACATAGCCTACAAATTGGTTGGGATTTTTTAGTTTTAAATTTAATTGATGGTTATTAACTTCTGGTATTTTTGAAATATCTTTCCAACTTCCTTTTTTAAGAGGTACATTTTTATCAAGAAAGTTACGACTATATTCTATTACCTTTTGACCTCTTATTGGGTTGTATGTTTTTCCTATTACCGCTCCTTTTGTTTCAGGAATTATATCAGTCCCATACAGGCTGTCATATAAACTCATCCATCTTGCGTTAGCTGCATTAAGTGCATATCTTTCGTTCATAATTGGAACTACTAATTGTGGACCTGCAATTTTTGCAATTTCATCATCTACATTCTTAGTTTTTATTTTAAAATCTAGGCCCACTTCCTTTAAATAACCAATTTCTTTTAAAAATTTTTTATATTCTGCCAGATTAATTTGATTACCTTTATTTTGGATGTGCCAATTATCAATTTTTTTTTGTAAATCTTCCCTTATATTCAGTAATTCTTTATTTCTAGGTGCTAACTCATGAACAGCTTTGTCAAATCCTTGCCAAAATTTTTCTGATGAAATTTTTGTACCCTTAAGTAGTTCGTTATTTACAAAGTCTAGTAATTTATTAGAAACTGATAGATTGTTAATTTTTGTATATAGTTTTTTCATAGCACTCATTTGACCCCATCTGTATATTTACCTGAGAGCTTTGCTCTATTGGCGAGATTATATCTCTTTCCAGAGTGAGTATTTTTTTTATTGGTCTTTTTGCCCGAGAGTTTCTGGGATAGTTGCTCCTTCGGCGCTATATTTTATAGTCTCTCCCAATATAAGAACATTACTTGTTAAATAAATTAAGTCAAATATTAATTATTTAAAACATTTTATTGCCTTTTTTGTTAATTAATTAATAATTAAATTATTCAAATGAAAAATTATTTAAACTTTGAAACTGATATTAAAAATTTAGAAACTGAAATAGAAAAACTTAAAGACCCATACAACCAAGATGGCCTATCAGAAGTAGATACAAAAAAAATTTCAGAGACCCAGCAAGAAATAGATAAGAAGCTAGAAGAAATTTATTCTAATCTAGATCCTTGGCAAACAACTTTAGTTGCAAGACATGAGAATAGACCTAAGGCAAAGTTTTTCATAGATAATTTGTTTGAAGATTTTATTCCATTATCAGGTGATAGATTTTATGGAGAAGATAAATCAGTTTTAGTAGGTTTTGCAAAGTTTAATAAAAAATCAGTTTTAGTTATTGGTCAAGAAAAAGGCGATAGTCTTGAAACAAGAATTGAGAGAAATTTTGGAATGATGAGACCTGAAGGTTATAGAAAAACTGTTAGGCTAATGAAACTTGCAAATAAATTTAATATTCCAATAATTTCTTTTATAGATACTCCTGGAGCCTATCCTGGTGTTGGGGCCGAAGAAAGAGGACAAGCAGAAGCAATAGCTAAATCCATAGAATGTTGTATGGAATTGAATGTACCAACATTTGCAATTATTATTGGCGAAGGAGGATCGGGTGGAGCAATAGCATTAGCCTCATCTAATAAAGTTATTATGCTAGAAAATGCAATTTACTCGGTAATATCACCAGAGGGGTGTGCTACAATTTTGTGGAGAGACCCTAAAAAAACTCTCGATGCAGCAAAGGCAATGAAACTATCAGCTAAAGATCTTTTAGATTTAAAGGTAATTGATGAAATTATTCCTGAGCCAGTTGGTGGTGCTCACAGAGATAGAGATTTAATCTTAGATAATGTGAAAAAATCAATTAAAAACAATTTAAATGAATTTCTTAATATGAGCAGAGAAGAGGTTTTAAATCATAGAAAGAATAAATTTTTAACAATCGGAAGAAATAAAGGGTTTGTTAGTCAATTGGATGATCTAAGTACATTAAGTATGAAACAAAATAAAATTAATATGTTTATTGAAAAAATATTTACGTTAAAAATAAATCTAATTATTATTAGTGCAGTTATAATGGTTATATTAGCTTTAATTTATTATCTATAAAGCGCCACAACATTTTTTATATTTTTTACCAGACCCACATAAACAAGGTTCATTTCTGCTCATTTTTTTTCCAATATATTTTGGATCTATTACTGTTGGTTTAATAATTTCTTTTTCTTGAATAGGTTCTTGAACAACTTTTAAGTTTATTAATATTGTAACAAAATCAATTTTCAATTTATTAAGCAAGCTTTCAAAAAGATCAAAAGCCTCTTTTTTATATTCTACTAGTGGATCTCTCTGCCCATAAGATCTAAGACCTATAACTTGTCTTAATTGTTCAAGATATTGAATATGTGATTTCCAATTTAAATCAATGGACTGAAGAAAAATTCTCTTTTCAATTTCTTTAGCTTTTTCTTCATTCAAAAGCTTAATTCTCTCATTCCTTGCATCTAAAAAAAATGAATTAATTTTTTCTTCTAGCTCTTGATCTTTTAAATTTGTTAGGTTTTCAAATTTTTTATCGTCTATATTTTTTCCAAGTAATATTTTTAATTGATTGTTAAATTCATTATTTTTTGTTTGAGATAAATTGTGAACTTTTAAACTTATTAAATATTTTGTAATTTCTGATAAAAACTCATTTGAATAATCGAAAATCTTTTCGCTATTCATTACATTTTTTCTTTGAGAAAATATTACATGTCTTTGATCATTTAAAACGTTATCAAATTTTAATAAAGTTTTTCTTATATCAAAGTTTCTAGCCTCCACTTTTTGTTGAGCTCTTTCAAGTGCTTTGTTAATCCAGGGATGATCAATGCTTTCACCATCTTTTAGTCCAAGTTTTTGAAGAATATTATTCATAGATTCGGAACCAAAAATTCTCATTAAATCATCTTCTAAGCTAACATAGAAAATTGAACTTCCTTCATCTCCTTGTCGGCCAGATCTTCCTCTTGCTTGATTGTCCACTCTTCTAGATTCCATTCTTTCAGTTCCAATAACAAATAAGCCTCCTAGTGACTTGATTTTATTCTTATTTATTGAAAGTTCATTCTCTGGTTGGCTTCCCTTTTTCCCACCTAGCTGGATATCAACACCTCTACCAGATATACTTGTTGTAATTATAACTGAATTTAATTTTCCAGCATTTGCTATAATTTCTGCCTCATTTTCATGATTTTTAGCATTTAAAACAACATGTTTTATTTTTGCTTCATCTAATAGTCTTGAGTAAATTTCAGACTTATTGATACTAGAAGTAAAAACTAAAATTGGCTGACTTTGTTTATTACACTCATGAACCTTTTCTATAATTGCTTTATTTTTTTCGGATTCAGTTCTGAAAATTTGATCATTCCAATCTTTTCTGATCATTTTTTTATTTGTAGGAATAATTACAACAAGTAAATTATATATTTCATAAAATTCTTCTGATTCAGTTGCAGCTGTTCCAGTACATCCTGAAATTTTATCATAAAGTTTAAAATAATTTTGGTAAGTTATAGATGCAAGAGTTTGGTTTTCTGCCTGTACATCTATACGCTCTTTAGCTTCTAAGGCTTGGTGAAGTCCGTCTCCAAACCTCCTTCCTTCCAATATTCTTCCAGTGAGCTCATCTATAATTTTTAAAATTCCGTCCTGGATTATATAATCTCTACCTTTTTCAAATAGATGGTTTGCTCTTAAAGATTGATTCACATGATGAACCAAACTTAAATTTTCAGGATCATAAAAATTATTATTTTTTAGAATCCTGGCATTAGAAAATATTTTTTCAACATTATTTATTCCTTCATTTGTAAGTAGAATGTTTTTATCTTTTTCATCAATTTCATAATGTTCTGATTTAAGTAATCTTATTAACTTATCTATAGCAAGATATTGTTCTGTTTTATCTTCAGCTGCACCTGAGATGACCAGTGGAGTCCTGGCTTCATCAATTAAACAAGAATCTATTTCGTCAACTATTGTAAAAGAATGATCTCTCTGAACCATTTGTTCTTTAGAGAACTTCATGTTGTCTCTTAAGTAATCAAATCCTAGTTCACTATTAGTTGCATAAGTGATATCAAAAGCATAATTTTTTTTTCTCTCATAATCATCTTGATTATTATTTATGTAGCCAGAAGTTAATCCTAAAAATTTATAAATTTCGCCCATTTCTAGGGAGTCTCTTTTAGCTAAATAATCGTTAACTGTAACAATATGTACACCTTTTTCATTCAAAGCATTTAAATAAGCGGCAAGAGTTATTGTTAGAGTCTTCCCTTCACCGGTTCTCATTTCAGCAATTTTTCCTTCATGAAGAACAACACCACCTACTATTTGAACATCATAATGTCTTTCATTCCTTGTTCTTTTGGATGCCTCTCTTACAAGGGCAAAAGCCTCAGGTAGTAAATCATCAATACTTCTAACTATTTTAAGCTTGTTTTTTAATTCTAGTGTTCGCTGAGGAAAATCTTTATCTGCAATATTTTTAATGTTCGCCTCAAAAGAGTTAACTTTTTCAACAATCTTAGTAATTCTATCAAGTTCTTTTTGGTTACTTGATTTAATGAACTTTGAAAGAATATTTAAAGGATTAAGCATCTATTTATTTATGATATATTATTTACTTATAACTTTTAATATAGGTATTAAATAAATATTTTAAATAGCATGCTAATAAACATAAAAAACTTTATAAACATTCATTCTTCTGAATCAAAAATGAGTGACTTTCAGGATTTAGAGCATATTGATGGTATTTCAATATCTGCAGTAAGTGCAAATTTATACAACACTCCAAGAGATGACTTGACTATGTTTTATTTTAGAGATGGGGCGAACTATGCTTCAGTTTATACACAATCAAAAATTGTTTCAGAAAACATTAAATGGAATTTAAAGATAAAGAGTAAAAAAATAAAATCTCTTATTATTAACACTAGAAGTGCTAATGCCTTCACAGGCCCCAAGGGATACCAGGGTTTAAAAGAAATAGCAGAGGAAGCTTCATCACAGCTATCAAAAAAACAAATAGAGGACGAAGATAATCCCAAAAAAATTTTAACCAGTGAAATTCTTTTTGGATGCACAGGCACAATTGGTGAAAAATACCCAACTGAAAAAATAAAAAAAAATATTACAAAACTAATTAGCAAAATTAAGTACACACAAAACAAATTAATTTGGATAAAAGCTGCTTTAGCTATAATGACAACTGACTTAAAACCAAAAATTGCAATGGAAGAATGTGAAATTGGTAACAAAAAAATTAAGATATATGGTATTGCAAAAGGATCAGGAATGATTTTTCCAAATATGGCAACCACATTGGGTTATATTTTTACAGATGCAGATCTTTCAAATGATATTTTAAGTAAATTGCTTAAAAAAAATATTGAAACAACTTTTAATGCAATTAGCTGTGACGGAGACACAAGTACCAACGATATGGTTTCAATTTTTTCAACTGGAAAGGTTAAAAATTCAAACATAAAAACTATTAATGATAAAAAAATAAAAAGTTTTGATCTAGCTTTGCACTCAGTATTATTAAATTTAGCAAAAAGAGTAGTTGCCGATGGTGAGGGTGCCAGTAAGTTTGTTACGATTAATGTTATAAAATCAAAAACAGAAAATGATGCAAAAAAAATTGCTTTTTCAATTGCAAATTCAAATTTAGTTAAAACTGCAATTGCAGGCAACGATCCTAATTGGGGAAGAATTATAATGGCTATAGGTAAAAGCAATGTAGATATTAAAATAAACAAACTATCAATTAAACTTGGATCTATAAATATTATAGAAAAGGGTCAATTATCAAAAAAATATATTGAGGATGATGTCGCGGTATACATGAGAGAGTCAAAAAAAATTGATATAGTTGTTGAACTTAATTTGGGTAAAAAAAGTTTTAAAGCTTACACAATGGATTTGACTAAAAAATATATAGAGATTAATGCTGATTACAGAAGTTAATTTAATATTGAATAAGTTTTGTTAATTATTATCTATAAAGCATGATTAAATATAAGCTTAGATGTAAAGATTGTGACAATTCTTTTGATAGCTGGTTTTCTTCATCTAAAGAATATGAAAAAT
>Ga0209709_10002367_pt1 | contig 16555 bp, 15 predicted proteins | sample ArcticOcean_MG_C_2_FD_187435 | JGI IMG/M metagenome (GOLD analysis project Ga0209709, IMG submission 187435) | Marine microbial communities from western Arctic Ocean - ArcticOcean_MG_CB4_136 (SPAdes) (version 2) | ecosystem: Environmental > Aquatic > Marine > Oceanic | place: Arctic Ocean... | reverse complement strand
TAATTCATCCTGGCGCTCTCCACTATTGACATGACAAACATTCCTCCCCAGCATTTTTAGGATCACTGCACTCGCAAGTATCGCAAGTACAAACTCCATATATATCAGTATGAAGTTTTTCTAAACAGTGACACTCGTGGCCACATTTTTTGCATTCGTTTTTGTTTTTCTTTAAATCCATTTGACATCCTATTTAATCTCTCCCCAATTTTTACCTGATTCGTAATCAACTTTATTAGGTACTTTTAATTCAACAGCTGATTCCATAATTTCTATTATTTGTTCAGCTTGAGCATCAGATTCTACAGAAATATCTACTTCATCATGAATTTGTATGTGAGGTATTATACCACTTTCATACAAAGCTACCATACTTTTCTTTGTCATATCTGCAGCGGATCCTTGAATTAATTTATTTAATGCTTTATACGTAAATGCACGTTTTAAAGGCTCATCATATTCTTTTCTAGCTTGTTCCAATGGTAAAGGTTTAAAAATACCAAATTGTGTAGGTTGCCACATATCAAAATGACACGCTCTACCTCCTAAAGTTCTAATCTTACCACGATCATTAGCTTTTCTAGATACATTATCCATCAACTGTTTAACAAAAGGAGCTTTGGTATGATATTGTCTAATCAATTTTTCAGCTGATTCTTTTTGTAAACCAAGTTCTGACATTAATTTATTTTTTCCCATTCCATACATTAACCCTAAATTAATAGTCTTGGCTTGCTTACGTTCTATGCCAGCCATATCTGCTACTACTTGGTGGAAGTCTGCATCACCTTCATTGTATGCATCAACAATTTCATCTACACCTTCTAAATTTTGTAACTTTGCATAGTGTACTAAAATTCTAGGTTCTTGTTGTGAGTAATCAAATGATCCCCACACAGTTTTTTTTTCTGGAATAAAAATTGATCTAATCATTGGTCCAATTTCTGGGTGTCTTGCTGGAATTTGTTGAAGGTTAGGATTACTCATAGAGAATCTACCGGTAACTGTTCCACCTTGATCTGATCTAATCTGATTTATGTCTGCATGAATTCTACCTTTATGAGAATGCTTATTAATAGAGTCAATAAAAGTTGTGTGTGCTTTATTAATCTCTCTAGCATCTGCAATAGATTTTGCTAATTCATGAGGATGATTTTGTAAAAAGTTTTTAGTAAAACTAGGCTCATTACTTTTTATGGTTCTATCGTAAGGGAGTTTTAGTTTATCAAAAGCTTTAGCAATACTTCTTGCTGCATGTATTTCTACATCAATACCCGTTAACTCCTTGATTTTACTAAGTATTTTGTTCTCCCTAACTATTAAATTTTTCTTTAGTTTGGCCGCATGTTCAAGATCAACTCTTACACCTTTAAATCTCATATCAACTAGACAAGGAAATAATTTAGTTTCTAAATTAAATACATCCATTAACTCCTGAGATTTTAGTTCTATACTTAATCTTTGCCAAAGTTTTAAAGTTGCTTCAGCGTCTCGTTCCGCATATTCACCCACATACATTGCGGGAAGTTTCCACATATCAGCTTTAGGATTAAGATCATAACTTTTAGCTGCTTCTTGTAATACCTTTTCATCTTTACCAATACCTACATAAAATTTAGCTAACGTATTTAATGCATAAGACATTCTATTCTCATCTATTAAAGACGCCGCAATCATTGTGTCAACAATGTGGCCTCTAATTTTAATCCCTGCTTGTCTTAACCAACAAACATCATACATTGCATTGTGAAAGATAAATGTAGTTTTCTCTTGATTAACTAGGTCCTGGACCCATTGTAATACAAGTTTTCTATCCATATTTCCTCCACCCTCATGTCCAATCGGATAATAGCCGGACCAGCCTTCTATGGCCACCGCAACGCCAGCAATATGTCCTTTTCCAACGACACTACCTGACCCTTGAGTTATTAAATGTGGGTCGTATGTTTCTAGATCTATGGCTACTTCTTTAGCGCCTGATAAATCTTTTAATTCTTCTGGTGCAACCCATTCAGTTTCAGGTGCGAATAATGGCATTTGTGTATTTCTCATGAGTAATCCCTTTCTAATATCATTTCTAAATAGTGTATAGCTTTCTTCACGTCTTCTTCTCCTCCTTTGTGATTGTGTCTACAGATATATTTTATAGCTGAACCTTCTGCGAAAAGCAACTTATTTTTATTTATAAATTCTGCAGGCTGTATCTTCATATACATATAATGAGTACCACCTACCTGTTTTAACATTGGGTTTTCTGTTTCCGGCGTGTCATCTGACATTCTATTTTTTTTCATATTATATAAGCCCGATCAAAGTTTCTTGGATCTAACACATGCAATTCACGCTTCGCGCGCGTCGCTCCGGTATAAAATAATCTATGTAATTCATCCGGGTCATGACTAAACGTCTCCAAAGCTGCATTAGTTATATCCTGCATAAGTAAAACTTTATCGGCCTCTCCTCCTTTAGCTCCATGTATTGTTGACATTGTTATACGAGGGTTTTTATTTATAGCTTCACCATTCGCCCTCATATTACGAATGTAGTTCTCTGTCATAGTATCTAGACCTTCAAAAGAATCATACCAAACTTTATCAGTTAATAATCCTTGTTTCTCTTGACACTCTTTCATTGAATATTTTAAATCAGAATTTAATGTTTTACCTTTTTGAAAACCCATAGATACATTAGATCCTAAATACTCATAAATATTTTTAATCTCTAAATGATTTAATAGATCTCCTTTACGCCAGTTCTCCCAATTATTTAAAGCTAATAATAATTTTAAAGAAATAGAATTAAAACCTTTGTATTGATAATACCATCCTTGAATTTCGCAAAGGTCCTTTGCGTCATCTAAAAAATAATTAGCAGAAGATAATACTAACCAATTTCCCTCACTCATATCAACTTGAGTTATGTCTGAATATCTTTTTAATAATCCTATTTCATCTCTAGGTTTATATTCTTTAACAAATCTATTCTGTACTTTATTTATAATTCTTTGTGATAACTCATGGATAGGTCCACCTGGTATTCTATAAGATTGATCTAATACTTTAATGTCATTAACTTCTTCTTTTAAAGCTATAAAATGATCTACATCTGCTCCGGCCCATTTAAATATTGCTTGGTCATCATCGCCTGCTATATAAGTTTTCTTGGCATACTTCCAAAGATGTCTAACCATTTCCCATTGTAATAAAGATAGATCCTGCGCTTCATCTATAAACAATACTTCAAAGCTACTGGGTATTGATTTTTCTATAAAATCTTCCAGTAAATCTGTAAAATCTTTTAGTCCTTTTTCTTTTTTAAATCTGTTTAATTCCTCTGATAATAAAAATAAAGTTCCTCTTTCTATATCTAAAATGTTTTGTCTTGAATCGTAATATTCCATCAAGTCCATACGTTTGACACGTGCTGTATTAATAATAGTTAAATATTCATTATCAGAATTAAATGTACCATCTTCAGATGAGTAAGAAGCTGTCTTAATAGGTATGCCACATTTCTGACCAAATTCCTTATAGTCCTCTGGTTTCATCATTCTTTCTTTAGTCATTCCTAAATTTCTAAAAGCTAATGAGTGTAGAGTTCTAAAATTAGATAGATCATTTTCTAAATCTAAGTTAAATTTCTTTGCTGCTCTATTAGCTGCTTCTGTGGCTGCTCTTTTAGTAAACGAAAAGTACCCAATTTGTTTAGGTCTAACCCCTTGTTGAATAAACTCGTCCACTAGGTTTAACAACGTTGTTGTCTTGCCTGTTCCAGGTGGTCCTAATATTATTGTTTTCATGTTTTTTTAACTTCCTTTCTAATTGTTTAATGTATGATTTTAAATCGTCTACTTGATGTTCATAATTTTCTACTTTTAATCTAAGTTTTAAAAATGTATTTTCACCTATCATAAAAATGTTACCCATATGTAAAGTGCTGTCCAAAATGTTATTGTAAATAAATCCATGTAAGCTTCTACTCTCATTAGAAATGTTCTTCCTGATATTCTACTTTAGAAGTAGCAACATCTAATTGTTTCATAGTTTTTATTTTAATTAATCTAGGTTGTTGTTTCTTAACTCTCACTCTAGATTCTTCAACAAATACATCTAATTGTTTTAATAAATTACCTGTTTGATTTTTATCTTTATCCCAGTTATTTCTTTTACAAAAATTAAAGAAGTCTTCCATTCTAAAGTAAGTAAAGTCATTCTCTGTATACGGAAGTTTATTAAACACATCGTCCAAAGTTCTCGCACTTTGTCTATTGGTAGTCCAATCTTGCAAGAGTCCTGTAATTTCATTCATAGGATTTAAAGATTCCAATGGTTCTACTTCTTGTAGTCCTGTCATCATGGGTTTTAAAAAATGTTGTTTCCAATCTTTTGGTTTGGGTACAGGTACTATTAGGTTAGCTTGATCTAAACATGCTAGAGCAAACATTCCTGGATTATAAAGTTGTTCTGATTTTAATTCTATTCTAGTTTTATCTACATCTAAAAACCATTGCGGGGGTGTTGAAGCATATTTAGTTAAGGTTCCAATTACTGGCATCTGTTCTTCACCAAATCCTACACCAAATCTTTTTGTTCTACATAAACCAGATTGACATACAGCATTGATAGGTGCATCTTTACATCTATACTTGTCATAACCTTTTCTGCTAACTGATTTAATTAATTGTTGAACCTCATTATTATTTAAAGGTGGTTCCATATATTTTATGTTTGCTTTTACAATTTCATCTTCCCAAGTATCTGGATTAGCTTGTTTATAATAAACTGCAATACTAAATAATGCATTATTTCTAGACCCCTCACCAAAACCAATTGCTGCTAATTTGTTTAAGCAAGGAGGTCCTCCCGGAAATGCTTCTTCTATTTTTTCTTTTTCAATTTTAATTTTTTCGACAGCTCCTTTGTCTCGTGCATAAAGATCATATAATTTATAAAATTCTTCAAGCGTGCAACTACTGCCTTCATCATTGATAGCATATCGTAATCCTTTCATTTGATTGTGGTAAGGTAAGTTTAAAAAGTTTCCAGTGTCACCACGTTCCACTAAAATCTCAGTTTGTTTTGGAAAAATTTCAGATCCTTCATAACCAAGTATGATAGACATATGTTTTAATTTTGATTGCATCAAAGATGCAGGAATATTTTCTGTTGTAAATAAAAAGACGTGTGCTCCGCCAGATTTAGATCTGCACAATACTAAAGGGAGTTTAAAATTCCTAATACTTTTAATGAGGCTAATGTGATCAAGATCGTATTGGTCAATATCAATACACCCCCACCTGCAATCGTTATTTTCTGTGATAGGGATAATCCCGAGAGCTGGTCCTTTTCCTTCAAGATGATTGGTCCAGAGATCGTCGGTAACGGGTTTACGAACAATAAAGGCCTTACCTTTTTGTTTAGTTCCATTCTCTCCTCTGTCACCGGGCTGATACTGTCCATATGCTATTGTTAATCCGCTAAAAATTTGTTTGAACTTATTCATATATTCCTTTTTACTTTCTTTGTAAAGGGGGATCTTTCAATCCCCCAAATTAAATCTAGTACGGAGTACTATCTTTACTTTTCTCTTCTGCATCTTCCTTAGTCTTCACATCGCCTTTAGAAACACTAGAGTTAAATTCTTTAGCAGTTATGTATAAAGATTTATCTTCTTGTCCCATGACTCTGTCTTGTGTAATAGCCCAACCATACCAAGAACCTTTGTCATTCTTTTGTAATGTTGAAGCCAAATTATACACAACTCCATGCATTGGTGGGATTGCAAATCCACCCTTACCATCAGCAATTTGTATGGTTTTCATCATAGAATTCCAATTTTTACTAACACTAAGTTGAGTAGATTTCATAGTAATCAATGCTGGTGTCATTCCACCCGCTTTAGTCTCCATTAAAATATAGTAATAAGAAGTTTCCTCTAAATAGTTACCATTAGGTAATCTAATTTTAGAACCTTCTCTTTTACCAGTTTTAATTACCGGACTAGTAGGTAAATGTACTGCTACTGTAGTAGCAAAAGCATCTCCTCTATCTGATTTTTCTGGGTAATCTTTTTTATAGTAACAAGGAATGACCTTGATACCTTTTTTACCATCAAACACTTCTCCAGTAACATTATTAAAAATCATACCAGGTTTAGCACCCTCTATGTATTTTCCATCACCTTCATTTACTTGTGCTGATAGTTGGCCTAAGATTCTGACGTATGGCAATGCCATATCTTCTTGCGTCATATTCTCAAAACCTTTGTGTAGGTCCTCACCAAATAAGGCTGCGGATCCTGTGTCTTTTTTTTGTACGTCGTTACTCATATTATATTCTCCTTTATTTTCGGGTTATTTTAGTCTTGTCTTTAATCCACGTGTTAAAAACATCAGAAGGCATGTCAAGCCCGGACTCGACACGCTCCTGGAATAGGGCAGTTAATGTATTCCACGCCGCATCAGATTTCTGCTGTGGTTGAAAGCCATTTTCTGCCGCAAGGTCCAACAATTGTTTCGCCTTGTCATCTTCTCCTTTACCAAAAGTTACAAAGATATTGTTTTTAATAATATCTCCTAACCCTTGATCACGAAGCCATTGGTAGGCTGCATCTCTTTTTACTTCATCTTTTGGGAGTGTGCACCTAAATTCTTTTTTAACAGAAACTTTAGAACCATCTGCAAGTTTAATTTCACTCAAACCTTGCTCGGCCAATAATTCTGGAATTATATTAGAACTAATATTATCAGCTTCTTCTTTTTTAGCTTTTAATTTTTCTTCTAACTCTGTTATCTCGTCCTCTTTTTGTTTTAAGTTTATGCATTCTGCTGCAATTGTAGATACTTCTACATTATCTAAAAGATCTTTTGAATCTTTTAACATCATGTTTGTTACTTCATTACTCATTGTTATCCTTTCTGATAAAGATCGAAGTTAATTGGATAGTATTTAGACTCTCGTCGATCCCATTTCAAGAGGTTAAATTTGCCGTTGGTATTATTACTTACTATTGCACCAGATACAACCATTATTGCTGGATCTCCTGTTAATAATATGTAATCTTGTTCTCTTACATCTTTCAAATTCTTTCCCATTTTAAAAACAAAAGGACTTGAAGAGAATACTATTTGTGAATCGGGACCAAAGTTTGGTAAACAAATTACCAAGTAACCAAAGTCAGATGCACCTAATATATTTATATTAGCGGGTGGATGTTGTAATACATAAACAAAACTTTCTTTAGGATTCTCTTCTTTAAAAGATAAAAAATCAGCCAAAGATTTTGGTTTATATAATTCAAATATTTTATTTTTCATTTTGCTACTTTCTAATTATTCTATTAATTCTATTATTATCTTGACTATCTATATAATAGCATTTATACCTTTGTCAACTAGAAAGAAGAAAAATTATGAACTATAAATTTAAGACAAAACCTTATGCACATCAAATTACTGCATTAGAAAAATCATGGGAAAAGACTGAATACGCGTACTTTATGGAAATGGGTACAGGTAAATCAAAAGTATTAGTAGATAACATGTCTATGCTTTATGATAAAGGCAAAATAAATGGCGCACTTATTATAGCACCAAAAGGTGTTTATAGAAACTGGTTATCACAAGAAATACCTATACATTTAGCTAGCCATATTAAACCTACAATGGTACTATGGACGGCTTCAACTTCAAAAACGAAGGATAAAGAATATCACACTCTATTCGAAACAGGATATGACTTACACATCCTTATTATGAACGTTGAGGCATTTAGCACAAAAAAAGGTTTAGAGTTTGCAGGAAAATTTCTTAGAACTCATAGAACTTTAATGGCTGTGGATGAATCAACTACTATCAAAACACCCACTGCAAAAAGAACTAAAGCTATTGTAGCTTTAGGTAAAATTGCAAAATATAAAAGAATACTTACAGGATCTCCTGTAACTAAATCACCTTTAGATTTATTTAGTCAATGTAATTTTTTAGATGATAATCTTTTAGGTTGTGTTTCATTCTATTCTTTTAGAAATAGATATGCAGTTATGAAAAATGCTAATTTTGGTGGTAGGAGAGTACAAGTTATAACTTCGTATCAAAGATTAGAAGAATTAGCTGAAACATTAAAAGAGTTTTCTTATAGAGTATTAAAAGAAGATTGTTTGGATTTACCTCCAAAAGTCTATATTAGACGTGAAGTAGAACTTACAGAAGAGCAAAATAAAGCTTACGCTACTATGAAATCCGCGGCCCTCGCTTTACTAAAAGGCAAAATGGCTACCGCACCCCACGTATTAACGCAATTGATGCGTTTACACCAGATTACTTGTGGTCACTTAAAAAATGATGATGGTACAGTAACTAATCTTAAAAATAATAGACTTAATGAGCTATTAGATGTACTTGAAGAAGTTGAAGGTAAAGTAATTATATGGGCTAATTATGTACATGATATCGAAGCTATTGTAGAAGCGGTATCTAAAAAGTTTGGAGATAAATCTATCGTTCAATACTATGGAGCAATTTCTTCAGATGAAAGACAAAGAACTATTGATAGATTCCAAGATAAAGAATCCGATGCGCGGTTCTTTGTAGGTAATCCTCAAACAGGGGGTTATGGTATAACTTTAACTGCAGCTAATAATGTTGTCTATTATTCTAACGGTTATGATTTAGAAAAAAGATTACAATCAGAAGATAGAGCACATAGAATAGGTCAGGAAAAATCAGTAACATATGTAGATCTTATAGCACCAAAAACGGTAGATGAAAAGATAGTAAAAGCTCTTAGATCTAAAATGAATATAGCAAATGAAATTATGGATGAAGATTGGAGAGAATGGATCTAATTATTTTACACGATGGTCTTTATCATTTAATTGAAGTCACAAAAGAAATGGTGGATGGAGAGGTTTTTAAAAATTGTTTTGATCTTTGTGATATAATGAGAGAGAAATTAACTGTTTACCATAATGATATCAATAAACATTTATTAAAAGATGGTAGTGCTTTTATTGGGTGTATTTGTGTCTAGGATTTTCTAAGACAAAAGTATTTTTTGTTCAGAATTACGAGACGACTTTTCCATCAGCCCATTCCATATCAGGAAGACCTTCAGAATAAATTTTACCATCAAACGTAAGAATTTGCTTTCTATTTGAATCAGACTTGTGATAACTAATATGTATCCAGCCACCTGCTGGATCCTCTTTGTTATAAAATTCCATAATCAACTGGTCGAAATCTACGTTGTTTTGTAACCAGTAAGCTGTCTTAATGTTGGGCACGCCAAAAATTTCTAGGTCGACCGCTTGACCCAGTGCATGCTGCGATGTCTTTTTGCTACCGATCGCTTCGCAAAGCGCCTCGCTCCGGTATCCGCTGGAAATTGTAACTGGTAAATCAAAGTGTGCGCGCAGTGGTTCAAGAACTTCATAACATAAGTCACCTAAACTTTTAATCTCACCTGGTCCTGGAGTGTTATCAATACCTTTACGTGTGGCAGTCATTGATTTAGTCATCTCTTGTAAAGTGAAATGTTTTGAAAGTTGAAATGGTTTTTTACTAGGTTTCATAATTTTATTTTATCTAAATATTATATCCACGGCAAGAAGCATGGCAGACCCAACAGCCATTAAAAGAACCCAGTAGATCTTGTCTACTTTACCGCCCAATTTCTCGACATCTGCGTGGATATGTTTTAAATCATTGTTCTTGATTTTATGTATATCTTTTTTGATACCGGTCATATGTCCGTAAAGTGATATGATATGTTCTCTAGTTGTTTTAGGTTCTATAGCCATTATGCTATTCCCCTTTGATTCAATCTAATTGCTTGTTCATCTGGAGATAACAAAGCTGTTTCGGATCTAGTTAATCCTGTTGCTTGGTTTACTGGAGGTGTTACAGTTCGTATTGCTTTTGGAGCAGGTTGTAATGGTAAAGGTGGTGTCTGTAGTTTAACTTCTTTACCTTTTAATAAATTTAATATGTTTTCGTTACTATCTATTTTAGGTGGCTCAATTTCATTAGGTTCAACATTTTTATTTTCAAAGCTTGCTTTTCTTTCGGCTATTTTTTTCATGTTTTCTTTATAAGATATAGTTAAATCTAAATTAGAATGGTTTACCATAACTTCTTCTAATTCTTTAATTGGAAAAACATAATTAAAATTAGGAGGAGTTGTACCATTTAGTTGTGAATCTCTTAATGCTGTATCATATCTTTTTTCGAATGCAGAACTATAATATGTGTAAGGAGTAAACTTTTCTCCATACATTAAAGACCCAACTAACTCATCATTTTTTAATCTTTTAAGTGTGTCTGCAATTTTATAATCAGGAATATCTAAGGTTCTAGCATCTCTTATAAACTGTAGAATTTTTTGTTGTTGTATAAAAGATTCCTCTTGAATTTGTTCAAACTCTTTTTTAATTTGTTCGGGTCCTCTAGTTTTCCAATCAGAAGAACGATAGAAACCTTCAGATAAAGTTAGATCTCCTTTAATTGTGGAAGCCATCTTACCTGCTTTCTGATTCATAATTTTTAATAAATCAAATCTTTGTATCTTACGACCTGTAATAGTAGAGGCAAATTTTTGCCAAGCTGCATCTGGATCTCCTTTACCTTTATATATGTCATAAGCTAAGTCGGCATATTTTTTACCTTGAAGAATAGTTCCCGGCATTCCTGTTCTAATTATATGTTTTATTCCTTTATACCATTGTGTAAAATCACTATCTGTTTGTGAGTAAACACTATATCCCTCCGTAGTTTTTCCACCTCTTCCCATTAAAGGTGCAGGTAATGCATCTAGTATGGGTTCAATTGCTAAATTTTGTGTAAAGAAAGGAGAAGCAAATTCTTTAGCAGCTTCTTTTATTCCATCCCATACATTCTTATCAATAACTTGAGTATCCTTTTCTCCAATTTGATTTAAGAAAGCTCTCATAGGTTTTTTTAAATAGTCCCACACATCAGCGTAAGAAGAATTAATTAAAGTTAAAGTATTATTTTCCATACTTTTAACTGCTGTGAATCTAGAATTTTTATCATAATCATAAGCAAAGGATCTTTTAAAGGCTTTTATTTTATCTTTACCTACTCCTGTATATCTTTCAAATACTTTATCCATAACCGCTCCACCTGCTCCAAGTGTTAGTGTCATTCCCATTAATTTTCTTAAACCATTTTGTTGTATAGCTATATTAGTAGAAGATGCTTCTCTCAATGCTGTTCTCGCGCCAACTCCAGTCAATCTTAGTATTTCTGCAGGCCATGATATAAAACTTCCAATAGGAGTCATTCTTAAAACCCTTACACCCTCTGGAACTAAGCTATAAGTAGGCATTAAATTTCTAGCATACCAAGCTGCAAATTCATCCGTCGCATCATCATATGTTTTTTTCTTTCCAGTAACTTTAGAAATAGGGTTGTGTTTAGCACCAGTAATAAGTTCTTCTTGTTTAATTAACTCTTTCTTATCACCTTTAAATATGTTGTTTAAATTATTTCTGTTCCATCGGTAAGCATATTCTTTCCAAACGTTATCACCCGCTTGATAAAATTGAGTTGCTCTATCCATAAACTTTGTATTTAAAGTTCCCATCATCCATCTATCTATCATCTTAGGATTTTCATTAAGTTTTTTAACAACAGCTAACATTTCTTGAGCTTCAATACTTTCATCTAGGTAACCTAATTTAATTCCTTTGCCAATTCTTTCTACGAATGTCTGAGTGTTAAATGATTTTCCTGCTCCAGTAATATCATCATAAATAAATTTAAATGAATCTGCTACAGTTCCTTTGCCTCCTACCCAACCGTATCCTAATACAAACATAGGAGTAGATACAACATTTCTCATTTGAGTATCAAAACTTAAACCGGTTTTACCAAACTGCACTCCAGTTTTAAATTGCATTAAACCTCTATAAACATTATTTTTTAAAAGACTATCAATCAATCCTTGACTTCCTCTTAACGCTTGTATCATTGCGGGCCCTGCAAACATTTCACTGATCTCACTTTTTAACATACCCATACCTGGTAAGTTTCCAACAGGCTGAAGATCTGTATCTAAAGTTCCTTTGTTTCTTTTTAAAAAACCTTTCTTTAATCCTACTTGCATAATCTCATCATACATTTTTTTACTTTCGATGTTAGTAACTAAATCAGTAATGGTTTGTAAAACTTCAGATCTTGCATTTTTTTCTTCACCCAATAGTTTTCTAAATACTTTTGGTAGTTCTTCTCCCGTGACAATTAATTTATCACTTTTCAATATATTTTTAGATACATCGTTTAAATATTTAATAGGATCCCCCGCAAACGTTTTATAGTTTACTATCATATTTCTAACATTGGCTTCCGCAAATAAGTTAAGAGCTTGTTCGTTAGTAACTCCTTTTTGTTTAAATGTTAGGATAGCTTCTTCCTGCATACCTTTATCCTTAGACATAATTTTACGCATAGCTTTCACAGCTTCTGTTATTACTTCTTTAGGAGGATTATGAATAGGATTAGTAACAATAGCAAATGATTTTCTCATGTAGCTACTTAACATATTAACTAGATCATCTTTAAACTGACCATCAGCTAAAAGTTTTACCATTTCAGATTTTTTACTTTCTAATATTTTTTTAAGTCCTTCAGCGGAAGATCTAAATTCTTTAGGTAACTTAGATAAGTTTACTTGATTCTTTAAGTAAGCAACCATAGTCTGTACTTGATTTTCTATTTCTAAAGGAGAAACTGCTTTTTTATTAAATAATTTTCCTTGAGCTTTTACTAATTTATGAGCATGAGATTCTATGTCTTGTAGATATTTATTAACTACTCTGTTTTCACTTTTAATATTAAGACCAGCTTGTTCTTGTATAGAATAAATTGCTTTAGGTGTTTTAAATTCCTTAGTAAGATAATTAACTACTCCTGCTATCTTACCTAGTCTAGCTTTTAATGGATTAGAATTAGTTACACTAAATAATTTCCACTCATCAAATGGAGGTATGTCTCCTTTGTTTTTAAAACTTATCTTACCCGCACTATATAAATCATCAGGTCCGGTATATTTAACTCCTCTTAAAATAGGTTGAATTGCTTGGAACATAGCAAACTTACCACCTTTTCTTAAACCGGTAGCAATTATTCTTGAAGCACCTGGAACAATTGTTTTACTATACATAAGTTTTTTAGGAAATAGTTTTGTACCAGTACCAGGAATTTGTCCTGTTAAAATTTTAGTAACGGGACTAACGACAGTAGCGTTAGCTGCTCTAGTTCCAATTGTAAAAACTTTTCCTACAGTTTTTAAACCTAATCTTAAACTTAATGGTGCTGCTCTTCCAACTAAACCCCATGTCGCTCCAATTTTAGTTCCCTCATAACCAAATCTAATTTTGTTTTTAAGTCTAGCTAGTGCAAGTTCACTTCCTGTTTTTCCTTCTTCGCCTTCAAATTTTATTTTAGGGTTATCTATTAACCCATAAAAATCAGGAGCATCAATAGTATCTCCTTTATTACCTACTACAAATTCTGCAGCACCAAAACTAGCACCATTAAAACCAACACTCAATGCACCTTTAGTACCATATCTTAAAATTCTATTTTTTATTTTAGAAGCTTTCCCTCCTAGTAAAAGTTTTAAAGGTTTCATTAATTTAGAAGCCGCGGTAAAAGGAACACCATACTCTGTTAAAACTTTTATTACTGCTTCACCTGTGGTATTGGGATCTCTAAATTCACCCCCCTTATACATATCATCATAAAGTTTATCTAGTTTTTGAGTAAGACCCCATTCCTTATCTGCAGTAATCTTAGCTCCTAGATCCAACGGAATAGTAACCATTTGTCCAAAACTATAACCTGCTTCTAACAAACCATTCATAGCTTGACTAGTTAATCTATTTTTACCAATATCTTGATATATATTATTACCTGTACTGGTATCTATATAATTTGTATTACTAACTTTAATTATATTTAAATCATTAAGAGCTAGACCATTTGCAATTTCTGTTTTTGTTTGATTAGTTAAGTCAGGTGTTGTTCCACCTGTTGCAAAAATAAGAGAATTAACCCAAGGTGCTGTCTCTGGATTTTCTATTGCTTTTAATTTAAGATCGGCTGTTCTAACTAAATCTTTTAAGTCTGGTTGTGTATTATCTCCTAATACATTTTGTATTACTTTCTTAACACCCTCTTTAGATATACTAATTTTCTTAGGTCCTTCTTCTACAAACTTAGCTACAGTTTCTTTTTCTTTAAATAAATCTTTAAGAGGATTTATTACAAATTTAGAAATGTCTCCTCGTATTGTACCTGTACTTGGATTCTCTTTTACTCTACCTCTAGATATAAATTTTTCATCTGCCATAAAATCATGTTAAACCTGCGGTAACACAAGTTCAACCCCATATTTTACATTAAATTCGTCAACGTCTTGTTGAGTTGCAATGTTAGAAAAGTCAAGCATCGCTTGATCACTTTTTGATATTAGTATTATAACATCATCGGGTATTTCTTTTGGTAATCTTTGTCTTAATTCCTCATAAGTTAAAGGTGCCGAAGCTTCTGGTCCAGGAGTTTCTTCTATTACTTCTTCTTCTATAGTTTCACTTCCTTCAGGTGTATCAATAGTTTCTTCTGCTATCATTCCTGTTAAACCACCTTCATTATAACCAGTCGTCAAGCCCCCATCTTTTTGACCTATTCTATTTATAGCATCTATAAGTGCATCTGTATCAAACATAGGATCATTTTGTAGTATTCCTTGTCTTCTTTCTTCAGCCGCTATAACAGATGCAAATAGTAAACGTGCCTGACTTGTTTTTAAAAACGCTGCCATGTTTTCATTTTTGGGTAGTAACTCTTTTAATTTTAGTTTAGCTAATTGTTTTTTATTTCGAAGATCTACTTTAAGAGCTTCAATCTGTTCTGCGGTTGTAATTTTTAATTCTTTGTCTTTAATATATTTAACTATTGATTCATCATCTAAAAGCGCTGCTTCAATTTCTTGTTGAAGTAATACATTCTCTTCAATTAATTGCATTTTTCTATCTACATTAAATCCACGGTCCGGTCTGTAGTTTCTACTTTTCATAATAGCACCTGAGATATCTGTGATTGCTTCTTCTTCAGAAACATTTCTTGCGTCCATACCCGCAGCCATATCTGTACCTAGTTTTGATAATGCAGGAGCTGAAGATCTTAATGCTCCAAAGATTCCACTTCCTTCTGAAGGTGCTCCTAATATATCTGCACCAGCACTAGCTATTCTTAAATAATCTGAAGTACTCATACCTTTTCTTTTAGGTCTTGAAGCTCTAACTGCTTCAATAATATCTGTGTAATCTTCTATTTCACCACCTGTTCCATGTGATCCGCCATGTTCAAAACCAACTCTACCGCCGGTTGCTAAGTTAGCAATACCCATTTGATCTATAACTTTTAGATCTCCTTTAGATTCAACACGTCCACCTCTGAACATAGGTCTTCTTAAAATTCTACTCATAATTAATTTCCAAACATTCCTCTAACAGCACCACCTAATCCAGCGGCCCCGATCCCCAATCCAAGTAATTGTTGTGTTGTACTTGGTGGAGGTGTTGATTGCATTTGTGTAGCTGCTGGGAATCCACCGATAACTGATGCTAACTGTGGAGCTACTAATCCTAGTTGTGTGTAATCTGCAAACGCTGTTTCTCTAGCTGCTTCTTGATCCGCGGCTAACTGGCCTTGACCAATTTGTCTTTGCTGACCACCTAATTGAGATTGGTAAGTTCCTAGACCTTGTTGTGCTTGTAATTGTGCTAATGCTTGTGCTTGTGCATTTTGAAAACCTTGTTGTTGTAATCCAGATTGAAGCTGTCCTCTATTCAATTGATTATTTCTCATAGCTTCTGATTGCATAATACCTTCTCTGCCACCACCATAAGCTCCAGCTTGAATAGCTTGATCTCTTAAAGCTGTTTGTTGTACTGCAGCGTTTCTATCAAACTCTGCTAAAGATGTATCTATAACTTGTTGTTGGTAAGGACTTTGAAATTGTTGGTAACCTTGTGCCCCTGTTAGTGAACCGAGACCTGCTGCAGCTGTTGCTGCTTGTTGTTCTAAAGCTGACTGACCTTGTACGAATTGTCTACCTGTGTAAGTAGAAGTTGGAATACTTGTTCCAAGTAATCCTAAACCTTTGTTAGTTATACCGAGACCAGCGGCTTCTACAAAGGGTTCCCTTAATTGTCTTGTTATTGTTTCAGCCATTATGCTTGTGCCTCTAGTTGTTTCATTTGATCATGCATTAAATCTGCACCTTTTTGTATACTTCCACCACCCGCTGCTCTTACAGCATCAGCAGTCATTACGAATTCATTTTTAGATAATCTAGCTGGAACATCATCTGCTCTTTCTTTTGCACCCATAGGTACAAATCCACCGCCTCTTAAATCCATTTCTCTTCCACCTAAATTCATCAGTCCACCACCAGCAGCCATAGTTCTCTCCGGAGCAGCTTGATTTTTACCTAATTCCATTTCAATTATAATATCAATTTCTTCTACT
>Ga0209709_10002364_pt1 | contig 16566 bp, 16 predicted proteins | sample ArcticOcean_MG_C_2_FD_187435 | JGI IMG/M metagenome (GOLD analysis project Ga0209709, IMG submission 187435) | Marine microbial communities from western Arctic Ocean - ArcticOcean_MG_CB4_136 (SPAdes) (version 2) | ecosystem: Environmental > Aquatic > Marine > Oceanic | place: Arctic Ocean... | reverse complement strand
ATTATATACAGATTTAAATAATATTCTTACTTCTACTCAATGTAACTTATCTGATAGTCGCCAAAATTTAGCCGACCAAATTGCCATGGTAGATATTGTTAAAAAGGAACTAGATAATGCCGAAACGGCAATTAAGGAACTAGAAATTGTTAGAAACAATCGTCGCCGCATGGTTCAAATCACCGATTACGAAAAACAAAGATTCGGATCTCATAAAAATATATTCAGAACTATTGCCTTTTGTGGTTTAGGAGTTTTGATTAGCGTTTACTTAGTAAACGCGGGTTGGGGGACAATTGGTAAAGCGGGCATTGTTGCTTCTATCGCCATGGGTTGTATCTTTACCATGAGTAGTATTTATTACAATTGGTGGAGAAGTGGAATGGACTGGAACAGATTTAATTTTGGTAAACATGCCTCCGAGGGAGCAGGGGGAGGTTCCGTCTGGGAACATAATAAAAAAGCGCTTGCAAAATTATATGGTGATACCAAAACGGCTGTTGGCGATATAGAACAACATGCAGAAGATGCAGCGGGTAAAGTATCTGATGCGGGACAAAAAGTCTATGGTGCCGCAACCAATGTTGGTGGTGCTGCTAATTAGGTCAAACGACTGCTGATTCAAGTACTTAAGATCCAACATTAATCTTTTTATTTCTAACTATTATACAACTATGTCTGATAATAATCAACTAAATACTCAAATGAATAATATGATAGCAGAATTCAATAAACAAAGAGAGTCAGGGTTTATATGTGATACTAAATGTCAAAATAATCAAACTATAAGAGATTGGCAGCATAAAGTTGTTCAAAAAGAAAATACTTTAGCTAATGCTTCCAAAAATTTATTAAATGCTCAAAGGAAACTTGCTGCTTATGATAGTTCTTATAGACCAACATTTAAAACAAATATAAATAACATGGCTGATAAAGAAATGGATAATCTTCAAACCCAATTCGACGCCGCATATAACAGCATAAATCAAGATTTAGATTTCTATGATACACAAATTGCATTTCAAACCTCCTTACTAGATATTAATCAATATCAACAACATAAATTAAATGACGTATCTGGGAATGTGGCGCGCAATGCAGGAGATAATGCCGTTAATCGACGCAAAGCTACTTTTTATTCCAAAGAAACCAGCGTATTAGACTTAACAATTTCTTATCTACAAATTATTTATTGGACTTTATTTGCAATACAAGTCATCGCGACCGCATTGATGGCGAAAAATAAAAAAGGTATACTCACAATTATTTTGTTAGCTATTTTTCCGTTATATAACACATTATACCCCATTTTGCAACATTTTATAACAGCACTTAGCTTATTCCCATCTCCATAATATGTAATTATTAACTACTATTATGGATTAAATATTATTAGGCACAACATCCAAGTCTTGTTCGAAAGAATGTATAAGTCTATGGCCTTTAAATCGACCTCTAGCGCATTTGCCTAGTTTGGATTCCATAAAATCATACAAATCCTTTCCCTTTGGCACTTTCCCCCCATATAATTCAGTATACCATTCAATAAATTCATTTTGCAGGTCTTTTCTTTTAATGGTTCCATCCTCAACAGGGACAATTCTTTCTTCGAAGAATTGTGCAAAATAATCCTGTTGCATCTTATATTTTTGACTAGCTGCCAAGACTTGGGGACAATCTTCCACTACACCATTTGTTTCAAAAGCTATTTCCACTAACATGGATATAAAATAAGGCGCCCACGCCTCAAATCTACTATCTATATCTTTTACACATTTAAACTGGTATGGATATTTTTTTTTTGGAAAATCCTTCTCATTTTCATAAGGTTTATCAAGAAATTTTGATTCAAAATCACATACGCGAATTCTCCTCCAAGTGCCGTCATCTGTACTTTTAATATCAAATAAATGATTTGTACACACAACTAGTGTAAATTGAGGATTAAATGTTATTGTATCACAATAAAGTGCCCTTCCGGACAATGGGTCCCCACCAGTCAACTCTTTCATAACACCCTCATTTATAGCCATGTTTTCAGATGGCTCTTGCATACAAGCGTAGCGAATACCTTTTAATTGAGCGATTTCTGGAGATGCGCCTCCAATCGTTGTTCTTCTACTTGTAACCAATGTAATTGGAACAGTGGCTTTATAATCACCAAGAGCCATGCTAACTAAATCGACTAACTTCGATTTACCATTGCGTCCTGTACCAGTGTATATATTAAACACTTGGTTTTCATTTGTACCTTTCAAAGATGCTGCCATATGTTGCCACATATATTTATTTAATAAAGGATCTGGGAATAATTGTTTCATAAAATCGGTAATTTCTTTTTTAATACTCATATGTTTTACATTTTCGGTATCGATTTTTGTATATTCAATATTGGTGCATAAGGACACATAATCATCCGGCTTTGTCATTCTAAATTCCTTTTTCTCAAAATCAATAACCCCATTTGTAAAGCATAATAAATAAGGATTATTGTCCAATTTTTCAAGAAATAGTTTATCGAAGAAATGCTCCTTCGCCTCTTTCATAATATTATTCTTGTTGTTGGTTCTTCTCAAATCTAAACCAATGCCCGCAGTTCTTCCCGCTAATTTCTGCAATTTCTTCATTTCATCATCGTCATCGCCACTGCTTTTAGATTCTGTTGGGGATGGATTTGAATTCATATTAGTCATCCTTTCTACCAGTTCTTTTGCTTTTAGAGTATATTTCAATGCCAATTGACTAGACAATTTTTTTCTCAGCGTTGTTCCCGAATCAATCTCGCTCCATCTGCCTCCTACCATTTCATACCATATATTACTCTTAATACTAACACATTTGTATTGATCTCCGAACATTCTATGTAGAATCCCCGCAATATCATAATCTGGTGGTTTCTCATGCTCAATCGTTTTATTAATAAAATAATCAACTGTATTGCATTTAATTTTATCATACGCTATGGGATTATCCTGCTTGCACCACCACATTACAGATCCTCTCGTGAGTTCGCAACGTTTTGTATTAAATTCATTATTCCACATGGACCAATAGCTGGGAATATCTTGAAAATCAAATTTGTCACTTTTGGTCGAAAACAACATCCATGTTGCAAATAATAATTCGCAGTCGCAAGCGTGTAAAGCCCATCCAACTTTTAACCATTCGTCAAATTCGGTGGCTCTGAATTCTGCCAACGCCATTGCGAATTCATGAACTTCTCGTACTCCATATAAATCATCATTCATTGCCGCTTGTTGCAGGTTGTCTTTCACGGATTTATTTAATGATTCCATTGTTGTTGGTAGAATTTGGTTGGTTGCAGCTACTCTATATCTTCTATTACCAATTTTTATTCTATTCCTGGTTTTTTTTGTGTTCCTATTAGCATCTGCTGTTTTACATCTCTCAAATACATCGTCTTTCAATTCAAATCGCACATTATCGCTTTTTCTGGCTGAAATCAAATCAAATATTTCATGATGATTAATCGTGTCATCCATCATATCTGTATATTCGAATTCTTCGTCTCCTGCATCATATTTCATATCCCAATGTTGAATCACTTCGTAGGCTTCATTTCCGGGTTTTCTTGATCCATATAATTGCCAGTTGGTTTTTCCCGTTACTATCCCTTTATCAATAACGCTTTCGTAATCATTTTTCAATGGTAATTCGGATAATATGTTATCGATTCCTTCCAATATATATTCGCGAAGCATCATTTGTGCCTCGTGATGGAGGTGAATGCCTATTACTATATGTATGCCGTCTTTGGTTACGTCTTCTAATGTGTTAACATTCGGCTTCTCTAATATAAATACTGGGAATTCTTCATCGGTTATTGTTACTATTTTTTGCAATTGCTCTAAATATAGTTCCACTAAATCGGATATATGGTCTGCTGTATGCTGTCGTTCATCGATGTCAACCTCATATCTGAAATCTAAATCAATCAATATAGGACCGCCGGTAGGCAACTGGGCTTCTGTTAAGAACTCTTGTTGTTTATTTGCAAATACTTTATCACAATAAACAGTTTTGAAATCTTCCTTATCTTCCTCATTAATTATATAAGCTCCTGCATATATATTTAGATCCCTGTCTGGGATCCTTGTATGTGTGGAATTAGTACCCTCCCTACCTTTACATTTATGTTTATCCAAAAATTCTCTCAAGGATAAAACTTGATTACTCATCTTTTCTGTATATTATCATAGATATTTTTATATCAATTTTATTTTAAGATAGTTTAAATACTTAATAATATTTAACCGCATTATCCTCTTATATTTTAAAGCTTACTTATAATTATTTAAACATTTCTAAATAAGATTTATAAATATGAGTTCCCGTCCAAAATGTATGCCTCCTAAAAATCGGAAAAGACTACTACGAGATGTAGTAAGTCTTATTAAATCTCCACTAACAAGCAATGGTATTTACTATTCACACGACGAAGATAATATGTTAAAGGGTTATGCCGTAATATTTGGACCGGATGATTCACTATACCGATATGGGGCCTATATGTTCGAATTTAATTATCCAACAGAATATCCTTTTGTTCCGCCCAAATTAACTTATTTAACCAATGATGGGAAAACTCGATTTAATCCTAATCTTTATAGGAATGGTAAAGTATGTATCTCATTATTGAATACCTGGAAAGGGGAACAATGGACATCCTGTCAAACAATAGAATCGATTCTTCTTAGTTTGGTTGCATTGTTGCATAACGAACCACTGCTCAATGAACCGGGTATAAAAAAAACACATCGTGATTTTAGATCATATAACTCTATCATTCAATACAAAAATTATGAAACCGCTATTTTAGGTATATTAACACAAAAAATATTACCACCCGCATTTACTGGATTTTTCCCAATCATAAAAAAACATTTTAAAGAACATGAAAAAATTATATTTGATGAACTCGCACAATTAGAACAATCAAAAAAGAATAGAAAAGAGTTTAAAACATCATTATACAATATGAACATTTCAGCAAATTATACCGATTTAACAGAAAAAATGAAAATCGCATTTAAAGAGTTTTTAAATTAAATTGAAAATAAATATAAAACTGTCATTATATATATATATTAACATGCACTTTTGTAGTATCTGCCAAAATATGTATTACATTCGTTTAGACGGAGAAGATAATAACAAACTTATCTATTATTGTAGAAAATGTGGACACGAGGATGATACATTGATAGCCACACTGGATAATATATGTGTATCTAAAACTACTGTTAAAAAAAAGGAGGGTGGTGTAAAACATTTAGTTAATGAATATACTAAATTAGATCCAACATTGCCCAGAGTGACCAATATACCGTGCCCTAATGCAGCATGTATGTCTAATAGAGACCACGAAGGGAAAGATGCTAGCGAAGACCAGCTTCCTCACGAAGTTATTTATTTGCGTTATAATGATGCTCAACTCAAGTTTGTGTATATCTGTAATTTATGTGACACTGTGTGGAAAAGCGCAGAAACTAATTAAATTGAAAAAAAGAATAATAAATAATATTATATTAAAATATAAAATGAGCGAAGTCACAGAAACTACCACGCCAGAATTGTCACTTGTAGAAGAAAAAGTTCCGTCTGAAAATGATGCAGATGAAAATATTGACGAGACATATTCTAAATCAGAAGATGAAAGCAGCGATGAAGAAGAATCCGAAACGTTGCGAAAATTAGAAAAGGAAGCGTATTCTGATATTCTGTTAAATCATCATCCTGAGATTAAACAAAATAACTATAATGACATTCTAGCTATGTGCAAAATTGTCAGAGATACAAAAGGTATTATTACCGATGGTCTTCATAAAACAATACCTTGGCTAACTAAATATGAGAGAGCACGAGTTTTAGGGCTCAGAGCAAAACAATTAAATAACGGCGCTGATGCATTTATTGAAATTCCTCCCGGAATGATTAATGGAAATAAAATTGCTCTTGAAGAGTTAAACCAAAATAAAGTGCCATTTATAATAAGACGACCTATTCCAAATGGTGGTACTGAATATTGGCGTTTAGAAGATTTAGAACTACTAAATTCATATTAATATATATTTCGTCATAAGATCACGAAATATATCATCGATTTAAATAAATGCGATTTCTGGACAAATAAGAAAATAATTTTTTTTTACTCATTTTATGTGTATTTGGAAACATATTCTTACTCTGTCGCGCTCCAGTAGTTATTATAGGATTAGGATAACATCCCCCGATTGCGGGACATTGAGGAACACGATTTGGTACTATTAAACCTATTGGTCTATACATTTTTGTATTTGTAGTATTCCAATTCCAACGTCCTCTTTGATTTATGGGAAATCCTTTTGGAAAAGCCACTGGGTCTCTAGGCTTAACCCACCCTAAGCAACAATTAGATTCTTTATAATAAGTTGTGTTGTAAGGCGTTGCTGCACTTACATCTATAATTCCTTTATTTACATAATAACAATGACACCCCGAAGCATCATTTGGTAAATAACCTTGTCTTGCTGGACAATTTGATATATCAATCATTTAATATATATTAAGATAATCCTTTACCACAAATACTCCTCCCACTACCATTTAACATAGTATATCGTTTGGTATTTTTGTTCCATTTAGCTCTGCTCCATCTTCCGTATGCAGTATTACCTGGTTGCTTTACAATTTGCGCTTGTCTAAATTTATATGACTCTTGGGAAGGATTTGGTTGAATAACTGTATTGGTAGAGATATTTACATTTTTAAGACACAATTGATCTCCGGAAAGATCTTTCTCTAAACAATTATCCCAAGACGATTTTATTACTGTTTTAGTACAACATACGCAATTACTTCTATTGGCCATTTGTATTAAAATCGGAAAAAAATATTACAAAATAAATTAATAATATTCATTATATAATCAAATTTTTAACATTGCCAATTATTCCCACATAATAAACACGTTACAAATGTGGTCATTGGTTCATCCGCCGACCTAGTTTGCATTTGATAATATGAACATTTTCTCTTTTTGCATTTAAAGCAAAAGAATTCATCTGTTGCTGCCGACAAATCTACCACTCCTTCACTCTTATCACGCTTAATTTTTTTGTCAATTAAATATTTCCATTTTTCAGGATACAACTCTTGGTGTGTCATAAATGCTAATTCGTGTGCTTTGAATTCTCCATTTTTTAATCGTTTTAATAACTCTTTATTTTTAACAGTAGATTTTACATTTAAATTTAATAAAAGACCTTTAAATTTATCAACATAAATCATTACGAAAGTTTTGTTATCCCATTTTCTCACAATATTCCTGAGATGTGCAGTTTGAACAGCATAATTAAATATGCCTTTTTCTAAATTAAAAGATAATTTCTTTTTTCTGATTATTTTATTTAATTTTTTTCTAACATTGGCGCGAAATATATCAGCGTTGACTATTTTCATATTATTTTAATTAACAATGAACTATTTATGTTCTTATTCAATTTTAATATTCATAAGATTCCTCTTGCAACTCATTATCAGAACCAGAAATTAATGAAGGCATGCTAGAATCGGTATCTTCATCATTTTCTTCGCTGTCGTCATCCTTTTCTTCGTTCTTATCACTTGTATCTTCTTGCTCTTCCTCTTCTGATGTACCTTCTAATGAATCATCGGTATTTTCTTCATTGTTTGAAGGTACCCAATCCTCTTCCTCACCCGAGTCCCCAGCATCGAAATCTACTTCCCCATCCTCTACAACAAACCCATCTTTTTCATAACCTTGTTTAGTTAAATTTTCCGGAGCAACATATTCTTCTTCACTTTCTTCCTCGTCATCATCTAAATCTTCAAATCCTCCCATTAATTTCTCATAGATTGTCTTCCATTCCTCGAATGTAAAATCTAGGCAATTTTCCGCAGTTGGGTTTTGTTCAGAATGCCTAATAACAACCAATTTCCCAAAATATAAATCACTATCTACTGGAGGAGGCAACTCATATTTATTTTCTGTATTTGCTCTTCCTGCATTTTTAGAATATACTGATACAAAATCACCTTCATTAATTTTCCATGTATGTCGTTTTGCAAAATCGTCATCTTTTCTAAAACCGGCTTTTTTATAAATATTTTTTAAATCGATGTTTTTTTTCCAATCTAAATCGCATAGTGTCCCGTTCTTTTTGATTACAACTATTTTCATTTCTGTTAAATATTTATATAATGGGTTTAAATAGTTTATTCAATTTATTAATATGAGATATTACGCAAATAAAGATATTCCTAATAACTGGTCACAAATGCTTAACAAACAACTAACGGAAACAAAAAAAGAACAATGGATATTAACCCACGAAGGATTATATAAATATATTAATAATGTTTTGCATAAATTTAAATTATGGTTATCAGACGCCGAATCGCCAATTATTGAAACAAAATCTATAATCAAACCATCAAGTATAAATTGGGTCAAATTTGATACTTTATATAATATTCCTATTAAACATCATGTGCTCAATATGAAAATACATAGTTACAAACTGCACCCTAAAAGTATAACTACATTTATAATTGAAGAATATAATGGTGATGTAAATGACTATTATTTTGAGAGTATTGAAGCATTTGATAATCATTCATTGCTGGAAGATATTAATTCGTTTTTATCTCTACTTAAGTAATCTCTGAATTATATAATGTTATGGTTTGTAATTCAACAACTGCTATTATCATTAATTTTGATAGCTATTGTACATTATATATATGAATTTTTCAAAAATAATTTGACTGAACCAAAAATTAAAGATTTAGTAAATAAGCCAAAAGTGAAATATGAACAAATTTATAAAAATGCGTCCTCTGATATGCAACCTGAATCATCATCCGATATGAAAGTGGAATTGCAAAATTATATTCAAGAACTGTCAAAAGAAACCAAAGGTAATGCGCCAGGTGGTGTAGTGTCGGGCAATAATTTATTTGATAATAATTATCAAACTCTTTAAAGGTCTTAAAGAGACATTTCTATATTGATATACAAATGAAATTGTCACGGCAAGATTTATCAAGCGTAATGAAAGACTTCCCCAATGTCGAACTATCTTATGAAAAAAATATACATAAGACAGTTCCCAGTTCTAATATTTATTTAACTATTCCAAAAGGTAAAAAATATTTTGCTTGGTTTAGAAATTGGAAAAAATACAATGTCTGTTTTTTTATGGAATTAGATAAACGACGCAAAAATATCCAAACTATTTTTATTAAGAACGTCTGTTTTGATCCTTTATTATGTTCTGGTGTAGGAACAATTGTATACGGGACGCTCTTTCATATTAATACACACGCATTTTTAAATGTGGAAGACGTCTTCCATTTTAAAGGAGTCAACATATCTGCCAATACACAGTACGACAAAATAAATACTCTACAAACAATCTTTTCTAATTATCTCAAACCATTAATGCTATCATCATCCGACATAGCATTTGGTTTACCTATCATTGATACAAATCATAGTAATCTTATTAAGAAAATTCAAAACCTACCTTATTCTCTTTATTGTGTTCAACACCGGTTATTGCACCAACGACGAACTTTTCTTAATGAACGCGTTAACATAATTAAAAAATATGAATTTAATTTTACTATTAAAGCTACTATTCACCCTGACATCTATGAATTATATTATAAGAAAGGCGACGAATTAGTATGTTATAAATTTGCCTGTATCCCGGATTATAAGACCAGTGTATACATGAATAGTATATTTAGAGATATTAAAGAAAACAATAATCTTGATAGGTTAGAAGAAAGTGATGATGAAGAAGAGTTTGAAAATATTTCTGATGATAAATTTGTAGATTTAGAAAAATCATTAAAATTTAAATGCGTTTATTTAAAATATTATAACTCCTGGAAACCTTTGACACAAACGGAAGAATTAATATGTACTGAAAATGACATACAAAAAATAGAAAAATATAATGCTCGGTAATATATATACATGCCAAAACGAAAAGGTGGAAGAAAAAAACGAGGAGGTAGTAAACAAAACCTTCTTGCAAATCCTGGAAATGTACATAACCCAAAAAATTTCAGTTCGGACCAAGGATTGATTAGCGGCTGTGCTGGGTGTGTTGGTGGTGATATTGCAATTGGTTCAGGGTGCACACTTACCAGTCAAGCAGCCGCACAAACATCTGCCACGCGTGGAATTAGTCGATTAATGAATGGTATAAGAGGTCAGGTTGGTGGTATTCAAACCGGTGGCGGTAACACAGCAACCACTACTTTTAAAGATTTACAAAATGCCGCACAGAATGGAATGGGTTATGGTCGAGTACCGGTTACTTCTGTAACTAACTGTGGTGTCACTAGTTCAACATCTATGGGGGCTGGTCAAAATGCTCAAGCGCAAAAAGGTGGTGGCGTCAGTCAAACAGCCTCTTGTGTCGCGGGATGTAATAATTTAGGAACTCCTGGTTATGGATTAAATATAAAAGGCACGAGTGACTTAAATGCTACTTTAATGGGTTCAGGATATCCTGCCGTATCTCCATACAATACTAATAAATGTGGAGGAAGAAAAACGCGAAAACGCCGCAAGCATAAAAAACGACGCACAAAAAGAAAACATAAAAAGAAACGGCGCACAATAAAAAGAGGTACACGAAGAAAAAGAGGCACACGAAGAAAAAGAGGAGGGGATGTTTCCACATTGCAAAAGATGAAACAAAAATGGCAACATTGGGTTGGATTTCCACCCCGATTAAGAGGAGGTAATTGCGGGAAACGCCATAAGAAAAAACGAGGAGGGACGCGTAAAAAAATGAGGGGAGGATATGCACAGTTTGCTAGCAATGACCCAATGACTCCAGGATTCTCTTCGCCAAAATCTGGACCTCTTCCTTGGGCCACTGGACCTTTGAGTAAATCAAGACAAATTAACTGCCAAGATAACTACAATCACTATACAGGAAAAAGTAGCGCTTCGCCCGTATTGGATCAGGCTGCTCCTGTTACGCCATTTGGCGGAACTGCTTAATAAATGTATAATCTAAATTATATATTTATAATACTCTATTTAACTAGACATACCCCTTGTAATAAATTATTTAATTGTTCAGGAGGGCTTTTATGATTTAATCGTTTGCCACCGGTGCTAAGTATGCGCCTTTGGTTTTTATCATATTCCTCTAAATTGGCCATCGTAATAGTGAATTTTTGTTTTCTATACCAAGTGCATCTTTTTTGCCATTGCCTTTGGAATAAACTATGCATGTCTACAATATCATAGACTGTTGCATTTGATTGTTTCTTACGCAAAATTCTTCCTACTGCCTGTATTACATCCGATTTAGGCGTTGCCATTAATAAGGATGTTAACGTTTTAATATCCAATGCCTCCGCTGCCATAGCATAAGTTGCAATAATTACTTTTTTAGTTTCGCTTATTTTCAAATCTTTTTGTTTCATTCCGCCAATATAATACCCGACTGTTGCTATTTTACGATCTTTTATAGCATCATGCAAATATTTCAACACATTCTTATTATGAGCCAATACAATAAATTGTTGCGCAGGATTCTCTTTCAATGAATTATCCAATACTTTTATTATAAACTCAGTTCGTCGATTAAATTCACACAATTTCTTAATCATTTTCGAATAATGCACTTGACCTTTGAAATTATATTCCACCTTTGAAAATTCCTCATCGTCTATTTCATAATTTATACCTTTTACAGTAACAATATCATTACTAGTATCCCTTTCTTTTTTATATACAACTTCCCCAATAAACATTTTAATTACAAAAGTTAATCTGTCTTTTCTCTCCATTGTTGCCGATAGTCCCAACATATATTTTGTTACAATTTGAAACAAAGCATTACTGAATACTTCTGCCGCAATATGATGACAATTTGACACTACTGGCCCGTCCATGTATTGTTGTTGTTTTGTTGATATTTTTGTCCCAATTATAAAATTATGATTATCTTCTACTTCAATATCATACACATATGGTTTTTTACATCTATTAGCACCTTTATTTTTAAAATAACTTATATCAGTTACTCTTAATAACCCATAATCTAGAAAATTATTGCTCCATTCATAAGTTTCCTCTCTGTTATTTAGTTTATAATCCATTGAATTATGAATATATGGACCTACCAATTTTAATAATTTTAAAGAATTTTCTTTATTAAAGCGCAAATAATAATATTTTCCCTTACTTTTATTAATTGTACAATCAATTCCGTATTGATTGAATTTTTTTACAAACTTTTCTTGTATTTCATAATCAAAATTATTAGAATGTATACATACATAATTACTAATACTACCATTTTTATTTTCATTCTTTTGAATACTCCCGTCGTCCATATACCATATTGCTATCCCTCGACCATCTAATTTATCCAATAACCAATCCGGCACTATTTTCGTATCTTTTGTTATTTTTTCTTCCAAATCAAATATTTTTGTTTGGAATCTATACGCTGGTTTTTGTGAATATCCATTTTTTTCTATATATTTTAATTCTTTAATACCAAACATGTTTGCTTTCCATTCACAATATTCTTTTTGTTTTTCACAATGTATTATATTTAATCTATATCTATTTTTTTTTGTTATTCCTATGTGACCATCACCGAGATATGAACCATATACTAATTGTAATTGGTCATCATTTAGAGAAGGGGATATTATATTATCAATATGGGTTTTATCATATTTGGATATAATTAAAGAACCTTCTGTTAATTCATTTGCTTTAATATATCCTTTAGTTGTCAATATCTTATGTTCTGGCGTGCAATTTATAACTTTTTTTGACATTTTAATTTTTATCAAATCTTCTCTTTCTTTTCTCCAAGAATAAGTCATTCTTTTATATTCAAACTTATTTGTTTCTCTATTAAAACTTAATATATTAGGGAGTTCCTCTTTATTTTTCCATTTTTCATATAAACTACCTATGCGAATAGGACCTTTTTCTGTGTGTATCATCGTATTATAAGGGAAACATTCGTCAACTATAGTAAGACCAAACTGTTGGAACAAACTTGTTGGGTATTTCTTCATAGATAGAGATTGGAGCATTCCTATAACTATATCTTTGCCTTCAATATCAATAATTTTACCTTGGATTCTTCCGACCTTGGCTGTAGGAAGAAATTGATTTATTCTTTCCGTCCATTGCTGCAACAAGAACTCTTTGTGCACTATTACTAGTGTCTTTTTCTTTAATTCGGATATGATTTTCAATGCCATGACAGTCTTTCCTGCACCACAATGGACTTCTAGCAAACCGGCACCTTTTGTTTTAGCACTTTCAACATATTTTTTTACTATGGGTTTTTGAAAATCTCTCAAGTCTCCAGCAAAGGGGATATCTATATCTTCTCCATCTGAAATTTTAATTGCATCTGGTTCTCCGTAAGTATTTACCCCATAAAATCTAGGCACATATATTTTTTTGGGAGATTCACGATATACAGGGAATGGAGTAGGTTGAGATATAGAACTTTTAGGCACAAATGCCTTCACTGTTAGTTCTTTTCTTATTAACTCCTGTTCTTGAATGGTTAGATGTTCTTTCTTAATACTATATCCTTTGGGTCCCAGATAAGTGGCGATGTCTTCATTCATTTATATTAAATATATTGATTTATTTAGGTCGATTCATTATTTCAATTTCTTATAATAAAAAATATAACCTTATGATATATGACAGATTTGTTCAAAATCATGAAAAAGGATACCCATCATTATGTATTGGCGGTGCTGCTTATTGTTTTCGTTGTATCTGATGTTCAAGTGCCCGGAGTTATTGGCGAATTAGTTGATACTATCCTTGGGAAAATTGTTGTTGTTATGTGTGCTCTTAGTTTATTTGCAGCACACCCCGTGGTTGGCGCAATTGGTCTTGTAGCCGCCTATCAACTTATTATGCGGTCACAAGGTCTTCAAGCGGCTTCAATATATATACCGAGCGAAATCAAAAAGTCACGGGTACTAACTGCTATGAATCAATTCCCTGTTACTGTCGAGGAAGAAGTTATTTCCAATCAAATACCTTATGTCTTTAAAAGACACGCACAAGGTAATACGCCATACAAAGGTGTTCAGGACAAATTACACGGCGCGGCAAAACTTAATGCTTCTAACTAATTAATAATAGTTTTAATAAATATTATTAATTATCAGGAATTTCCAGAGCTGAATCACTTGCCGCTGATACACCATCAAGACGGGTGCGAATCATTGGCCATAATACATAATAGAAAAATATTCCACCTGCCAATATTGATAAAAGTACGATAATTATAATAAAAGCGGGACTGTTGGTTATTTTTGACCAATCTATTGATGGTTTTTTAATACTTGTATCATCGCCACTAGATGTGGGATCGGTATCATAATATTCTGTACATTCCATTGCTTGCGATGAACTGCTGTTATCTGTATCATTTGCCCCATTTGAATTATATGCAACAAAACCTTCTTTAAACCCACCAACAAAACCTTCTTTCTTACTAGTCTTTGCTGCTGGTTTTATTGTTTTTTTGATTAATTCTAAATCAGATGCATTAATAACCGATGCATGCTTATTATCAAAAACAATCATCGTGGCTTGCATATTGCAGGGAGGATAAGGTGAATCGCCGATATAATGATAGAAAGGTGTTTTGGGTGCAGGCATCACGTCATTTAATGACCAATTCTTAACATTTACGGTAGTTGGGCTATTTTTTTCAAGAGGGATATGGGGGGCAAATTGTTTAAAAAAATTTACAGAATCCCCGCCACCATTATTGGTTTTAATAGGCAAACATACCATGAAATTTTTTGTTCCTCCACTATGTTTTAATATTAATTCGGCCTCTGTATGTTTACCGTCGAATGTATGCAAGGAAGGAACATATAATCTAACACTGTCGATGCTAAGTCCTTGTGAATTATACGTTACCTTATTTTTCCCATCTGTTTTGATTTCTAAATAATCTCCTTTATTAATTAATTTACAAGTGCTATTAGAATTGTATTTAAAATTAAAATTACAATTTTCTTTGCACTTATCTTCCTGTTGTGTTTTTAATTTCGTAGCTTCATTATTAGGGCAACTCATTTAATATACTAATATAATAAAAAAATATTATTTTATTGTATATACCAATGACCATTACAAGGAAACGATTGAGAAAAAGAATCAGGGGAAAAAACGCCGTAACCCTTAGAAAAAGAAGAAAGTCTAAAGGAAGGAAAAGAAGAAGTTTTAGAAAGAATAGACATGTTAATTTAAGAACATCTAGTTTGAGGGGAGGTAAAAAAAACCAGAAGAAAAAGAAGAAAAAGAATAAAAAGAAAAAATCAGCAAAAAAAAAGAAATCCATGCAGCGACAAAATAAAAGAACTAGTAAAAACACACAATCTGGAATAAAAGGATCAGCAACAGCTAAGAAAGCTACAGCTAAAAAACCTGCACCTAAGAAACCTGCTACTTCGCCTAAGAAAACAGTAGTTAAGAAACCTGCACCTAAGAAACCTGCTACTTCGCCTAAGAAAACAGTAGTTAAGAAACCTGCACCTAAGAAACCTGCTACTTCGCCTAAGAAAACAGTAGGTAAGAAAGCTGCAGCTAAGAAACCTGCACCTAAGAAACCTGCTCCTTCGCCTAAGAAACCTGCTCCTAAGAAAGCTGCTACTTCGCCTAAGAAAGCTACAGCTAAAAAACCTGCTCCTAAGAAAGCTGCTACTTCGCCTAAGAAAGCTACAGCTAAAAAATCTGCACCTAAGAAAGCTGCTACAGCAGCTAAGAAAACAGCCGCTAAGAAAGCGGTAACTTCGCCTAAGAAACCTGCTACAGCAGCTAATAAAACAGCAGCTAAGAAAGCGGTAACTTCGCCTAAGAAACCTGCTACAGCAGCTAAGAAAACAGCCGCTAAGAAAGCGGTAACTTCGCCTAAGAAACCTGCTACAGCAGCTAAGAAAACAGCCGCTAAGAAAGCGGTAACTTCGCCTAAGAAACCTGCTACAGCAGCTAAGAAAACAGCAGCTAAGAAACCTGCTACGGGAGCCAAAGGTACACAGAAGAAAAAACCTGCCGCTAAGAAACCTGCTACGGCAGCCAAAGGTACACAGAAGAAAAAACCTGCCGCTAAGAAACCTGCTACGGCAGCCAAAGGTACACAGAAGAAAAAACCCGTAACAGCAGCTGAAGCAACAACTACAACACCAGCAGTCGTTAAAAAAACAGAATTTGTTCCACAAAAGAAAGAGATCCAAAATGCGTTGACACAAACCGCTCTTCCTACAGTACCCAATTCACAAGTCGTGGATATAAAAAAGGTGGAAAAAGAGGCAAAACAAGCCAACAAAAGTATTATTAAAGAAGCCGAGGCTTTAGAAAAAAATTCTGTGACCGCAACAAAACAAGTCGAAGGCGCTAGAGATACTCTTGTAAACGCGGTCAATAAATCTTTTAATTCGGTAAAAACAGCAATAAATACACAATCGAAACTAACCAAAACCTTCGTTGAAACACTTGAA
>Ga0209709_10002362_pt1 | contig 16569 bp, 6 predicted proteins | sample ArcticOcean_MG_C_2_FD_187435 | JGI IMG/M metagenome (GOLD analysis project Ga0209709, IMG submission 187435) | Marine microbial communities from western Arctic Ocean - ArcticOcean_MG_CB4_136 (SPAdes) (version 2) | ecosystem: Environmental > Aquatic > Marine > Oceanic | place: Arctic Ocean... | reverse complement strand
GACATGGTTATGATATGCTGATGGGGAAAAGATGGAAAGCTACTTTGAAGACATTTGTATTCTCTACCCTTCTCTTGATTGCAATTTATGCTGCCGTTTTTGATATTAAGACCTGGATTTTCATTATCCCAATTCTCTTATTGGCTGAAAGAAGGGCCGAAGGTTGGGTATGGGCGGCAGTTCCAAGACCAGCCAGAAGGCGGTTGAGGCGGATCTGGTCTGATGCATCTAGAACGATTTCAACAGGCCAACAAATACAAACGGCTGAAGAAGAGTAAATACCTACTTACAAAATGAACTAGGCTCCATTTATTCCTAATATATCTGCATTCTTTACTTTCAGGCCCAATGAGAACATTCATGGGGGTACTGTTCAGGCAACAAATGATGGGAACATGTCCCTTCTGCCGAGCCCAAACGCTTCCGGGCGATTCTATCTGCTTTAGTTGTGGTAGAGTTATCTCTGGAGCATCTGGAATGGATTCTAGAGTAAAGGGTGAATTTATGCGAGGGTCTACTCGCAAAGCTCGACAGGGTGTTGCTCCTAGGCATGCCATGCAAAGCGCCAAACCGAAACGCGGTGGTAAGCGTAAAAAAAGTAGAATCAATCAATTGGGATTGATTGCATTGATTGCATTCGTATTCTTTACCCCAGATGCTAGGCAATTCGTACTTGCGAAATGGGCGGAAGTAGAGGGGTGGCTCGAAGAAGCAATTGCTCCAGTTCAGACATTTCCTTTAGAAACAGAATATACAGTTCTTCGAAGTATAGATTTGTGGAATAATGGATCAGGTATAGGCCATCTCGAAGAATCAATTCCAATACCTGTTGATGTTTCTAGCAATGAAATGGATTCTGTGGCTCTCGCATACACAGATGGGAGTGAAGTTCCAACAACAACTATTCAAAAGATAATTGGAATTGAATTACGGATAGATGGGGATAAAATAACGATACCCCCTGGAGGTCAACCCACTAAGAGTAAAGCCAGTGCAGTAACGACTTCTGATGGTAATTTAGTATGGTGGCCAGGCCAAGGAGAAGGTAATGATAAGTGCGGACATGGCCCTTGTGTAAGAATCTCAATGGATGTGCCAGGTGGGACACATGAAGCCGTAGATATGGCAGTTACGCTACATTCATCCTCATTCACATGGTGGCATTCAACCCGTGTGGATGGTAAACTCGATGGTAAATCGGAAGGAACAAGTGTTTCTCGTTCTGGTACCTTTGCAGATATTGCTGAACGCGGAAGTGGAACAAGAGATACTCAATTCACGAGTATAAACTGGTATGACCGCAATGGAGGCGCAACCTCTTCTAATTGGGCAATCGACGGAAGACAATCAACATCTCCAACAATTTATCAAACGGCATCAAGTATTGAAGCAAATTTACCTGCAGGTTTGAAGGAAAATGTCTATGCTTATGCAAGAGCAACGTTTGATTGGCTAAACGACAATGTCCCTTATGATTACAATGCGCCAAATATGGCGAGAAGTGGGGAACAATGTCTAGAAGCTGGCCTTGGGGATTGTGATGAGCAATCCAATGCATTCATGAGTATAATGAGAGTTAAGGGCGTTCCAACATGGTATGTATTTGGTGCTCTAACCGATTCCAGTTATTCTATGTGGCAAGGGCATGCTTGGGCCTATATTATGTTGCCAATGTCTGACGAATGGTGTGAGGATAATGATGTAGTATTGGATACCTGTTTTGTTGAAGGCTCTGTTGATGTGGTAAATCACAAATGGCTAGTTCACACACCTACTGCATACATTGATTGGATTGAAAAGGCACCTTGGTCTCTTGTCGATGAATACTATTCCGGTTCACCGCTTTCCGGACAGGACTTTACCAGAGTCCGTTCATTCTCTACAGAAGCATATGACACAATGGGTGGAACTTGGGATCATAAGTGGCTGAGTGAGGAACTATCATGAGGGTGATTATTGGTGGTGGTGGCCGCGTAGGCACCGGGCTAGCAAGAGCACTTAGAAGTGAGGAAAAGGATGTTGTTCTTGTTGATAATGATGCTCGAGCAGTAAAAAACGCTCAAGGCATGGATATTTTAGTCCTGCATGGTGATGTCACACGAAGGCAAAAGTTTGTTGAGGCAGGTATTGAATCAACTCAGGTCTATGTAGCGGTAACTGATTCTGATGAAAGAAATATTCTATCCTGTGCTCTAGCAAAACATGTTCATTCTGAGCAAACCAAAGGTAAAGGTTCACTGATGACGATTTGTCGCGTGAGAAATCCAATGTTTGTTGAGGAAAATAAATCGGGTAAGTTAGCTAAATGGGCTGGTGTAGACCATGTTGTCCACCCAGTAGATGGAGCAATTGAGAGATTGATGTCAGGTTTGCGCTCGTCTTCATTGACAGAGGTAATACCATTCGAAGCAGATGCATACATTGTGGAACTCGATGTTAAACCCGAAGCAGGTGAAGTCGTTCATCGGACACTTAGAGACTCGGGCTCTAAGGTGGAGGGTGGAATGCCGCTTATTGTCGGATTAAAGAGAGATGGAATGCTTGGTAAAGTTCCTACAGCAGATGACCATATTTTACCGAATGATAGAGTTGCAATAGCTACTGCTGGTGAATCATCATTTAATCGTATTTTACGAATTTTTGGGCATGAGGCTGTTGATTTCCCTGACCGTCCTAAAGTTGTAATATTTGGCGCGGGCCTGATTGGTATTAGGCTTGCAAAGGCATGGCTGGATAACAATGCCACTGTAACAGTGGTTGAAAGAGAACTTGAAAAAGCGAATTATCTCGCGGGTTCTGATATTGGAAACCGGTCTAAAATAGAAATTATACATGGAGATCATCTCGATAAAGATCTGCTATCTGAAATTGAAATATCTTCACATGACATCGCTATATCTGCATTGGATGATGACCATGCTTCAATTGCAGCAGTACTTCTAGCAAACGATATGGGCGTGGAAAGAACTGGCCTGATAATGTATGATGCTGACCTAGTAAATGTTGTTCGACGTATGGGGATTACATTCTCAGTTGATAGAAAGCGTGTCGCCATAGACACAATACTTGCACGTATCCATTCTGAATTACCTGGGCCTTACGCTGTACTATCAAGTGTTCCGGATGTCATAGGAATATGCCTGCCTGTAAGTTCAAAAGTCAAATTTGCTGGGAAAACTATTGCCGAAGCAGGCTTACCTGATTGGTGCAAAGTAGCATTTATTCAGAGGAAAAATATTCATGATGAATGGGAAACACTTCGTCCATCTTCATCTAAAACTATAATGGAAGATGACCGACTGACTATTTTCCTACCTCCTGACCGAGTAGATGATTTAGAGAAGAAATTCAAGGTGTGATTATCAAATGCGCCGAGACGTGCTTTCACTAATCGTCGGATGGACGATGATGGCAATGATTCTTCCACTGCTATTCAGTTTCATTATTACATGGTGGTTGGATGGAATCGACACTGCACTTATTTCATTCGCACTACCAATTGCAATATCTGGCATGATTGGTCTTGCACTCCTAACGATTGGAGTTAGATCAGATACAACCGAGCGATTAAGAGACCGCGAGGCTTTTGCAGCGGTTGCACTAGCTTGGCCTGTAGCTGTATTGGTTGGAAGTTTACCCTTCTGGTTAGGGGGGGTTTTTCATGGCCCGTTTACAGATGGTTCAGGAATGACCGACATTGCTCGTGGATTTGTGAATTCATGGTTTGAATCGATGTCTGGTTTTACTACAACTGGCGCTACAGTCATCGAACACTCAATGAGCCCTAATTGCATTGGATCGACACCAGACTGTATAAATGCCCAACCAAGAGGTATTCTGATTTGGAGGTCACTAACGCAATGGCTAGGTGGCATGGGAATAATCATGCTTGGATTGATGCTACTTTCTCGGGTTTTAGGAGGTGGAATGGCTCTTGCACGTGCAGAATTAACAGGACCTTCTCTTTCACGACTAAGACCTAAATTGCAGCAAACAGCAATCGCACTCTGGACGATATATATCGTTCTAACCACATTGGAAATTCTTCTCTTATGGGGTGTTGCTGACCTGACGATGTTTGATGCGTTTAATCATGGACTGACAACAATGCCATCGGGTGGTTTCTCAACGCATGATGCTTCAATTGGTTACTATGATAGTTTTGTAGTCGAATCTATCGTAATATGCTTCATGTTTTTTGCAGGGGTTAATTTTACTTTGATTTGGCTAGCATGGGAAAGACAGTGGGACAAGGTATTTTCAGACCAAGAAGGTAGAAGTTATGTTCTAGTAATAGTTGCTACAACTCTATTCGTTTTCATCGCCCTAATGTCACAAGGTGGCAACATAGATGATGGGTTCTTTGACTCACTATTTACTGTTGTATCAATCGGTACTTCAACGGGATATACTGTGACGGATTATATGCTATGGCCAGTAGTTACTCACCTACTCTTGTTTTTGCTAATGATTGTTGGTGGTTGTGCTGGCTCAACTAGTGGCGGTCTCAAATTGATGCGTGTGAAACTTGCATTGAAGGTCGCATGGAGGGAACTTGGAAGGATATCCCAGCCGAGAAGGATTGTTCAGATTAGAATGAACAATGAGGTGGTCGAACGTGATAGGTTGGATCTAGTCATAGGTATGCTATTTGTTTGGACTGGGTTATTTGCACTGTCATGTGTAATTTTGGCTATAACAATGCCTAATTCGAGCTTTGAATCAGTCGTTGCAGTAGTAGCATCATCATTAGGTAACACAGGGCCGACTTTAGGAGCATATGGACCAAGTAATACATGGGCATCAATGGGAGCGCCATCTTTGATGTTCACTTCAATTCTGATGTGGTTTGGCAGGCTTGAATTGATGACTGCACTATTATTGCTCCATCCGAGAACTTGGGCGCGTGAAGAAAGAGAAGCGCCCGATAGAGCATCTGTCAAACTAATACGAGAACTATTTGAAAAGATGGAAGAAAAGAGTGAGGAAAAGAAGCAATAATCAGAATAATTTCTTTTGGCCTGAATCCTCTGGGGACTCTTCCTCAACAACTTCTTTTTCAACAACAATAATTTCCTCTGACGGTATAATTATTGACTTTTCCAATTCCTTTGCGTATTTTTCCATCAACTTTTTTGTTGTATTGAGGCTTACTTTCAATCCACACATCGCCGCGTGCTCTTCAGGTGATAGTCCAAGTGCTAGTGAAATCGAAAAGTCTTCACTATCTTCAGATTGAACTGCGACCAATGAAGGAAGCAACTCTTCTCGAACGGCTTTGTTAGAACATCCACAAGTTTCTGCTAAACGAGTGACAACAGAGTGTTTAACCCATGCGGAACCCCTTCGAAGGAACCCTGGATAGGTGCAAAATATTCTACCTTCAATCGGTTTGGAAGTAGTTACACTGGCGGATAGCCCTGCAAGATTAGAGCCCCAATACCAAGAGCGATGTGCTGTATTTCTGAATCGAGTAGTTAGTAATCTATCTGCAATTGTTAGAGCAGAAGAACCACGTCTAATTGCTTTCTTATCTGTGAATACTACACCATTATTCCATGAAACCCAAGCCACCATATCATCTGGACTTTTGTCTAAGGAACGTGCGGCATTCATGGCATCACTAGCAGTTCTAGAGCGGTATAAAACATCAAGTCCAGGGAATATTTCAACAGTGGTATCTCTCACACCTGTTTCGATATTCTCATTGACTAATTCTTTGGTGATATTCGATTCAGTTTGGGTACACATAACTTGTAAATCCCTCACCAAAGCCCGTAAATCGCCAGGATTATTATTGATTAATTCATCAATTGCGCCCGGGTCTGCAGTATATCCCTCTCCTTTAATTACACGTAATGCAATTCTTCTAAGTGCTTCATCAGAGGCTCTATCAAACCTGATTGTGATCAAGTTTCTAGAGAACCGGTCTCTAGCAGTCCTCCAAGTTGATGATGTACGGCCCCATAGTCCCATTTCATCATTACATGCAAGAATAACCGGTTGCCTAGTCAGTGAAAGTAGATTTAGCAACTCTGCTTTACCACCACTATCACCTTTTAAGGCCCTAGATGTATCTTCATCATCTCCAGAAACAATAGATGATATTCGATCACTAGAAATTGCTTTTAGCCCTCCAGAAAGATGGTCGACTTCATCTAAAAGAATCAAGGTTCGAGGTGGTTTTTCACCTGGTGTCATGAATAGAGACCTATGTGTTGCGGCATTGGTTGCTGCTTTGCGGATAGCACCGGCATTTCTTGCATCACTAGCATTCAGTTCGATGACCTGCCACCCCATGTCTGCGGCAACTGCCCTAGCCACAGTAGTCTTGCCAACCCCCGGTGGGCCGATGAGTAGCAGCCCTGGTTTATTTGGAACACCTTCTTGCCATTGGTCGAGCCATGCGCGTATTTTCTTACGCTGTGCTTCATTGCCTTCGAGTTGTCTTTCACTTAGAGGCCGGTGGCGTTCAGTCCAATCACTTGCCACCATAAACTAGCCTTTGACTAGGCCCCATTTGAACATTGAGTTTAATCAGAAGGGAAGGTCATCAATTGAGATTCGTTTTTGTTCACCAGTATCTCTTGAACGAATGGTCACTGTATTATCATTAAGTGAATCATGGTCGATGGTTAGGCACCAAGGAACGCCGATTTCGTCAGCCCTTGCATACCGTCTTCCGATTGAACCGCTTGCATCATATGAGGAAAATATACCCCGGCGACTACAAAGGTCACGATGAATTTTATGAGCTAGTTTACCCATTCCATCCTTTTCATAAAGTGGTAATACTGTAACATCAACTGGTGCGACTAATTCAGAAAGTCTGAGCAATGTGTAGTCTTCACCAGATTTTTCTGTTTCGGTATATGAGTGGTCTAAAAGGTGCCAGATAATTCTGTCAATACCAAATGCTGGTTCGACAACATGAGGGACAAACCATTCACCGGTTACATTCTCGCTACGTTGAATTCTTTTGACATGTTCTGGAAGAATATCGATATCTTGTCCTTCAACTTCAATGGAAAGTGGGAAAGCGGTATTGGAAGGAAGTTCTTCCACAGCCACTTTGACCTTACCAGCAAGCGCCCTAAATGCAGGGCCCGCTTTAGCACCATCAATGGTCCAACCATCAATTTCAACTATTTTAGGTTCAGAAAAGGTTCTCCATGCACGTAATCTTTGACCAGTAGCATCTTCATGTGCTGTTAAGTCATAACAGCCTCGATGTGCAATTCCAACGCATTCAACCCATCCATACGAGCCCAGTATCTCAGCATCCCAACAGTCTTGGGCGTAGTGAGCCATCTCAACGGATTCATGCTGTCTAAATCGTAAGTACTTCGGATTGATTCCAACTTTGGTTAGGAAATCCATAGTCCAGCCCATGAAATATCCAACGGTTGGATGACGAATAATTCCCTTATCGACCGCTTCTCCAATAGACATTACAACATCTCCTGAGTCATCTGAAAGAAGAGTAACCTTCTCATCCCATATTGAAAAGTCGTGAATTGGAGTGATTTCGGGATCTATAAAATATTCTAGTTCAGCCATGTTGAACTCCCTAAGTCTAATCATTCCTTGACGCGGACTTATTTCGTTACGGTATCCCTTACCTGTTTGAATAGCACCGAAAGGCAAACGTTCTCTAAAATGCCGATAGATGGATGTAAATGAAGTGAACATTCCTTGAGCGGTCTCTGGTCGTAAGAATGCCTGACGACCTGAGGCTCCCGCTCCAATCTTTGTATTGAACATCAGATTCTGTGCCTCGATTGCACCCCATTTTACCTCGCCACACGAAGGACAGGCTGGATTGTGTTTGGAGATTAATTCTGCTAATTCATCTCTACTAAGAGATTCAGCATTTGGATATAAATCCTCAATCAGGTGATCAGCTCTGCTGGCTTCACCACACTTGCCACATTCTGACAAAAAGTCACTAAATTCACCTACGTGGCCACTTGCTTCTAAAACTGGATAAGGGGTAACTGTCGGGCATGAAATTTCGACTATATTACCAAGACTTTGCCAATGGTCAATCCAAGTTTGGTTTACTCTGTTTCGAAGTCTACCACCTACTGGTCCAAAATCATACAGGCCTGCAGCACCGCCATGGATTTCAAATGCGGGAAGTATAACACCCCGCCTCTTTAGCATACCAGTAAGTCTGCTAAGGCGGTCACTAGAGAACTCCTCCATGTACCTGCGTAGCCAAGGGGGTAAATGAGGCCACCTGCCAGCAAATGTAAATCAAGGTCAATTACCACAATAATTTGGTGAATCAACCGGAAAATCAAATTCTGATTAGAAATTTCATTGAAACGCTGTATTCCGGACCTATATGGTCTACTTACAGTCGGCTATTGTATTGCCGATGGAAACCAAACATTCATCATCTGCTTACCCACGCTGTCAAAACACGAACAGGGAAATTGAGAAAAATGGCTAACATCGAATACTTGGACAAACCGTTTGATTCGGATGTCTTGTACGAGAAATTATGTCCCCCTGTTCGAAATTGGTTCAAGTCTAAATTCCCAGATTTCACCGAACCTCAGAAACTTGCAATACCTTCGATAATAAATGGTGACCACCTACTATTATGTTCACCGACAGGTTCTGGAAAGACCCTGACGGCATTTCTAACCATAATCGATAAATTGGTAAGGCAGGCTCTTGATGGGACTTTGGAAGAAAGAGTGTACTGCTTGTATATTTCACCAATAAAAGCGTTAGCCAATGACATTCAAAAGAACTTGATTGGTCCATTAGGGGAAATAGAGGACAAATATCTACCTGACAGGGCGAAAGGCAAGATTCGTGTTGGATTGCGTACGGGAGATACGCCTCAGTCCGAGCGTCAAAAGATGTTGCGTAAGCCCCCCCATATTCTTATTACTACACCAGAAAGTATGGCCATCGCTATTTCATCACCACGATTCCAGCCGATTGTATCTAATGTCGAATGGATTATCATTGATGAAATGCACTCTCTTGTCCCATCAAAGCGTGGTGTGCACCTCGCATTGACAATATCGCTGTTGGATACAATTCTTGAAAGGCCTGTTCAGAGAATTGGTATATCTGCTACCATGGAGCCATTAGAAACGGTTGCTGAATACCTAGTTTCCAGTGACGATCGTGAAAGTAGAGACGGGGGCCAACCTGTAAAAATAGCCAAGATTAGCGGGGCCAGAGAACTAGATCTTGACATATTGTTATGCTCTCCAAAGTTCAGTGACCTTTCTGTAATGAAAGTTCTCGAAATGAATGTTGAGATGATTGCTGATTTAATCAGTGCCCATAATACTACACTTGTATTCGCAAATACAAGAAAAATGACTGAAACATTAGTACAAAAACTCCGCCCGTATCTAGGGGATTTGGTCGCAGGGCACCATGGTTCGATGGATAAGAGAATGCGTCTTGAAGTTGAGAGGAAATTGAAATTAGGTCATCTAAGAGCAGTTGTGACCTCGTCATCCCTTGAGATGGGAATAGACATTGGTTCAGTCGATCTGGTTGTCCAAGTGGGCTCTCCTGGTGACATCGCAACTGCATTGCAACGAATAGGCCGTGCTGGACACCACGTAGGAGGTATACCTCGCGCACGGTTTTTACCATCAAGCGTTGATGACTTGATTGAGTTAGCTGCACTTCAAGCCGCAATTCAAACTGGAGAAATGGACCTCCTAAACTTCCCACAAAACTGTCTCGATGTATTAGCACAATTCTTAATTGGATTAGTAATTATCAACGAAAGAGACATCGATGAGTCTTTCGAAATCGTCACCAGTACATGGTCTTATAGAAATTTAGAATATGATGATTTCATTGAAGTTCTAGATATGCTAGAAGAGGAAAGGCGGGTATGGATTGATTGGGAAGAAAACCTCTATGGTAAGAGAGGATATTCACGAATGATTTACTACACAAATGTTGGAACAATCGCTCCTGACAATTCATATTTGGTTTTCAATGCTGAAGGAAGTATTCTTGGACAATTATCCTCGTCCTTCGTTGCCAACTTACGCGGTGGAGATGTAATATTGCTTGGTGGTTCAACCTACCGAGTTACAAATATTCAAGGAACGAGAGTCAATGTAGCCTCAGTCACAGGTTACCGGCCAACTGTGCCTTCGTGGAGTGGCGAGGCTCGTAGTCGTTCAAGAGAACTATCTGCTGCACTATTAGACCTAATTGGAAATACCGTAACCGCACTTAGGAGGCAGATGGACCCTCGTGTTATTCTAAGAGATGCGTACGGTTTGAGTGAAATCGTATCCAATACAATCGCAAGGCATTTGGAAGAACACACATTGGATTCGTTCCAAGTTCCAGATCCTAACAGGCTGATTGTCGAACAGATTGTATCGGGAGGAATGCCAACTTATCTGATTACATCATGCCGAGGAAGGGGATTCAATACAGCGCTTGGATACTTTATGGCTGGACTAGCAGAACAGGAAGGAATCGCAGTTCTAGAATTATCCTTTGATGAAAATGGTCTATTGATTAAAACTAGTCAAGAAGTAGACCCTGGGAAGATGTATGAATCATTCCAATCAAATGACCATTTGGAAGTAATTGAAAGATATATTATCAATACACAGATCTTTGCTAAGAGGTTTAGAGAAGTTGCTGGACGTTCGCTTATTATTCCAAAGAGAATCGGTTCAGAGGAAGTAACTCCACAGCAATTCCAACAAAGGGCTGACGCACTACTGCAACGGCATCGTTCGATTGAAAATTCACTCTTGATCAAGGAAGCTAAAGCAGAGATTATGTTTGGCGATATCGATATTAAATCACTAAATGAATTCCTTCAAGCAACTAAGGAATCCGAAGCCAGAATTGTGCACACAAAAGTTCCTGTTCCTTCGAGATTAGGTATGAGTCTTTACATGAGTACATTTGAAGACCTACTTTCAATGAAAACTAGAGCCTTCTTAGTGAAGGATATTGACCCTGAAATCCTTCGCAGGTTGTTAGGAAATAGAAGTCTAGCCACTGAACTTACAGATGAGCAACTAAAAGATCACTACACCGACAAGGTGCCTAAACCAACAAATGCGGAACAACTTTTGCACCTAATGAGCAAAGGTGGTGGCTTAGATAGAGATTGGGAGAATCCTTTGTATGCGGCTAAACTTGAGGGGATAGAGCATACTGCAATAGAAAATTGGGTATCTGAATTAGCAGCATCTGGTGCTATTACAAAATTACGTTCCACTGGAATGAAAGAATTGGATGACAAATGGTTCTCCACCTACATGGCAGAAATCCATGGGACTCTCGGCTGTATTGCTATGGCTGGTGGCAAGGAAATAGATGATATTAGGGACCTTTACACCAAGGGCGTGACCTATGAAATTGCTACGAAATTCGAAGGATTAAAACCTATAACGTGGGAAAAACGTATTATTTCTGACCCCCATGAAGCATTGCGGGTAAAAATCATCGAAATGTTAGGTAGTGAAGGACCATCAACTGGGGATAATATCTCAGGAAGATTACCATTCCCTCAAGGCCAGATAGATTCGATACTTCATGAACTAGAAATGCGGAATGTGATTTCTGTTGGATTCTTTACCCAAACCGGTGATGCAGAATATATTCTCAAGGTTGATGAGCATCGAATTACTGGTGGTGAAGAAGATGTTGTGGAGTATCGTTGGGTACAAAACCTTGTAATGAAGAAATCATTCGAAGCATATCCAGATGGGTTCACTGCATTTGACCAACACATACTATTCCAAAAGCAGCAAGAGATGATGTATAGAGTCGATAACTTCAGGTACGCAGATTGGACGGATTTACAGTTAGATTCTGATGTACTAATGGGCCGATTACTACACAATAGAATTGGATATACAACCAAAAAGAATCTACCCATGTTACTGGGCTTAAAGCCGGAGCCTTGGTTAGGTGAAATGGAAAAATTGATTCTAGAAAAGGTTCCAGTAGGTGAAAATTTAACTCGTCAAGAGATATTAGCAGATTTCCCGAAAGGTGAAGACCACAAATCTTTGCAAAGGGACCTCAAAAATGCAATTTCTAATCTCGAACGCCAATTATGCCTAGTTAAGCAATTTGAAGACGTTAGTGGTAGACGAAGAAGACTTTCTCTATTCCACCGAGTTCATGAAGTCTACGAGCCAATGGGCTTCGAAGAAGCATTGGTGGAAGTGATTAAGAGAATGGGTCCAGTAAAGGCCTTTACACTACGATATTATGTGTCGAGGAGTGTTGAGGAATTAGCTATTGCACTACGCAATATGGAAGCTGATGGTAAGATTGCGCGTGTAATGGCACTGGTGCCTGAGCCTGAAGCATTCTATGTAGTGCCAGAAGAAGTAGCTACACTAAACTCACCAAATCGCGAGGACAGAACATTACGGATTCTCACTCAATCAGACCCATATGTCTCCCGGTTTATTTGGGAAGTAAGGTCGGCGCTTGACAGAGGTTGGTATTTGCCTGTTTTCAAGGGGGTTGATCCAATTGGAAAGGTATTGATGTTCAAGGTAAATGACTACCTCGAAATTAAAGACATGCACATACCATATGCCTACTTAGATGAATTTTGCGCAGCATTTGAAATGTTGTTAGACAATCATTCGGACCAACTTGTAGATGTTGCAGTATTGTCTCAATTCAATGGTATACCGGTAACCGAACTCGAAGATGATTCTAGAGCCGCACTTGAGAGTATTGGATTCAAACTAGCAGGAGAACGAATGATTAGAGGGGGTGTCGTTGACCCTCAGCCAAGAGAGATTGCGGAAAGAGCACTATTCCACAGACATCATCTCCATCAAGATTCACGCCTGGAAAATGAAATTGACGCTCTTGATAGTGTACAAGAAGTCCGTGATGACTTTGGACTACGCGGTAGAGCCGAAGTATACCGTGTAAGCCTGAAAAACATGGCAAGTGCGCACCAGTTACATCAAGGTATTAATCTGAGAGGCCACCAAGTTTGGGCATCGTATGATCACTTCTCGACACTGTTAGCCATTAGGGGTGAAGAAGCAAATGAGGAGTTATTTGACATCTTAGAATTCTTTGAATCTCACAGTGATCCAAATCTGTTCATGGAACGGCATGCCATGAAACGAGCTGCGTTTAGAAAGTTGATTCAACCATTACTTAGAAGCGGCCACATGGTGCAAGATTATCGCGGTGGTTTCCGTTCGGTTGCACCTCGAAAGGGATTGGACCCGGTTATTCTAAGGAGAGAATATCTTCGTCGCTTGGTTTCAGATTATCCAGTGATTACACTCAAACAATTCATCAGATTAGCAGGGACACCATTCAAACCAGAGGAATTGAAGGCTATTCTAACCGAATTTGAAGAAGATTCTACGCTGATTAAGGGATTCTTAATCCAGGATTTACATGAAGTGTGTTGGGGTCGAAAAGACCTATTGAGTGAAGCTGAAGATGTTCCACCGATACGTGATTTCGTTATTCCGCCATCCGACCCTATCGCACCCTACTTTGCTGATGTGTTGAAGCAAAAGTTTGGATTTGGTAGTGCTTATTTGGTATTTAGAAACGCAGAACCTGTAGCCGCATTCAAAGCAAATACTCGAGATAAAGTAATTGATGTTACAGATTATGAAGGCTCAGAAAAGGGTTGGAGAATCGTCAAAGAATTTGCTTGGGAGCATCAAATGCCTCTCAAGACAGAACTAAGGATAGGTGGCAAGAAAAGAAAGTGAGGGGTTGGTATACCTTGACAGTATACTGTATCTCGTACAATCGCTCTTTCTAAACTTACAATATTTCGCTTAAGATAATTAGTGATGGTCAAAGCCATTTACCATGAATATCTAATGCCATTGCTATAAGTGATAATTCATGGAAACAGCGTGTAATAACTGGGGCATTACCAGTGGTAGATTAAATAACAACCGTGACACACCAAGAACCATGAACAGCAAGGCGTTGATCATAACGGCCCTAATGCTAGTGGTTACTGCAAGTCCACTAGTAACATCTACTACAGCGGTAGATTTAGAAGATATTGTGGTAATTGAAACTGTAGTCAATCCTGCAAATAATCATACTTATCACCTACTTTCTGCATCATCATGGAGCGATGCTGCGTCGGTAGCTAGGAGCCTAGATGGGTTCTTGGTAACTATAGATGATGCTGAGGAAGATCAGTGGATTTTCGATACATTTGCACTAGGTGACAATACCACTAGGCACCTGTGGACAGGCCTATCTGATGAGCAACAAGAAGGTGACTTCCGTTGGCATGATGGAACCCCTTTCTTATACCGTAACTGGGGCGAAGGACAACCAGGTAGTGGCGATGATGAAGATTATATCCATATCACTGGAACCAATATGGGTACAATTGAACCTGCAACTTGGAATGATTTAGAAGATGACCCTCAGTATTTCCCAGTATATGGCGTAGTTGAAATTGGTGAAGGTGCAGATTACGCTCTCCGTTTTGATGGTGATGATGACCACATATTCATCGATGCAGAACTTCCAGTTTTTGATGAATATCTCGAAATTGAAGCATGGGTTAATGCCCCAGATACAGATGGTATCCAATTCATCACAATGCTGGGTGACTATGGATGGGGACTTTACCTCAATAATGGATATCTAGCATACTCAAATGAATACTCTATGTCGGCTAATCCGACATCAAATATCTCTATTCAAGAAAATGTTTGGACACATATCAAGGTAATTGTTGACACTCAATTAGGAGGGGAGTTTTTCATCGACAACCAATCTGCTGGATTAATAGATGTAAATGATTCACAAATCCCAGCAGGTGACTTCGGCTCAAATGATTGTTTCCAATCTGGTGAAGATTGCGATGAATTGTACATTGGAAGAATGGGTGCGGGTTGTGATTGCAATTACTTCAAAGGAATGATGGATGATGTTGTAATCAGCGGTGGTGACCATGAAGATGCGAACAATGAATCTGCGTGGGAATTCCCGGAAGGTGAAGGGGATTCGACTGAAGATCTTCAAGGGCTCAGTGGTGAGATTATTGGTGCTTCTTGGGTAATGCCTGATGGAACAATTATCGCACAGGCAATGGAATTAGAGAACGGTGAGTACTATGATGGCATTAGTGCCAATGCTGGTGATACACTACTATTCTTCATGGAGATTCCTGAAAATATTAGGGAACTATCTCTAAGTATGTACTCGTGGGAAATTGATGAAGATGACTTTTTCCAAGATGGTGTTGAATACGAGATATATGTCTCATTAAATGAAATTCCATCTGCATGGAATCATGATTACGAAATGGAAACATACGATTGGGGATTGTATGTTTACGAGTACTTTGAATGGCCAGATGAAGGAGTTTACTGGATGACAGTTTCTGCTAATATTGATATAAACAATTTAGAAATAAATGCATATTGGGAAGAAGCCCCTGAACCACCGGAATTAGAGGAGATGACTGAATTAAACGATGGGATTTCAGTTACTGGTCAAACTATCACTCGAAATAGTGGTAAATCATTGTACTACTATGTAGACCTTCAAGATGAACTCGCTGAACTGCGCGTCAATACTTGGGGTGGTCCAGGTGATTGTGAACTTCACATCGCTCTAGGGGCGCTACCATCAACTGATGACTTCGGTTGGATTGAAGATGATTGGATGATCACTGAAAGCGAAGGTAGTAGTGGGCGCCAAATTGGTGGACAAGATACATCAGACCATTCATATAATTCAGGTAATGATGAGACTGTGCAAATTTTTGATGCGCAACCGGGTATTTATTACATCATGATGACATCATACGGAGGATGTAGGCAGGTAACCATTCAAGCAGATTTCACTTATAGCCCTGACAATGTTAACCCTGAATCAGCAATTCAATTAACTGCAGGAATTTCATATGGCCCACTGAGTGGATTTAATGGACTGGACCAATATTTCTACATCGATGTACCCGTAGGTACTGAAAGATTAGAAGTCGATTTGAATGATGGAGATGGAGAAGCTAAGTTGATGATGCGTCTAGACCAATATCCAACATGGACTACCTACGATATGCATTCAAATGCACCGGGTGCAGGAGATAAGATTGGGTTCAATGACCCAACACCAGGAAGATGGTACATCCTACTCGGCAGTGAAGAATACTACAGTAGAATAGACATTACAGCTTCCTTCACAGATAGATATGTATGGACATATGATGGGGAGCCAATCCAATTATTCAACGAGGAAGAAATCTCAGGAATAAGTGCACCTGAAGGTGAAGAATTGTATTTCTTTATCGATTTGGGTGATGAAACCGCGATGGAATTAATTATCAAAACGTGGGGCGGAGAGGGTGATTTAGGCCTATTCGCTGAAGCCGAAAATTTCGAGTGGGATGATGATTTCGATGGCGGTGGCCCAGATCAAGATAACCGGGAATCTGGTGACACTACTGAATATGAATCCGATTGGAATGGTGCTGATGAAGAAATTAGTATGTTCTTTACAACTGGCCGGATAGATATCACAATGGTTGCTAATACCGATATTGAAGATATATCCATTATAGCAAAC
>Ga0209709_10002361_pt1 | contig 16572 bp, 20 predicted proteins | sample ArcticOcean_MG_C_2_FD_187435 | JGI IMG/M metagenome (GOLD analysis project Ga0209709, IMG submission 187435) | Marine microbial communities from western Arctic Ocean - ArcticOcean_MG_CB4_136 (SPAdes) (version 2) | ecosystem: Environmental > Aquatic > Marine > Oceanic | place: Arctic Ocean... | reverse complement strand
AAAGAAGATAATGTAATAAATTTAAAATCTCTAAAAGTTTTTGCTGGAACTGGAGAGCCACAAAAAGCAGATATGACACTAGAGGTTTATGGAGAAATTAAAAAAGCATCAGAAACTGGAGATGGACCAGTGGATGCTATTTTCAAATGTATTAAAAAACTATACCCGCATGATGTAAAATTACAATTGTACCAAGTACATGCTGTAACCGAAGGAACAGACGCGCAAGCAACAGTAAGTGTTAGAATCGAAGAAAAAGGAAAAACAACTGTAGGCCAGGCAGCTGATACTGATACTCTTGTTGCTTCTGCCAACGCTTATTTAAATGCATTAAATAAGATGATTATTAAAAGAAATAAAACTGCTCCTCAAGAGTATGAGCGTAAAAAAATGGAAGGAATATAAAATGTTTGAATTTATAAAAAAATTTAGTCAAATTTGGTCAACTGATATGGCTATAGATTTGGGAACAGCTAATACTTTAGTGTTTGTAAAAGGAGAAGGTATTGTTCTTAATGAACCATCTGTGGTAGCGATAATTGATGAAAAGGGAAAAAAATCAGTACTAGCTGTTGGCGATGAAGCAAAAACGATGTTAGGAAGAACTCCCGGAAATATATCTGCTGTTAGACCTTTAAGAGATGGAGTGATAGCTGATTTCATAGTAACCGAAGAAATGATCAAGCATTTCATTAAAAAAGTTCACAAAAAAAGAGCTTTTGCAAATCCAAGAATTTTAATCTGTGTTCCGACTGGATCTACACCTGTCGAAAGAAAAGCTATTCAAGATTCTGCTTTAGCTGCAGGAGCTAGAAAAGTAAACTTAATTGAAGAGCCAATAGCAGCCGCTATTGGTGCAGGACTACCGATTTCAGATGCAACAGGATCAATGGTTGTTGATATTGGAGGAGGAACAACAGAAATAGCCATTATGTCTTTAGGAGGAGTGGTTTACGCAAACTCACTTAGAGTAGCAGGTGATGCAATGGATGCTGCTATTATTAGTTACATGAGAAAGCAATTTAATTTATTGGTAGGAGAAGCTAGCGCTGAGAAAATTAAAAAGGAAATAGGCACAGCCATACCAACAAGTAACAATACCTATTTAATGAAAGGAAGAGACATAAGATCAGGAACACCTAAAGAAATTTCACTAAAAGAAGAAGATGCTGCGGAAGCTTTAAAACCCGTATTGATGCAAATTATGAATGGGATTAAAGATGCTTTAGAAAAAACTCCACCAGAACTATCAGCAGATCTAGTCGATATGGGCTTAGTACTTACAGGAGGAGGAGCTCTCCTAAAAAATATTGATAAATTGATTTCGAAAGAAACAGGACTTCCAGTGATAATTGCAGAAGACCCATTATCATGTGTTGCTTTAGGAACGGGAAAAGCATTAGATGAAGAAGCAGCTTTCTCTCAAATGTTAGTATCTTAGTGATTCTTAAAAATTAATTATGGAAACAAGTCGTGATGATGTTGGAATAGCAATACGTTCAGCATTTATAAAAAAAGGTGCACAGCAAAGATTTTCATTATTTGCATTAGCTGTTTTGTCTATACTGCTTATTTTTCTTGATACAATAGAATCAAAACCACTTAATAACGCAAGATCTGTTATTAAAGATATAATTTATAGGAGTGCGTCACTTACATCCTATCCTACAAAAAGTTTTTCTAATTTTTACAGTTCTATAGAAAAACATATTACTCTACATAAAAAATATAAAATATTATTAGAAGAAAATAAAAAATTAAAAAATAATTTTTCTGACAAGGAATTTTTAGAATTAGAAAACACCCAGTTGAGAAAATTAATTGATGAACAGGCCCAATCATCATTAAACCTTTTAAGTGCAAGAGTTTTACTTGATAAACAAAGCCCATATTTAAATTCTTTAATTGTCAATACTGGAAGCAACCAAAAAGTTAAAAATGGATTAGCGGTGCTAGATGGTAAAAATTTTGTAGGTAGAATTGTTGATGTAAACTATTTTTCTTCAAGAGTTTTGTTAATTACAGATTTGAATAGTAAGATTCCAGTTGTAGTGGAACCGTCAGGAACACAAGCTATCCTAAGTGGACGTGGAATAAACGAATTGACTCTGCAATATTTGCCAGAAAATCACAAAATTAAAGAAGGAGATAAGATTTATACCTCTGGCAAAGAAGGGTTTTTTTCATCTGGCATTCCAATTGGTGAAGTTGTTATTAATGAAGATGATTTTAATGTTTTATTATTTTCTGATTTGAGTCAGATTACTTTTTTGAATATTAGTCTTGGACAATTAAATATAAATTAATTCTATGTCTTTAAATATAAAAAAATTTAGATTTAATATCCTTGAAACACTGCCATTACTATTTCTTTTTTATTTATCATTTATTGGTAGCTCAATAATAAATATAGGCTTTTTATCAATAAATGTCCTTTATATACTAGTTTATTTTTGGGTGTTGCGAAAACCACAGATACTAGGTTATGGATATATATTTTTATCAGGAATAATTAGTGATGTTGTTTTAGGAATGCCCCTTGGTATTAACGCATTGTCACTATTATTTATAGCAGGCACAGCAGCTTATATAAGAGTTGTTACTGTAAGAATTACCCTAATAAATGATTGGATAAGTTTTATCCCTGCATTAATTTTTGCAAATTTCATTTATTTTGCCTCAATGAATCTTTCAAATATTGAAGTTGATTACATCTATTTTTTAAAAAATTCAATATTTACATTTATTTTTTACCCAATCTTATGGATAGTTTTTTCATTATATCTCAATTTAATAAAAAATAATTAAATGATTTCTTTTTCACAAAATTTTCAAACCAAATCAACCGTAATTAGTAGAAGAATGTTTATTTTATCTGCACTTAAAATAAGTGTTTTTGTCAGTATTATTAGTCGTCTTTTTTATTTACAAATTTCTGAGAATATTAAATATAAATCACTATCAGACAAAAATAGATTCAGAGAATGGAAATTAGTTCCTGAAAGAGGTGTTATAGAAGATTTTTTTGGAAATAAATTGGCTGATAACACGCAAAACTTTCAATTACACATGATACCAGAAGATGTTCCAGACATGAATGTATTATTTTTTAAGCTATCAAAAGTAATTAATTTTGGAAATAGAGAGCAACGGAAATTAATAAAATTAATAAAAAACCGTAAACGATGGGAACCTATCATAATCTCAGACAATTTAAATTGGGAGGAATTTTCAAGAGTAAATATTCTAATGCATGAAATGCAGGGCGTAAAACCAGTTGTTGCTTTAGCAAGAAAATATTTAAGCAACGGTTCTTCTGCCCATGTTGTGGGATATGTCTCAGACGCTAGCGTAAAAGATTTAGATAATAGTAAACTTTTAAGAGAAATCAATGTTCCAGGACTCAAAACAGGTAAAAATGGATTAGAAAAGTATTTAAACAATCCTATAATTGGTAAACCAGGCATACAAAGATTTGAAGTAAACGCTTATGGTAAAAGAATTAAAGAACTGAAACTTATACAGGGAACACAGGGACAAAATTTTAGAACAACTATCGATAGTGAAATTCAAACATTTACAAGTGAATCCATAAAAGAAAAGAGTGCATCAGTATGTGTTATGGATATATACACAGGAGATATTGTTGCCATGGTATCTAGCCCAACATTTGATCCAAATAAATTCGTTCATGGAATAAGTGAGAATGAATGGAAAGAATTACTAACAAATGAAAAAAAACCTCTTATTAACAAACCTATGTCGGGTCTTTATCCACCAGGATCTACAATTAAACCAATTGTGGCTTTGTCAGCTTTAGAAAATGATGTGGTTAGCACTAAAAATATTATCGAATGCAAAGGAAGCATTGAACTTTATGGACAAAAGTATCACTGCTGGAAAGACAAAGGACACGGATACATGAATTTAAGAAGTGCAATAAAGCAATCTTGCGATGTTTATTTTTATGAAATTGCACGAAGGTTAGGAGTTGATAGATTATCGATTACAGCAAAAAGTTTTGGGCTTGGAAAAAAGGTTTTAAATTCTTTTAATGAAGAAAAATCAGGAGTGGTGCCAAACACTAAATGGAAACTAAAAAATATTGGAAAAGGATGGGTTTTAGGTGAAACTTTAATTACTGGAATTGGACAAGGTTATTTTCTAACCACACCATTGCAATTATGTCTAATGACAGCACAATTGGCAAATGGAGGTTATGAAATAAAACCGAGAATTATAGATGACAAATATGCTTTACAACCAGTTATTAATGCTTGGAGAGAAGAATTTAATTCTTTAAATAACAATATAAATTCAAGCAAATCTGGCTTAAAAAAACTTTACAAAAATAAAGAAAATATTAAATTTATTCACGATGCTTTGTATGGAGCAACCAATGAACCTATGGGAACTTCATACAGATCAAGATTAATTAAACCAGATTATGTTTATGCAGGAAAAACAGGGACATCACAAATTAGAACTATAACTAAGGAGGAAAGAAGACTTAAACTCACTAATAAAGATTTACCTTATAAAAAAAGAGATCATGCACTCTTTACAGCATTTGCTCCATACAAAAATCCAAGATATGCAATTAGTATTGTTGTTGAACATGGAGGTGCAGGAAGTTCAGTAGCTGCACCAATAGCTAAAAAAGTAATAAAAAAAGTTTTGGATAGACATAAACTTAGAAAAGTACATCAACTCGATTTATTTAAAGAGATTTAAAAATGCTACAAGGATATTTTAAAAGAAATAATTTAAGTTTTGCTGAGAAGTTAAGGTCTCTTGACTTTATGTTAATATTTTTAATTCTTTTATTAGGAATAATCAGTGTCTTAGCAATGTACTCTTCTGAAAGAGGAGTTTTTTCATATTATTCATATAACCACCTATATAGATTTAGTATATTTTTCGGACTCTTTATTATTATTTCATTTTTTAAAATTCAAATTTGGTACAGATCTTCATATATCTTTTATTTTATTGCTCTGATATTATTGTTAATTGTAGACTCATTTGGAATTGTTGCATCAGGATCAAAACGTTGGATAAATCTTATATTTATTAATTTGCAACCCTCTGAATTAATGAAAATTTTTTTAATTTTATTTTTAGCAAGATATTATAGTAAAATTCCCATTCATAATGTCAGTAGTTTAAAATATATATTGATTCCTTTTATAAGTTTTTTAATTCCAGTTTTTTTAGTGATTAACCAGCCTGATTTAGGAACAGCAGTGTTAATTGCAGTTAGTGGAATTATTGTAATTTGGTTAGCAGGCTTTAGAATGAAATATTTCATATATTCTACTTTTGCGTTTATTTGTTTAATGCCAGTTGGTATTTCACTTTTAAAACCTTATCAAAAAGCTAGAATTTTAACCTTTTTAGATCCAGAAAGAGATCCACTTGGTGCCGGTTACCAAATTATTCAGTCAAAAATTGCTGTAGGTTCAGGAGGAATTTTTGGTAAAGGTTTTTTGAAGGGGAGCCAAAGTTATTTGGATTATCTTCCCGAAAAACATACAGATTTTATATTCACCCTATATTCAGAAGAGTTTGGTTTTATAGGCTCTCTTATTTTGTTAATAATTTATGCTCTAATCGTTTATAGAATTACAAAAATTGGATATAATGCTAAAAATAACTTTGCTAGACTGTTTTGTTTTGGGTTTGCTTCAGCATTTTCCGTATATGTTATAGTAAATATGGCTATGGTATTAGGTTTATTGCCCATTGTTGGAGCTCCCTTACCGATCATGTCTTATGGAGGATCATCAATGCTTTCTGTAATGATTGGACTAGGGATAGTTATGAGTTGCCACATACATAACGAGGATAACGTCACATAAAGAATAAGAAAAATAAATTTTATGATTCAACTTATAATTGTACAATTTATGTAAAAAAAATAATTTTTTCTATATTTAAAATAACTTTTTTATGTTCTAATAAAATAATGTTTAAATCATTAAGAAGCATAGAAGAAGTTCCAATTAACCACAGCGGAAGATCATACGTTGGCGAGACTATGCAATTAGAAGGAGATCTTAGAACTACAGGAGCAATAGATATTGCTGGTTTAATCAATGGAAATATTTTTGTCTCGGAAATGACAATTACAGAAACTGGTTCAATAAGAGGATCTATAGAAGCGAAATCAATAGAAATTAATGGACATGTAGAAGGAAAAATTACAGCAGATACAATTATACTTGGAAAGTCAGCAGTAATTAAGGGAGATATTTTTTTTAAAAATACCTTAAAAACTGAAGAAGGCGCAGATATAGAAGGTTATATTAAAAGAGTAAATAATGGGAAATCCAACAGTGAAGAAGATATTAAAATTGAAGAAATTGTTGAAAGATCAGAGACAATGAAAAAACATAAGCCTATTCACGTCGTGCAGCAAAAAAAAGCTGTGTAATTATTACACCTCAAAGTTAAATCTTAAGTAGTATATAGTTGATAAAGAATCATGAATGAGGGTATCAATAGAAAATCTTCAGTTGTAGTAATTGGTGCAGGAATACAAGGGGTATGCATTGCACTTTCACTTATAAAAAAAAAATTTAAAGTAACTCTTATTGACAAAGATGATCCTGGAAAGATATCAGCATCTTATGGGAATGCAGGTCATTTTTCTCCTTACGCATCTGTGCCCATGAATAGACCAGATATATTGGCAGATGTTCCGTCAATGTTATTAAATTCAAGAGGACCACTAGCTTTAAAATGGAACTATTTTCCAAAAATGATTCCTTGGTTTATAAAATTTATTAAAAATTGCAGTACAAAAAATATGATGCATACCGCAAAATATATGCATCAAATTCTAGATTTAGCAATTCCAGCATATGATGAACTTTTTCAAGATATTGATGTTTCTGAATTAGTAGAAAGCAAAGGAATAATGTATTTTTGGACTAGTAAAGATTTAAAAAGCAGAGAATTAGAAATTAGAATCAGAAATGAGTTAGGTGTTAAACAACAGTTGCTTACACCACATGAAATTCATGACCTTGAACCAAATATAAAAAGAATTTATCATGGAGGAATTTTATATTCTAGCGCAAGACACGCAAGAAATCCTAAAAAAATATTAATCAAATTATTTGATTTATTTAAAAAAAAAGGTGGGGTATTCAAAAAAGAAAATGTTCAATCAATTAATTTTTTATCTGACAATAAGCCAATATTAAAAACAGATATAAATTCTTACAATTTTGATAAAGCTGTTATTGCATGTGGAGCTTTTTCAAAAAAGTTAACTGATCAAGTAAATGAAAAGATTCCATTAGAAACTGAAAGAGGATATCATGTTCATTTTAAAGGGTATGACCACTTATTATCTCGACCAGTTATATTTTTGAATAGAGGCTTTGGTATCACCCCAATGGAACAAGGTCTAAGAGTAGTGGGAACTGTTGAGTTTGGTGGTCTTAAAAATCCAGTAAGCAAAAAAAGGATTTTAAATCTTATAAATAATGCAAAGTACCTTTTGCCTGAACTTAAAGAACATCAAGACGAATGGTTAGGTTTTAGACCGACTTTACCAGATTTTTTACCTATTCTTGGCCCTTCAAAAAATCATAAAAATTTGTTTTATTCTTTTGGTCATCATCATCTAGGTTGGACACTAGGAGCAATTTCAGGAAAAATTATTGCAGGTATGATTGCGGGAGAGAATACAAACTTAGATTTGGCCCCATATGAATCTCAAAGATTTAATTAGGAAAGATTTTGTTTTCAAAAAATAAAACAGCTTATATTTTTCTTGTACTGGCTAGTTTATTTTGGTCTGGTAATTTTATTGTAGGTAAAGCAGCAAGCTTTTTTGAGATTCCTCCTTTTACCCTAAACTTTTATAGATGGACTTTTGCTTGGCTTTTATTAGCCCCATTTACTCTTAAAGAAATTATTCAAAAAAAAGATCACATACTCCAAAATATAAAACTTATTTTAGTATTAGGAATTACTAGTATAACTATATTTAATTCGATTGTTTACTACTCACTAAATTTTACACAAGTCATTAGCGGAGTGTTAATGATTTCTACTATTCCAGTTATGATAATTTTCTTTAGCTGGATATTTAAAATTGAAAAAACAAATATATATCAAACTTTAGGAGTCATTTTTTCGTTAGTAGGCGTTACAATAATAGTAACAAAAGCAGACATGGATATATTGATTAATCTAAATTTTAACAAAGGAGATCTATGGATGGTGATTGCAATGTTTTCTTGGGCTATATATTCAGCTTTATTAAGAAAAAAGAAATTTGATTTATCACAGGTCACACTTTTAGAAGTAATTATATCAGCTGGCTTAATTTTATTATTGCCCGCCTACTTAATTGAAAAAGCGTTAGGATTTGAGTTAAATTTAAACCTGCCTTTTATCTTAACTTTAAGTTATGTTGTTTTATTTCCGGGTCTTGCCTCATTTATTTGTTGGATTAAAGGAATATCAATAATAGGTCCTAATAGAGCAGGAATATTTTTACATTTAATGCCAATTTTTAGCACAGTTTTAGCTATATTGATATTTAAAGAACAATTTATGAATTATCATTTATTCGGAGCCGTATTTATAATTAGTGGAATTTTTTTATCATCAAAGAAAGTAAAAAATGGTTAAACAATTAACTCCAGAACAAAAAAATATTTTACTAAAGGAAGGTACTGAGCCACCAGGCTCAAGTCCTTTAAATAATGAAAAAAGAGAAGGGGATTATTTTTGTGTAGCTTGTGGAGCAAAATTATTTGAATCAAAAAGTAAGTATGAAAGTGGATCTGGCTGGCCAGCTTTTTTTGAGCCATTACCAAACGCATTTCAAACAAAGACAGACAATTTATTAGGCTACGCTAGAACAGAGTATCATTGTAAAGAGTGCGGTGGACACCACGGTCATATTTTTGATGATGGACCAGAACCTACAGGGAAAAGATATTGTAATAATGGTTTATGTCTAACTTTTGTTCCTAAAATAGATAAGTAGTTTATTTTTTCTTTAAAATTACTCTAAATAGTTTTCTTGGGAACGTCCCTTCATCAAAATTTTCTATATTTACAACATTAAACCCATCAGCAATGTTTCTTACTTTTTCTTCTGAAAAAAAATGCACAATGAAGCCATCGTTTTCATAAAGATTTTCACCTATATGAATGCCATTTTTATAATCACCATCGTCAGTATTTCGAACAGTGTAAACATTAAACCCTCCAGGTTTTAAAATACGACATATTTCGTTATTTAAATATTTAAGTTCTGTTGTTGATAAAGCCATACAATAGAGCATATGTGAAAAACAGGCTTCAATAGAATTATCTTTAAATGGAAGTTTTTTGCGAACATCAAAAATTTTAGCGGATATAAAGTTTGATAATTTATTTTCCGATGCCTTTTTATTGATAGTTTTAATTGCAATGGAACTATAATCTAACGTCGAAACATGAATTGAATTTCTGGCAAAGAAAATAGAATCTCTTCCTAAACCCCCACCCAATTCAACAATTTTTTCTATATTTTTTTCTTTAAAGATCTTGAGTGTATTTATTGCAGCTTCACTGGGTTCTAGACCAAACATCTCAGGTTTACTTAGGAAATTTTTTTCCCAATACTGAGATTGTTGATCTAACACTTTTTTATCCAAAACTATTTAGATGGATCTGGAACTTTTCTTAAATATGGTTTTAAAGTTTCCCAACCGTCCGGATATAATTTTTTTGCTTCCTCATCTTTTACTGCAGGAACAATAATTACATCTTCGCCTTTTTTCCAGTCAGCTGGTGTAGCAACCTTATGTTTTGCTGTTAGCTGCATTGAGTCTATTGTTCTTAATAACTCATGAAAATTACGACCAGTCGTCATTGGATAAGTAAGAAAAAGCTTAATTCTTTTATCTGGACCTACAATAAATACTGTACGAACAGTTTTATTGTCCATTGCAGTTCTGCCTTTTGAAGAACCTTCTATATCAACTTGTAACATATTGTATAGTTTAGCTATTTTAAGATCTTCATCTGCAATAATAGGATAGTTTGGTTTTAACCCACAAACATCCTTAATATCATCTAGCCATTTAATATGGTCTGATACAGGATCAACGCTTAGCCCCATAACTTTAACATTACGTTTGTCAAACTCTGGTCTTAATTTTGCTAATGAACCTAACTCAGTCGTACAAACTGGTGTGAAATCTTTTGGGTGCGAAAAAAGAACACCCCATCCATCACCAATCCAATCATGAAAAGATATATCACCTTCAGAAGTTTTTGCTTTAAAATCAGGCGCAATATCGTTAATTCTTAATGACATATTTTCCCCCTTGTTATAATTAATTAAAAAATTATATAGTTAGATTATTAAAATTACAATGAATATTGACCTATGATATTTAACCAGTTTTTTGATGAAGTTTCGTCAACCTTTACCTACTTAATTTCTAGTGGCAAGGGAAGAGAAGCATTAATAATAGATCCAGTGCTAGAAAAAACTCATGAATATATTTTATATTTAAAAAAATTAGATCTTAAATTAGTTAAAGTTATAGACACACATATTCACGCTGATCATATTTCAGGGTTGAAAGAACTTCACAAACAAACAGACTGCACATTAATAATGGGAGAAAATTCTCGATCAGAAGTAGTTAATTTAAAAATAAAAGATAATGAAAAAATTAAGATTGAAAATATAGAGGTAATCTCAATGTATACGCCAGGACACACTGATTGTTCATACAGTTTTTTAATGAAGGATAGAATATTTACTGGTGACACTTTGTTGATTAATGGAACAGGAAGAACAGATTTCCAAAACGGAAATCCGATAGAACAATACCACTCATTATTTCAAAAGATTCTTAAATTGCCAGAAAATTTTTTTGTTTATCCAGCTCATGATTATAAAGGCAATAAGGTTAGTACCATTGGTGATGAAAAACGAAATAACCCAAGGTTAAAAGTAAAGTCAGCTGATCAGTATGCCGAACTAATGAACAACCTAAATCTAGACAACCCTAAAATGATGGATGTTGCGATTCCTGCAAATATAACAGGAAAAACATTAGATGAATTAAATTAGTATTGATAATTATTACTAATCTAAATAGCTTACAATTTTAAAATTAATACCTATATATAAATAAATGCATGAATATCTTCAGTCAATAATTGATAGAGACCCCGCTGCTAAATCAAAGTTAAGTATAATTTTAACTTACCCTGGAGTTAAAGCAGTTTTGTTTCACAGAATCGCACACTTTTTTTGTATGGCAAAGTTTGATTTAATTGCAAGAATTATATCTCAAACTTCTAGATTTTTTACTGGAATAGAAATTCATCCAGGTGCAAAAATTGGTAAAAATTTATTCATTGATCATGGCATGGGAGTAGTAATTGGTGAAACATCTGAAATTGGAGATAATGTTACCATTTATCATGCGGTAACTTTAGGTGGAAGCTCACCAAGTATTGATAGCGAAAGTCAACGTAATGAAAAAAGACACCCTACGATTGGCGATCATGTTGTTATAGGATCAGGAGCTCAAATCATTGGTCCTGTTGTAGTTGGAAAGAGTGCTAGAATTGCAGCCAATGCAGTTGTTGTTAAAGATGTACCCGCAAGCGCAACGATGGTTGGCATACCTGCTAAAGCAGTAAAACTAGAGAATAAAGGTAAATTTAGACCTTATGGTGTGGACGATAAAGTAAAAGATTAAAATGAAAAATACGCAAAAGGATTTTATAGAAGGAATTGGTAACACACCCTTAATAAAGTTACGTGGTCCATCAGAATTAACAGGATGTAATATTTATGGAAAAGCTGAATATTTAAATCCAGGAGGATCTATTAAAGATAGAGCTGCATGGGCATTAATAAAAGATGCCGAAGAAAAAAAATTAATTTCAAAAGGCGGAACGATTGTTGAAGGTACAGCAGGAAATACCGGTATCGGTTTATGTTTAGTTGGCAACGCAAGAGGATATAAAACTGTAATAGTCATGCCGGATACCCAATCTCAAGAAAAAAAAGATACTTTAAGAAATATTGGCGCAGATTTACGTTTGGTTCCAGCAAAACCATATAAAGATCCAGACAACTATGTAAAATATTCAGGAAGATTAGCGGAGGAATTAAAAAGCTCCAATGATAAAGGTGTTATTTGGACTAATCAGTTTGATAATACAGCAAATTATAAAGGGCATTACGAAACAACTGGAAAAGAAATTTGGGAACAAACCGAAGGAAAAATTGATGGCTTTATTTGCGCCTCTGGAACAGGAGGAACTATTGCGGGTGTTAGCAATGCATTGAAAGAAAAAAATAAAGATATAAAAATTTATTTATCAGACCCAAAAGGCTCATGTCTTTATAACTACATAAAAACAAAAGAATTTAAAAGTGAAGGCAACTCTATTACTGAAGGTATTGGGTCAAGTCGAGTAACAAAAAATTTTGAAAAAGCTATAATTGATGACGCTTATTCTATAAATGATACTATGGCTCTTACAGTTTTGTATGATCTTATTGAAAAAGAAGGTTTGAGCCTTGGAACTAGCTCTGGAATTAATGTGGCGGGCGCAATGCTACTCGCAAAAGAATTGGGGCCAAATAAAACGATAGTAACGATTCTTTGTGATAAATCAGACAGATATCAAGGGAAGCTATTTAATAAAAAATTTTTAATGGATAAAAACCTCCCATACCCAAGGTGGCTTTAAAATTATATTCCCAATAGTGTATTAAGTTTACCTGCAACCTCTAAAGCTTTTAATTCGTCGTATCCACCCACGTAAGTTTCTCCAATAAAAATTTGAGGAATAGTTCTTGCTCCCTTAGTTCTTTCTTGCATTTCTTGCATTTTAGAAGAATCAGTCCCAATATCAAATTCTGTATAGGTAACTTTTTTTTTATTCAATAAGTGCTTTGCTGCTGAACAGTAATTGCACATAGGGCCAGTATAAATTACTACTTTTTGCATATAACTTATTATATGGTAACTAAACAATAAATTTAAAGCTTAATATTTATGGATAATAAAGAAAAACATTCTGGTGGATGCGCATGTGGAAAAGTTAGATTCCATAGTATTGGGAAACCAGCAAGAACAGGACTTTGTCACTGTAGATATTGTCAATTAAGAACAGGAACGGCTTTTGGAATTTCCGTTTATTTCAAAAAAGAAAATTTAATAATAGAATCTGGCGACCTAAAAAAGTATTCATTTACTACAGAAAGTGGAAATACATTTGAAACCAATTTTTGTACTAATTGTGGAACAAGTATGTTTTGGACGCTTTCTCATATGAAAGATTTGATGGGGGCCGCAGGAGGTGCTTATGATCCTCCTACATTCTGGTTTGATATTGATAGAGTTTTGTTTAAAAGAACTAAACCGGAATATGTAAGTATTGATTGTCCAGAAAACCACGAAACAAACCCTCTATACAAACCTATCAAAAAAGATCCACCAAGACTATCTGGTAAATAATTTAATTATTCCATATATTTTTAAGTGTTTGGGCTCTCCCGCAAGCTTTTTTATAAAGCAAGTAATTCATAAAATTTTCCTGATAATAATCTTGATGATAGTCTTCTGCACGGTAAAATTTTTCAAACTTTTTTATAAAAGTAACTACTTTCTTTCCTTTAAATTTTTTTTCTATACCAGTTATAGAATTTTTTATCTCGTCTTTTTCAATTTTTGTTTTATAAAAGACAACAGACCTGTAGCTTAAACCTTTGTCACAAAATTGACCTGCAGAATCAAAAGGATCAATATTTTGCCAGTATAAATTTAGTAATTTTTTATAACTTATAATGTCTGCATCATAAGTTATTTTTGCAGCTTCAAAATGTCCTGTATCTCCATACGTGACTTCTTTGTATGAAGGATTTTCTGTATTGCCACCAGAATATCCAGAAATAACTTCTTCTACTCCTTTAGTTTCTTCAAAAAATTCTTCTACGCACCAAAAGCAACCACCCGCAAAATAAGCTTCCTTAATATTTTTTGCTGAAGAAGTGTTTGATGTAAATATAATTATTAAAACAATTGAGAGTATTTTTTTCATATAGTTTGATCATTTATTAATTCCTGAAGTTGTTGTATCATTTTTTTAGCAGCATCTATAAGAGGATATATTTTTTGTGCAGCCTTATAACTTTCAATCGCTTTCTCATACTGTTTCAGCTCTATGTAGTTTAGACCTTGACCTGTTAAAGCACCAAAATGCCTAGGCTCAAGAGTGAGTGTTATATTGATATCATCTAGTGAAGATTGATATTGTTTCATTAAGTAAAGAGCTGTTGCACGTTTATTCCATGCCTCTGACCATTCGGGATCAGCAACGATTATTTGTGAAAAAATTTCATAAGCTTTTTTTAATTGTCTTCTATCGATCAAAAGAGAACCTTGATCTAATAATTCAGTTAATCTAAAGCCTTTCCTATCATTAGTAGGGTGGGTTACCCAAATTTTCCATATTTTATTTTCTACTTCAATAGCTTGTGTAGCTTGACTATTTTTAAGTTGTTTAAAAAGATTATTTAATTCACCTTCTCTTTCCTCAGCATTAATATTGGTAACGAATAGCAAGCTTAAAGCTATCGAAAAAAATATTTTTCTAATGCTATAGATTTTTTGCAGTTTTTTTAACATCTTCTAAAAACCCTTTTCTTTCCTCATCACTTACGAAAGGCACTGCAAAATATCTTCTATATAAAATATTTGTAATCCCACAGATATAAAATACACCACGTTTAAGTCTTCGAATAGGTAAGTTTAAAAAAAAAGTTGTAATTGCTAATCTTGGCGAACCATAGGTACAAAATATTATAGCCTTCTTATCTTTCAAATTACCTTTTGGGTATCCATAATTTCCAAATAATCTTTTGAAAGTAAAAGCCCATGGTGGAGATAGAACTTTGTCTATCCAACCTTCTACGATTGCTGGCATTCTGAAATTCCATATTGGAGCAATCAATACTATTATATCTGAATTATCTATTCTCTTACGGTGATCAAGTACGTCAGCACCAGGTTCTCCACCTGAAAAAACCGGATCAAACTTTTCTTTATAAAGGTCCACACAATCAATTTCATGCCCATTTTCTTTTGCCGTTTCTATAAAAGTATTTTTTATTGAGGCATTAAAAGATTTGTCATCATAGTGTCCATATATAATAAATATTTTTTTCATTTGTACATTCTCCAGAGAGAGCCATCATCAGTTAATAAATAAATTTCTCCAGTTTCTTTTTGTATCTTTATATCTCTAATTTTGCCAATTGCATCTTTAAAAATAATTTCTTCATCAACCAATTCGACATCCTTAAACTTGATTTTTCGTAGAGATTTATCTTTTAATGAAGTTATTAGCGCATCTCCATTCCATTCTTTAAATTCATTTCCTTTATAAATTAAAATTGCACTTACTGCTATTGAAGGAACCCAATATTTTATTGGTTTAGTAAAGCCTTTTTTCCATTTGGGTCCAATTTTTGTTCCTGAATAATTAGTTCCTCCCCAACCTAAAATTTTCCATCCATAATTTTCACCATAATTTGCCGTACCAAACCAATCACCGCCTTTTGCGCCATGGTTACTTAGGTAAACTTTATTATCAAAAGGCGATAAAGTCATTCCCTGTGGATTTCTAACGCCTATTTGAAATATTTCAGGTAACCAATTTTTTTTATACTTATCTTTAAATTTTGGATTATCCTCTGGGATAGACCCATCTAAATTTATTCTAATTATACTACCTGGGTGTTTGGTTGGGTCTTGCGCTATCATTCCTTGACCTCTTTCACCTGCGGTAATAAAAATATATTTTTCTTTTATTACTAATCTTGAACCAAAATGATACCCCGAGTCTATTGGAGGTTCGGCTCTAAAAATATTTATAAATTGAATTTTATCTTGATTTAATTTACCTTTTGCTACTGAAGTGCTTGTAGTCCAATTACCTCTATTCTCAGAGTAGGAAATATAAACATATTGGTCTTTGAATAAAACATCTAGTAATCCACCTTGACCATATTCTAAAAACTTTAAATCATGTTTAATTTCAGAGATTTTTTTATTTTTTAAATTAAGTGAAAATAATTTTCCTGGCTTTTCAGTGAAAAGTATATTTTCATCATCAATAAAGGATAAGCTCCATGGTTCATCCAATCCGTCAACTATCTTTTCAAGTTTGAATTCTTTTGCATAAACATTGCTAGAAAGATGAAAAATAATTGAAAAAACTATTAATATTTTTTTCATTGTTTAGGCCATAGCTGAGGAAACATTGGGCCACCTAAGTTATCACCATTTTTGTACCCAGAATCTTGCATGGCTTTTCTATAGTTATAACTAGTCCAATCTCCTACATAGCTAATCTTTGCGTCTTCTTTTGCTACTCTTAAAGTATAGCGACTTAAAGTTTTTTCAGGAATCGATGAGCTAAGTGTTCCATGAAGAGTTCGCATATCAAATATAACAGCATCTCCTAATTCACAGTCCCATTGGAGAAATTCATATTTATCTTTGTTTCCTAAAATAT
>Ga0209709_10002356_pt1 | contig 16596 bp, 13 predicted proteins | sample ArcticOcean_MG_C_2_FD_187435 | JGI IMG/M metagenome (GOLD analysis project Ga0209709, IMG submission 187435) | Marine microbial communities from western Arctic Ocean - ArcticOcean_MG_CB4_136 (SPAdes) (version 2) | ecosystem: Environmental > Aquatic > Marine > Oceanic | place: Arctic Ocean... | reverse complement strand
TGCCGTAGGATTATCTATTGAGGAAACAACAGAGAATGAAACCAACACCTCGGCAAGACATCACCCAGATGCTTACAGTGTCAATCATTCAACTGGCACAGTTCTGGTTGACTCAAATGGAATGCAGAGGATTTGGTGGGGCGATAACGACTGGTTGACTGATTTAGTCTTAGCAGACATCCAAACACTTCTGGAAGACGCTTAACTTAGAATTGCAACTAATTCGTTAAGCAGTGGGTACCCATTGAAAGGACGGGTGTGCAAAGGGGGGCCCTTTGCAAATCAAACAGAATGGATTCTGTAAATGATTGTCCAATCGCTGTAAAACCAATTTCCGTCGGGGTCAGAGGAATAACAAGTTTCCTCAACCATTAACTCGCACATTGAGTATATGCCTCCGAATATAGGAGAGTGCCCACTTGACCCCACCATCCATCCATTTTGTTCTGTAACGGCTAGAGGATATTGGTTGGTTTCTTCATCCGAATTGTTTGAATCTGTTGTCAAAAGACCGACTGCAGACTTAACTTCTAACCATTGATTTTGATTGAGAGTTAGATTCCAACTGATTGGACTTATTCCAACATCATTTATCCATTGAGTGTGGTCATCATCGCTGTCGTCATCGTCTGCTTCAGCATCGCCAATTACCCCTCCAAAACATCCAGACATAGGCAATAAAACAACAAGCAGCAGTACAAAAATTTGGTCATTTCGCATGGTTAGCCCTTGACCTGTGCGACATTAAACCATTCCTCCGTCTAATCGCTTTAGGATAGGTTCAATGGGTCTATCCGAATACCCATTGCAAAGTTAGGTGTCAATCAATGGGCTTTGCGTGGGTCGGTTTGCCCGCTACCCTCTGCAACACTATTGTGTAAGGGATAAATCACAATTCGTTCGGAACCGGAACTTGATCCATGTGTAAGAAAGCATAGACAGCCCACCATGTCACAATATCCCAGGAATGAACGAGATTGGATTCACCGGTTGCATTATCGGTGTTCATGTATTCTTCCATGGTCGTCAATTTATCACAGGTTTTGTGGTAGCATGGATAGCCATCAACAACCCCGTTCCACCCTAACGTGGCCACACCAATCTGTTGGAATGAATCGTGGTCACTGCGTGCAGTTGGACTTTCGTAAATAGCCACAGTGTCTTGGTAATTGTTCTGCCACAAAGGACTCTCTCCACCAGCCGCCCATTCCTCTCGCCCTCGCTCAATTTGGTAAGAGAGGTCAAACGCATCTGCGCCAATCCATTCCGCCAAATGATACATTCCGGCTTGGTCGATCACATCACCAGTGCCATCAGGGCCAAGGTACACAGACAGTGCATAATTTCCAGGATAATTAATTCCGGCCATATCGAGATTGAGGTAATTGCTCACCGTAACGCCTGCTGGAAGGTCTCCTGCAAATGCACTTGATCCCCACAACCCTTCTTCTTCAGAAGACCATAAGCAGAAAACCATCGTTCTCCGTGCATCAAAATCGGCAAGAACCTTTGCGGTTGTGAGTACCATGGAAGAGCCTGCAGCATTATCGTATGCTCCAGTACGCGTACCATACCCTTGTTGTTCGGTCCCTGGGATGATTGCAGTTGGGGGAGTTGCGTAGGGTGCAACATCGAAGTGTGCTCCGAAAACCAACCATTCATCTGGGAATACAGTTCCTGTTTTGTAAGCGCAAATATTGACTGCCCACAAGGTTCCACTTTGGAACCGGTGAACTTCGACATCCAGCCCGTAACCAACCATGACGCCTTCGAAGTAGGTAATCGCATCTTCATAACCGGGATTTCCGTTTCCAATCCACCGGTCGAGGAAACCAACTGCACCATCAGCAGGGTCGAGAGGGTCTGATGTTTCGTCGGTGATGAAATCAACCCACTCATAGACGTCTCGGCCATTGAGCCATCCACCACTTGCGCCAACACCGTTTTCTTCAGAGAGATCAGAACGTTGGTCTCGTACTGTTTTCAAATGCTTCACAACGACATCGCCGCCTGTTTCCAGCCCTGGAACAATCCATGGAAGAGCTCCGCCACCGTCTTCATTCATTGAAACAGAGACCGCAGAACCCGTCTTCATCTCTTCATGCCACATCATCCACGATTCGTCAGCAGCGCGAATTGGCCAGTTTATACGGCCGAATTCACCAATGAGGAAAACAACATCATCGTTTCGTGGAGGGAAAAGAACCTTGATTGTTATTTCTTCTCCACTCCGAAGGTCGAGAACCGTTCCGTTTTGTGCTCGAAGAGATCCAGGGTCTTGAATAAAATAAGGAATGAAAACACTCAAATCTTCATCTGCTTGAAAACTTGCAGAAATCCACTCCCCTCCGGGAATGGCCATTGAGTCATTTGATGAGCCTCCAACGACTTTGAACGTAAGGGCGTTAGAATCCGGCAAACCCTCTCCACCGTCTTCTCCGAAACAACCTGCAAATGTTGCCGAAAACATGAGGAAAACCAACATGCCAGCACGGGAATAACTTGAGCGCATGTTCGCCCCACCTCCACGGCATTGATGAACGCAACGGTTGAAAGCGTGGTACGCACCTTCTACAAGAGTGTTCTTCTTTCCAGTCACCGGAAACTCGCTTCCAATAAAAGGCGAAGCGTTAAGGGGGGCTGGGAATCCGGATTACACATGGCAACGGTTCGATTGGACCAGAAGAACCGGGCGCTCACACGCGGAATCCCGAATACTTTCGACCGTGCTTTGTCTAATTTTTTCGGTACAGGGCCCACTGATATTGCACTTGCAAAAGACCAACATAGGGCCTATCGACAAGCATTACTTGCAGCAGGGATCGAAGTTACTGTTCTACCAAGCGACGACAATCATCCGGATTGTACATTTGTTGAAGACCAAGCTGTCGTCATCGATGGACATGTTCTCCTCCCTGTTCCCGGCCATCCATCACGAGTGAATGAACAGCCACCAATTTCAGAATTCATTACCCGCCAACTCACCGGGACCAAAATTTGCAGCATGCATGGTGATGCCCGTATGGACGGCGGAGACATTCTTCGTTTGGGAGATCTTTTCTTCGTCGGCCGCTCATCTCGTACCAACGATGCAGGAATTGAAGAGCTGCGAGACCTCCTTACACACCTCGGCCATGAACTCCGAGTGATCGAAATCCCCGGTCACGCACTTCATCTCACAAGTATCAGTTCAACACCCACTGATACCGTTATTATCGCACCAGAGGGTTTTCTGCCAAAGGATGCCTTTGGAGAACTTCCAGAAGGCTGTGAAGTAAAATGGATGCCCGCCGAAGAAGTCTACGGGTGCAACACAATCGGTTTGCCAAACGGACAAGTCCTGCTCGCTGAAGGATATCCAACGGTTTTGAAAGCCATTGAAGAAATGGGCCTTGAACCCGTTCTACTCGATATGAGTCAAATTCGAGAAGCCGACGGCTCTCTCACTTGCTGTTCACTCTTTTTCTAATCACTCAAAACGTGATTCGGGTGAATGTACAACCGAATACCACTGATTCAATCGTACTGCAGCATCTTGCTCATCGATACAGTGATGCAGATTCCCTTCAAAAACACCCGTCGATGCATTATCGGCAAATAAAACCTCTTTTTGTGAAGGAATTACATCGAGAACTTTGGCATGATCTACATACAACCCAATCTCAAAGCCAAGCCATACTTCACCCTGCTGCGCCAATTCTACAAACATCGGAGAGTAAAGGAAACTTGCTAAATCTTCAGCGGTATGAAACGAACAGAGCATCGATAAAGTCTCAAGCAAGCCCTGTGACTTTTCGGAAAGTGCTGCTGGAGGTTCCCCAAGTGTCTGCGACTTCACCATCGTGAACATTGGTGTATCATCATCCATGTTTCACCGAAGAGGCGAGTGGCAATAATCCTAACCGTGGTACACTTACCAAGGTAATAGTTCACCATCGAATTGTACAAACTCGCCTGAATTTTCCAAAGTTCGAGAAGCGAGAACATTTCGCATTCCCGTAATGCTGTGAGGGATTTCGACCGGTGCTCGGTCACCACCCATGTCCGTTTTCACCCAACCAGGATGGAGAATGACGAATGTAATATTATCCGCTACAGCTTCTTTTTTCATAGATACAGTAAACATATTGAGTGCGGTTTTACTTGCTCTATACGCATAAGAACGACCCATTTCACAGTCGTCAATTGAGGCCATGAGGCTACTGATCATTGCAACTTTCGTGAGTGTGGTATGGTTCATTTTCTCATACAATGCTTTCACGACACGAACAGGGCCGAGTGCATTGATATCGATGACTTCTAACGCCCAAGCATCATCAATTTCGGAAAGGTTTCGCCATCGTCCATCTGCCACACCTGCATTGTTGACAAGAAGATCGATGTGTTCCGGTGCATGGTCGGCAAATGCTGCCACGGACTCGTTTGATTGGACGTCGAGTTGATGTGTTGTTAGGTTTGAATTTTCAAATGTAGTAAGTCGCCCAAGTTCGTTTCGGTATCCTGCAAATACAGCCCACCCATCATCAAGCAATTGACGCACCCATTCAGCACCTAATCCTCTGTTCGCTCCGGTGACTACTGCATTCGGCATGAACGGGGCTTGATGCGGAAGCGAATAAACGTTTGAAGATGAAGTCTGAAGTTGAACACTTCATTTTCCTCTACGGCCGCCGCCACTGCGTCGACTACTACTGCCACCACGGCTTGAACCACCGCCACGACTTGAACCACCGCCACGGCTTGAACCACCGCCACGGCTTGAACCACCGCTCCCTGAAGAAGGTGGTGGGCTTTGCTGAGGAGTATTGTTTCCGCCGCCATAGTAGTGATTGTTTTGTTGATATCCGACATCGTTTGGATAGCCATATTGGTTGTTGTTCCAGCCAGCGTCGCCACCGCCACCGCCGAATCGACCTGAAACAGCGCTACCACCGCGAGCGATGAGGAAAAGGACCAATCCTGCAACGCCTAAGCCTCCGAGGCAGCAAGCAGCGGCAAATAACCCGCCACCTGCTGTAGCATCATCATTCTGCTGACCATCGAGTGTTGGGGTGGTGGTGAAATCATCACGTTCTGGGGGGAATGGCTCGATATTTGGGTTTTCAAACCAAAACTCTCGTACCACTTCATCCAAGTCTTGGAGCATTGGAACAAGCGCACTTGACCAGTTGGAATCATTCAAATTGGAATAAAACGAGTCAGGAAGGGATTTATCCCAATCATCGAGTACATCCCAATATTCGAGCCAATGGTCTCCTCCAGTATAGGTCCAATCATATCCGTTCCCAGATTGATTTGTTGCAAGAAGAATCAATACCCCATCACGGTAATCTTGGTCTCCCACTTTCCATTCATCAAAGAGTGCGCCTGCATAGTCTCCCAGGCTCATGTTTTCATCTTGTCCAGAGGCGTAATCTGTAGAGGAGTTAACTGTGACAATCACGATAACCGTTCCAGTATCGTATTCAAGGTCGTCAGAAACCTGATTCAATTGTTGCTTTTCAGTCAAATTAAGCACTTCTGCTTCATCAGAAATAAAGATTCCAGAATCTTCAGGATAGGTGAGTTCAGAACGAACAGTTGATGAAAAAACAAACAAGCAAACGAGTGTGGCTGTTAGGAAAATTTGTAGAGGCCTTCGGTTGTCGAACATAGTTGCACCGGCAAACCCTACCTCTGTTGATGTTTAAAATTGAGTGAAAAAAAGTGTAAGCAGTTTGTTTTTATTACCTTTTACAACGAAGCGTAGAAGGCGTCAATCTCGACCAAGACATCAGCTTCATGTGCATACTGGTTTGATGGAACTTCAATCATTGCTGCGCCAGGAATTCTTTCTACAATATTTTTGACCGAATCCATGCGATGTAATTTGTCGGACTGGGCCGCAATGACTCCACAAGGCACACGAATGCTGGAAAGGTCATCAGGCAAGGAATAGGGCATTAAACTTCGAGCAGATAGGCGGCAACGAACAAGGTCTTGTGCCATCATTGCCCGCCTGTACCGAATACGTTGGCCTTCTTCTTTCACCTTTCTTTCAAGTGCCCAAACCGCAATGTTTCTCATCACCTTTAAGGTGAATATTGGCAAAGGCATTTTGATCATGATTCGGGCCCAAAGAGGAAACTTAAAATTTTTATTCGGAGCGACAAACAGAGAACTCTTGGCATCGAGGACTTGTTTTTGTAATGCATCAATGAGAAGGGTTGAGCCAAGCGAGGAAGAGAATAAATGAAGCTCATTTTTGAGATTGTAATGTGCAAGCACTTCGACAATATCCCGAGAAAAGTTTTCAATTGAAAAATCCTTGACAGAAACCCTACTGCCTTCAAATCGAGCACTCCCCTTTTCTCGCGTTTCAATGTAAATGACCCGCCTACGACGCACCCATTCAGTGATTAATGGCTTCCAGCCTTGGTAAACCGAACCCCACCCAGGCACCATTACAATCGGTTCAAGACCGTGCAGTGTCTTATCCACCGGTTCCCAAGTAAGAACTCGGAGAGAAACTTTGTTCGAAACACGAACCCACTCTTCAGAACATTCCGAATGAGGGAGTTCGCGAATCCCTTCCCAATGGTCACGCATCTAAAGCGAAAGTGAAGGGCAGAATGGATAAGTGTTTAGCCGGTTCTTATCCGTTGGACAGGGCAAGATCTCTTCTCGTACGAGGAGTATATGGATAAGGAAAAGATGCAGAGGGCAGGATTCTCACCTACGTATTGAACAGTGGTAATGGTGGGAGGCGTTCAGTTCAATCTGGGCCTCATCCAGCCTCTGCGAAGATTAGTATTATTGAAAGATGCAGAGGGCAGGATTCGAACCTGCGAACTCATAGAGACTGGGACCTCATCCCAGCGCCGTTGACCAAGCTTGGCAACCCCTGCTTCAACCAAGCGTTAGAACGCGCGTATATCAATTCCGCGACATGACCCCGAGGACCCCATCTGCAATTGCAAACTGCAAGAGATGCAGGGAAAGCGGACGGTTTAAGCATGAATGCAGGCGGTCGTAAAGCATCGAACAGGTGATTTTATGCGCTGGCTCTTCCTTACTCTCATCATGCTTCTCGCACCACTCGGTGGTTGTTTTGGAGAAAACGCAGTCGAAATCGAAGAACAATTGACCGTAGGCGATGTCTCAAGTGCAACCCGTGGACAATACATGACACTCGAAGTTGATTCAACCGTCGATTGGACTTTTAACCGATCAGATGGGCTTTTTTACGTTGATGAATTTGGCGTTCTAAGAGATTCAATAGAGATGACGTTTTCTTCAGAAACGAAATCTTTGGAACTTCTCATCCTTGATACTGAAAGAGATTCAGTCGACATCTCCATTACAGCAGGTGGAGAACTTTGGAATGCAACACTTACGCTTGAAGACAGTGAAGAATACATGCTGGTTGACGGCAGGCGTGCCTACGAAACAATCGACATGCTCACATCCTCCTACAACAATCGATGGTGTGGAAGTGCTTCGGTTCACGAAGGCGGTTCTGCTTACGAGGCTGCTGCTGAGGCAATGGCTGAGGAGATGTGGGATATGGGATTCGATTTTGTTGAAGTCACACGCTATGATGACGATCCAGACCAACTCAATGTTGTAGGATATAATTGGGGAAGAGTCAACCCCGATGAATACATCGTGATTGGTGGACACTTCGACATCGCTTACGTCTTCACCCCCCCTGGCGGAGGTACAAGCGAAGGGGCAAATGATGACACCTCTGGATCGACTGTTTCACTCGAAATGGCTCAAGCACTCGCATCAACTGAATTTGACCATACTGTTGTTGCAGCACTTTGGTCCTGCGAAGAAGAAGGCCTCCTTGGCTCTCAAGCATATGTTGACCACTTGCCAGAAAACGTGACCGTTAAAGCATACATGAATTTCGATATGGTGTCTCTTAATTACCCAATCATTCCCCTTTCCGAACCTTTGGTTGGCCCTGGTGGCGAACTCTTTTCAGCATCAAAATATGAATGGGAAATCAGTATTGCAGGAGCCAGTGACAGCAATATGGAATTGATGCACGATTGGGTTGGAACGATTATTGAGGATGACCTTTTCTATCAGCCAACCGAATCGAACCCAATTAACTGGCAGATTGCAGAGTCGTGTGCTTCTGACCATTGTTCTTTCTTTTCGGCCGACTATCCTACCTTTAATTTCTTTAGTCCAGGGGGAGAAATTTCATTTTGGCAAGAGTGGCATTCACCATCAGATACGCTTGATTTCATGACAGCAAAAGCAGGAGGTCAGGCCGGAATGTCGAGTGGCTTCAACAGTCTCGTTTGGTCTTCACTCGATTTATTTGTCCGAATTGATAACTCCGACTCTTCTTTCCAAGGCCGTTGGTATGACGTACCAGTTGCTTGAAACTAAACAGGCATCCGGCCGCGAAGACGTAACCACGTCTCACTTCCAAACATCAATGCATACAACGAGGCAAGCCACAATGTTGGACGACTCCACTGTTCTAAGAAGCCAATAGAATTGCCCGACTCTCCAGTTCCAAGAACCAGTAAGACACAGAGCCATGCCATGGTTACGCCGTGGAGAACCCAACGCAAGCCTGACATGATGTCGGTAGAATTTGATTGCATTTCAGTTACTTCGACTTCAGTCAAAACAGCAGATACGCCCACCAGCTTATCCAGTGCTGAACCACCATTCCAACGAATCCGGCCAAGTCTGAACCGATTCAGAATTTCAATGCCAGTGAACAGGGTGATCCATACGACAACAACTTCCAGTAACGGTTCGGCACCAAGTAAATCCAGCGTACCCCAAGTCGACCAAACAAGCAAACCCCATAACCATCCGACGAGAATCAGTTGAAAAGTACGAGCAAATCGCGTCAATCGTTGCAATAATTCAGCATCATGAGAAAGCAGATGTTCGAGCGTAATCACCAGGCCAGTAACGCCAGAGAGGCCAACAGAGATGAGTAACCACCACCAATCGAGGTCACCATCACGCCAAGCGAGCATAAGTGCCACCAAGGTCCATGCTAAAGTGATAATAGAAGCCACATTCACCGTCGCTTGCATTGTGTAGAGGGGGTCTCGCCCGTCTTTGAGAACAGCCAACCCACCCATCAATCGGATCTCAAATGCAGAATCATCAACGATACCATGCCCTGCTGCCGTCATCCCGCCAGCTGCCTTTAATCGTGCATTACCAACAATACTTTCAGCCTCACCCAAAGCCCATTCTTCATCGACACCTTTCGTGTTCCAAGATGAACCCCGGCTTGCAGCATGTGCGGCGCCAGTGCCACGGTTTTTGGTATTGCCAGAAGACCGAGTTTTCGCCCACGCACGAATTTCTTCAGGCATGATGTCCTCGACTTGGTCCTCATTGAGTGGTGCCCCGTGGTCAGTGTAGAGCCATCGACATTGGATTGGAACTGGAGCAGGGTCGACATCGGGTGCGACCATTTGGAATTGACCAGCATCGAGTGTTGGTAATTGAGCTACCAAATCCTGGTCTCCTCCACTTTCTTTCAACAAGTGCCGGACTTTGTCGATATCTTGTGGCTGGGTAAATCTTCCAATGAATGTGGTGTTGGCTTGCGCCAATATTTTGTAATCAACATCGCTCACGTTCTGGGTTGCTAAAACGCAGGCAACTCCGTATTTTCTCGCTTGCTTGAAGATCAGTTTGATCAAATCCTTTGCAGGCGGGTTTCGCGGATGTGGCGGAAGATAAGGCGCGACTTCATCCATGAAGAACAGCAATTTAATTTCATCATCTGCAGGTTGTTGAGTGAGCATCCAATCATATAATTCACGTGAAAGTTCTTGAACGAAATATTGTTTCTGAGCCTCATCTTGAATGGTGTTGAGGTACACAATATTGAGAGGGATTTTTCCTGGAATCGCAGGTTCAACAAAAGCATCAATATCGATAGGAACACCATTCGAGAACAGCAATTGATTGACCCCAGAAGAATATGCTGAGAGCCGGCGAGCGAGTTCATTGCGAGTGGTTTTCGTAAGGCGCTCTTCAAAATCTGTCAAACGGTGTTGCGCCATCACTTCTTCCCATGGAGGTGGCTCAATTTTGTCCTCTCCTTCCTCAACTTCATAGAAACATTCCGGGTATAACTTTCGAGTAAATTCTTGATTTGGTTCTCTGACAACGCGGGCCAATGCTTGGAAATCGCCAACATCTAAACCGTGTTTTGTACCCTGGACGAGAATTTCGTAAAGAAACGGTTTGACGATCTTACCTTGTGATTTTTCAACATCGTAGCCGGCAAGGCTTGTGAAGCCAGCAGCCACCATATCCCATGCAGTAATCGCTTCTTCGGTATCAAGTTCAGAAGGTGGTGCTCGAAAAGGGTCGATACACAACGGCAATCCTTTGCTACGTAATGGTGTCCATATCCGGACTTCACACATCTCCATCAATTTCTTCGCACGAGCAACATCTCCGCCCTGACTTTCAAGTTCATCAAGATCTATACCCAGTGCAAGACGTGCTAAATCCCCCTGTGGATCGATGATGAGTGAAGGGATTTTTGCCAATGCAGCCTCTTCGATGAGAGCCTTTGCCATCACGGTTTTTCCCGAACCTGTCGAGCCCAACATTGCTGCGTGACGGGCTAATACCATTGGTTTGATGTCAATAGGCTCTCCAGTATCTCTTCTTGTACCGAGAAACATACCTTTTGGCTTGAATTTCTTCTTCGGTTTACCTGTTGAAACAGGCTCTTCCAGAACCGTTTCTTCGGGTGAAAGAATATCACCAACTAAATCGGCAAGACTTGGCCCATCAGGGTCAGCGGCGGCCTCATCGGAATCACCGCTTTCAGACACCATGTACGAGGCAAACCGGTTGGAGGTCTTGAAAGGCGCGCTGATAGGAAGCAAAGAGAAGCAGACTCAAGGAGGTCCACCGATTCGCCGAACCATGGAGAGAATCCCAATGGCCCGACCATCATGGGACGGGGCAATGCGTTCCGCAGCGATGGCAACACTCGACTCCAAACAATGGGTCAAGGGAGCCCAAGGCAAAGCATTCGGCAAAGCATTCGCTGAACACTGTGGAGCGCTAAGTGCCACACCTTGTCAAAACGGCTCTTCTGCACTATGGGCTGCATTGAGAATTGCGAACATCGGGCCAGGTGATGAGGTGATTGTACCTTCGTTTACATTCATTTCCTCCACGACATGTGCTCTTTTGGTTGGTGCAACGCCCGTCTTTGTCGACATCGAACCCGATTACTATTGTTTAGATCTCAATGAAGTCAAAGCGGCAATTACGCCAAAAACCAAAGCGGTTATCGGCGTTCATTTATTTGGCCAAACCTATGCTCCAGAACTCGTTACACTTTGTCAAAGTCATAATTTAGTTTTGATTGAGGATGCAGCCCAAGCGCATGGGGCCGAACAAAAATTCTCTGATGGCACCACTCGAAAGGCTGGTGCGATGGGCGATATCGGTTGTTTCTCGTTTTTCCCATCAAAAAATATGGCAGTCGGCGGCGAAGGTGGAATGCTCACTACAACTCACCCTAACTATCAGGATAAAATTGTAGGAATTACCAACCATGGCCGCAGCCCCGACCTTGAAGCAATACAACTTGGAAGCAACCTCAGGATGTCTGAAGTTTCAGCATCCATCGGACTCGTTCAGCTTTCAAACCTCGATGTTTGGGTCGAACTTCGTCGACAAAACGCTGCTTTATTCACGCAAGCATTAGCCGATCACCCCACCCTCCAAGCCCCAACTGTACGGCCTCATTCGACGCACGCCTGGCATCAATATTGTATTCGTACCGAACATCCAGACGCACTTGTTACTCATCTTGACGAATTGGGGATTGATGCACGTCGTTATTACACAACACCATGCCATCAACAATACATCTACAAGAACCATGCACAATTCACACAACGCCTTGAAAATACGTATACAGCGTCTAATTCATTAGTTGCAATTCCAGTCATGCACGAACTCCTCGATGATGAAAAACAACGAATCGTTGCAGCACTACGAAGTTACTGCTGACTCACGAAAGATCAGTAAGCGCAAGAGTTGAGTTGGACCACTGGTGAAGCCCAGTTATTTCCATGCCGAGCCATTTAGGCAATACGACATCATGGTCAATATTCGGCACTTCAATTTCTGCAAGAACTAAGCCAGCTAGGCCGCCTTCAAATTCATCAACTTCCCAAATCATGCCATCTTTGCCTTTCCAGTGGTATCGGGTTTTGGTAATCGAGGGATGTCGTTTTGAATGAACAATTTCTTGCCCCCGCCTACGAGAAATATCCCATTCAAGTTCCGTTGCAGAGGCGTGGGCTCGCTTTCCTTTCAAAGTCAGAGTGGCAGAATCTTGAGTAAATCGAATCCGTGAAGTCCAATCTTCGGTTGCTTCAAAGAGGGTTCTTTCTTCATCATTCATTTGAACCAATGCGAATGCTTCCGCATATCCTAAATCGTTCCCATTCCTTTTGAAAAGCGATGAATCGAGGTAATATTGAGCGATTTCAGATTGGCGCTCACAATCTCTCCATGGACGAGCGCCTCTCCCGTCGACGAAAAATCGACGTTCAATTTCTACATACTCGCTCATTCTTTCAACCCCTCTCCCCTCACTTCAACAATGACAACAAACAACCCCTCGTCGGTGGAGTATATTTCACCTACTACGGGGAGTCAAATGTGTGTTTTGTCAAACCATTGAACCAAGTTCTTGAAAACCTATCCGCCTATGTAATCACATGAACGGGAGTTGGAGTATCCGATTTCTGATTGTTGTTTCTCTCGCATCAGTGCTTTTTGGCGTTGCTACACTCGAAGAATTACAGGCAGATACTGCAACAGATGCACCTGCGGACGAAAATGATTTTCTAGGGGGAGCAAGTGCTGATGAATCTGACCAAGAAAGTGAAGAAACAGCCGAACTGGATAGTCTTCCAATGGAGGCCAAGAACCCTGAATCCACAGAAGGTGCATCTGAGAACGATTCATCAATTGGCTTCATCGGTTTCGGTACGGGCCTGTTTACACTTCTCTTTTTGAGTTCGGCTTTTTCAGAAGCGATTAAAATTGCAATCCTAATGGCAATTGTTACACCACTTATCGCGAAGAGATCGAATCGCGACGACCTTAACCGTGGGAGAATTCTAGGATTCATCGAAGCAAATGCAGGAATTCACTTTTCTGCATTAAGAGATGCACTTCAACTTGCCAATGGAGTCACAGCCCACCATTTACAAATGCTAGAAACACAAGGCTCCATCATTTCATGGAGAGACGGTAAACTCAGAAGATATGCGGCTGCCAACATTTCTCCAGATCAAATACATGCTCTCAGCCAACCGATTGTTGGAACACGCCTCGCCATTTTAGAAACTCTTGCAGATGCAGGGGCCCTTGGAATGTCAAATAAGGAGCTCGGGGCGAAATTACAACTCTCAAGACAATTACTTTCACATCACATGATTCAATTAAACGCCAACCAACTTATTGAGAAAACCGATGCAAAAAAGCGCTCTCCGTGGAGATTAACGGCTATCGGCACTGAAACCGTAAATGGTACATTTCCATCATCATAACGTAAAATCACTTTACCAATTCCTTCATATCGGTGTATAAGGTGGTAGGAATATGAAAGAACACAAAACCCTAGCGGTTTTCCTTGTTTCCTTATTTCTCATGTCTGGATGTCTAGGTGTCGTAGACCCGGAAGTTGAAATTCCAGACGTTGAACTTCCTGATGATTGGTCAACGGTTATTCAACGCAGTTCTGCAAGCCCTCAATTGTCTCAATTTACTGATTGTGAAGACTTAGAAACATCTCTTAAATCCTCTATCGCAGAAGAGTACAGAATTCAACTCTTACAGGCTGTAGAAGAAGAATACTACTACGGGGGTGGAATGTGGGCTGAAGACGACATGGTGATGGCCGAGGGTGCTGAAAGTGACTCAAGCACCTCTTCCGCACCGACTACAAAACGCCAAGAAGGTACTGACTTTTCAGGAACCAACAACCAAGAGCAAGGTGTCGATGAAGCAGATTTTGTTAAAACGGATGGATACTTCATTTACTTTTTGAACGGCAAAAACCTTGAGATATTTGGAGTACCTGAGTTCGGAGATTTGACTCACCTTTCAACAACAAGAATCGAAGGCACACCTCAAGCAATGATGCTTGATGGTGACCGACTGGTCGTTATTTCCACGGTTTCTTCCTGGAATATCCCCCAAACCGATGCACTTTCGAGCGTAATGGGCTGGGATGACGGCTACGGTTCATGGCGCACCTCTTCACTCACCAAATTCACGGTTTTGGACATCACAAACCGTTCTTTGCCAGCGGATGGAAAGGAATTGTATCTTGAAGGATACTACATGACTGCACGAGAAGTTAACGCAACTGTTCGGACCGTGACACATGCTTGGCTTGACATTCCAGGCGTACAAAGTTGGTTAGACCTCCCTTCAGGCTACTGGTCACTCGATTATGACGATCCAATTCGCCGAGAAGTTCGGGAAAAAGTTGCGTATCAAACCATGCTTGAAAATCAAATCTCACTTGATGCACTTGCTCTTGAAGACATCCTTCCGAAGGTGTATGAGCGTTCCAATGGGCAAATTACAGTCCATACCATGGATGATGAACAATGCGCTGATTTCGTAGCGCCAGAAGACGGGTTCAATCGAGGCTTCAACAGTATTTTCACCTTTGATTTATCTTCCGAGAACTTTGAATTTCAAGCCGACCATGTTGTTGGAAACTACCCTCTCGTCTATGCATCTGCAGACGTTCTTATCTTGACAGAGAATGCTTGGGATTGGTGGTGGTTCTGGGGCAATGACAACATGGACGAGGCAACAAACATCCATACGTTCGATATTTCACAGGCAGGCGATACAACCTATACTGGCTCAGGGCGTGTGAACGGAACAATTCTCAACCAATTCTCTTTATCCGAACATGAAGGGATTGTTCGAGTCGCCGTTACATCGGGTCAATGGGCCCGTTGGTGGATGGAGAATCCTGAACCAATGAGTTCCAGTGTTGTGACGTTTACCCGCAGCGTCGACGTTCAAACCGACCAGCAAATCATCACTGAAGTTGGCAGGGTTGACAACATTGCACCCGAAGAACGAATTTGGAGTGCACGCTTTGATGGCGACCGATGTTACCTTGTCACGTTCCGCCAAATCGACCCACTCTGGGTCATCGACATGTCAGATGAGACCAACCCAACAATACTTGGAGAGCTCGAAGTGCCAGGAGTTTCAACCTACATCCACCCGCTTTCCCGAGAACATCTGTTGACTATTGGTATGGGCCCGGGAGAAGCAGATGGAACAGGACTTGATTGGTCAAGCACTCGCCTTTCTTTGTTCAACATCACCGACCCAACGGCTCCAGCAGTTGACGACCATCTCTCACTCACTCCTGTGACAGACCCTGCAGATACTGCATGGGTGTGGTCGTATTCCGAAGCCTCGTACGAGCACAAAGCATTCCAATATTGGGCTCCAAAAGGGCTGCTGGCCATTCCACTTTCAACCTACAGATATCAGAGCTGGACAGATTCGAACGGCGGATATCATTGGAATTATCAATATGTGTCCAAGTTAATTCTGGTGAATGTTTCTGAAGAAACAGGCAATCTTTCCGTGCATGGAACAGTCGACCACTCTGACTTGTATGACCGCGATGACAACCAAAATTGGTGGAATGGCTTCAATATCCGCCGATCAATCTTCATGGGCGACTTCGTCTATGCGATTTCATCAGCAGGCGTAACAGCGACGAACCTTACAACCATGGATGAAAGTGCAAGTGTCGAACTTGCTTATGTTAATCCTTACAATACGTATTACTATGATGATGCAGTTGATTCTGATGCAGGGGGGAGCACAACAAGTGAGGGTGAATCTTCGAACTCTAATGGTGACGATAAAACGGATTCTTCTAATACCGATGGTTCCGGTTCGGAACCAGATCAAACTTAACAAAAGTTCTCATTTTTCAATATTTAGAAGGGCCCCCATACGAACACCCTCGTTTGAAAGGGTAGCGACGAATAGCACCCACTGCGAACCCTTACAAACACTAACTTTGAACACATGGGTTTGAGCATGGGCCCTTGTGAACAATTAGTGCTCATTTATACATTACATCAGTTCAGCGTAATAAATTCTGTATCGTTTGCTCATCCATCGTCGTGGTGGCCGTGACCTTCCTGAAGGTGCGTTGTGGTAGATTTCTCCGCTTTGGTCCAGGTCACAATCACTCTAAAGAAAGCCCAAGTAACAACAATAAAAATAACACGACACAGATTACCCCAATGATGAGCTCGATAACCATGCTCGTTGTTGAACCACCGTTGGCCATACCGTTGGCTTGCTGCCAGTCAGCTTTGCCTTTGTAGTACGCTACATCAAGGAACACGACGCCGGTAAAGGAACCACAACACATCACGCTTGACAGAGCTTCAACTATGGCAGATCCTGTGAATGTTGAGACGATGCTCAACATTATTGAGATACAAATACCGGCAGCAAGAACGATGTAGGCAATTGTTCGGTAGTTTTTTTGGGGGGTGTACTTCAACG
>Ga0209709_10002354_pt1 | contig 16599 bp, 17 predicted proteins | sample ArcticOcean_MG_C_2_FD_187435 | JGI IMG/M metagenome (GOLD analysis project Ga0209709, IMG submission 187435) | Marine microbial communities from western Arctic Ocean - ArcticOcean_MG_CB4_136 (SPAdes) (version 2) | ecosystem: Environmental > Aquatic > Marine > Oceanic | place: Arctic Ocean... | reverse complement strand
TGAAGTTAGCACCGAAGTCAAATTTTAAAGTTGTAGTTGATGGTGCTGAAAATATAACTGCACCTTCATGATTGTTACCGGTAATACTTAATACATCACCTACAGCACCTGAACCACCTGAACCGGTAGATATGATTGAAACTATATAATCACCTTCTGCAACACCACTAAATGTTTCATTAGATGAACATGTGATTGTAATTTCACCAGCAGATGATAAAGTACCTGTAAATTGTCTTCTTACTTTTAAACTTGTATCAACAACACCTGAGTTGACAGTTGTTTTTAATGTTTTAATAGTTTTGTGTGGCAATTTTGAAATTGCAATATTTTTATTAGCGTCTTGAAGTTTTGCTCTTGTTCTAGATACAGTAGTTTTCGTTGATACATCTGAACCACCTACATTAGCAGATAATTCTAATTGTGTATCAGAAATAATTAAATCTACAACAGCAGTATTAATTGTACCAGCGTCATCTATAAATGAAATACTATCACCTAATCTTAATTCACTTTCAAACTTAGTACCAAATCCTTGTATTGCATTACTACTATTCGCAACAGTAATTGTTCCCGATAGTGTTAATGTACTTCCAGTTGATGATGTTCTAGATGTGTCAGCAGTATATGTTGGTGAACCCGCCATTGAAATTTGTTTAACAGCTGAGAAGTCAAATATTTCGACACCTTTTTTACCAAAAGAGTCTGCTTGAATACTACCTGAATTACCAGAAGTTCCACCAGTTATTGTTTCTTCTGCTATGAATACTCCTTGAACATCTGATACAGCGACAGTTGTATGTCTAAATGTACCTGATATAGTTGTACTACCTAATGCATAGGTTGAAGTACCATCATATAATTGAAAAGTTGTTGATGTTGTATCTCTTATTGTAAATACTTTTGATGTTACTGAAGTTGAAGAAGCGTCAATTAATGTTCCTGCAAATAATACTTGCATACCATCTTCAAATCCGTGAGCTGCATTTATTGTTACGACACCGGCATTAGTTGCACTAGCAATAGTTGCCGAATGATTTACACTTATACTTTCTACGACAGCAGTTGCACCTGAAGTTCCACCTGTTAGAGTTTCACTAGTTGTAAATGCAACATTTTTAGGAACATGTAAATGTGTTAATATTACTGTGTCCATTAAGAAATGTTTATAAGTAGAAGAAGTTAAACTTCCACTTGACATAATATCAGCTGTATCTGTACCTGTGTTATATTCAAATCCTCTAGACTTAGCACGACCAATTTGATTTAGTGTTGCATTGCCGGCTACTAATATTGTTCCTCTAGAAGCAGTATCACCTTTATGTAATAATACTTGTTTAAATGGTTCAGTTGTTGAACCTGAAGATACTAAACCAATATCAGGCGAACCATAAACATTGTCTACTATAACATGATTGCCAACATCAAATCTAGTTGGGAATCCATTGTTAGTATCAAAATCTCTTGCCTTATCAACATCTAAAAATGATGTTCCTATATTTTCTAATTCATATCCTTTAACATATGCTTTGCCAGGTCCAATACCTATTGCTAACATTGTTGTATCAGCTATATTCTCATCAGCAGTTGTATCACCAGCAGAATAGATTCCTCTATTGTTACCTACTAATACAGACTCTCTGGTGTCTATATCTAATCCTTTTACAACATAATCTCCTGACTCATCATATGTTCTTCTTGCAAGATTATCTTCTAATATACTATAAGGCGTTGTTCTAACTTGGTTTTGAATTTTACCTGTATCTAGTCTTAATAATTCTACAAAGTTTTGGTCATCTGTATCTGATAATGTTTTCTTAGCAAGTGTTAAGTCTACTTTAAATCTATGAGCACCAGGTGCATTTACATTAGATGAACCAGTTGCATTATCGTTTAATGTACTGTCATCATTAGATGTTACATAACTCTCTGCAATAGTTAAACCTATTCTATAAGAAGGTTCATTAGTATACTTGTCTAATACTACTGTTTGATTAGTTACACCAATATGAAAACCATTTATGTAATATGTCCCTTCCTGTATTTCAGCAGCTGACCCTGTATGGGTAGTTGTTACTACAGCAGATACAGAAGTTGATGTTGAATCAACACCTGATATAGTTTCGCCATTTGAGAAAACTACAGCAGTATTATCTGTTCCTGTTTTTAGATATTTTACATAAAGGGTGTTCGGGTCAGTACCATCTGTAACATCTGAACCTACTACAATTGCCTGAACGCCTGAAGTACCACCTGTTAGTATTGAACCAACAAAAGTTGATAGTGTTGCTGTACCCGTAAATGATGTTAATTTTATTGAATAATAGTTTAAGTCATATCCGATTTCGCCAGGTATAACCATAGCACCTTGTTCAAAAACATGGTCAGATAATTGTTCTATTTGATTCTGAAGAATCGTTTGTGATTGTGTTAATTCCCTCGCCTGAACAGCAAATGCTGGTCTAAATAATATTCTATGAAAATTTTTAGATTTACTAAAATCATCATAGTAAGGCGAGAGGTTAAAGTCTGTTGGACTTGGCATAAATTATCTCTCTAAAATTCAACAATTAATTTTATATTCTCTGTCTGGTCGGACGCCCTTGTTATTGGCGACCTATTTTCTTGATAAAGAACATCTGTGTCAGCGTCAATTTCTCCAGAATTATATCCACTAGAGAATACTATATTATCAACAGTTTGTGTTGATGTATCTGGTGTACCAGAAGCACTTGATGTTTGACCTGTAATAGCATTTCCACCACTAAGAGCAGTTTTATTGCCGTTACTATCTACGCCTTCATCATTAAATCTTGTTTGTACATAATAAAGTATTTTATTTGTAGAATCATATTCTACTACTTTACCTACTGCACCTGTACTTGCCTGATTTATTTCTTCATCTACTTGAAATGAACCTGGTGTACCTGATAGTTTAACTGCCCTAGTGCCTCTTAATGTTGTTGCACTTGCAGCTGAACCACCTGTTGCTGGGTCTAGTAATAAACCAACCCTTCTAAAGTCGTTAGCAGTTGTAAAGTCGCCTGAATTTGAAGACTCATCTCCAGTAAAATCTGTGTTCATCATTACATAATGTCCACCCAATTCTTCAATAGCGTTTTTACCATGTCCACCTTTTGGTTGAATAATTACATCTAGTTCTGAACCAGATAAACTTGTTGCACCAGCAGATACTATGTCTGCATTTCTAATATATCCAAAAGTATATCCTGTTCCGGGAGTTGTAACTGTTACAGAAGTAACAGCACCACCAGATACTACTACAGTACATGCACCAGAAGAACCGTCTCCTCGTATCGCTACGCCTGTGTGAGAACCATTTGTTCCACCAGAACCAGCAGTTTTAATTAATACTGTATCTATTGCACCGTCAACAGCAGCCGAAGCAACAGTTGAATCTGTTGATACATGCATAAAGTCTGTTGATAAAAAGTTTGTTTGTTCTGAAGCAGTTAATGAGTACATATACTTCCATTTATAAGAATCACCAGTTGTCAATATTGATGTTGATGTACCTGTTGGTTCTACTGTTGAAGCTGCGTTTCCATTATTACTTAATACTTTATATACATTATTGTCTGAAGATATAACATAGAATGTAGCGTCTGCAAGAGAAGTCGCACCACTATTTGCCGTTATAGTAGATGATGAAGACCCCTTGACATATTGACCATAATCATGTCTATACATATCATATGTTGTACCTGTTGTCCAGTTTCTTCTAGGTATTACTCTAGAAATATTTGAAGTTGTAATTCGTTTAGCTGCGATTACATCATCAAAAAAATAAAACTCATCTGATACTGAATCAGCTGGTGTTAATGGTGATGAATCGGTGCCTTCGTACTGTGTTCTACTATCGCCACCTGTTGATGTTGCGAAGGCTTGTGGACGACCTATTGCCAAATAATAAATATTTGGACTTGATTCTGAAAAAGATTCCACAAAGTTACTTGCATTGTGTAATCTAAATTTATTCGTTATAATTGCCGGCATGTTTTTATCCTCTAACTCAATATGTTACTATTATTTATAATGGTTTAATTATAGTTTATCCGTATTTCTGTAGGAAAAGCGATATTAGTTCTTAATTCATCATTTTCGATATCAGCAAAAACAATTCCCTCTCCGTCTATACTTGTATTTTTTGTACCTTGAACACCCATTGTACTCAACATGGTACTCATTTCCCCTATTGTCATTTCTTGTATATATTTTCTTTCAGTAGAATCATTACCTACAGAACCTGTCTGAGGTATTGCACCACCACTAAACATAAATGCATGTCTATTAAAACTTCTAAATCTTTGCCCTAAACCTGAGCCAAATTTAAGACCTGTAACACTTCTATGTGCCAAGTCGTATTTTTGAACAGATTGTTGTTTTATTATATATTGTCTTTTTAAAGTAACATCTCTAGTGTTAGCAGTAAAGTGTTCACTTGTACTATCATCTAAATCTACACCTACACCAATATGCGAATTACTTCTTAGTGTTGTGCCGTCATCTACTGTACCTAATCTACGACCAAGTATTGTGGAGAATAGAGTATTAATGATTAATGCAAGTCCAGCATGTGATACGCCAGATACTATACCATCAACCGGTGTTTGCATTGAAGCATTTAATGATGATTCAATATTTACTTGACCTGTTACATAGAAACCTGTTGGGTGAATTGTATCTTTAAATGTTTTTCTCCAATCTACAATTGCACGACCTACTTTTATTACATAAGAAAAATCTTGATAGTATAAACTATCTTGTACTTTCATAGTTGATTCTGATACATGTCCGTCTTCATTTAAGAATACACCATCTGTATCAACAACAGTATCAACAGTTGTAGAAGCTGTAGCAGTATCTACTACTCGAATTGTTCCTGTTTCAGTTGATGTACCACCTGTTAATGTAACTCTTGTATCAAATACTCCTGTTGGACTTGAAACTTCCATAAGTCCTCTAGATGAATCCCATGATAAAACAGCTGCACTTACAGTTGTTGAACCATCAGTTCCTAAACCACTAACAGTTTCTCCTACTGTATAATTACCTGAAGCACCTGTTACAATTAATTGAGTTGGGAATGAAAGTGTAGGTGGAGTTGGACTATCTTCATAATCTTTTCCATACTCTACTATTTTTAATTTTATAACTCTTCCTATTTCTGAACCGTAAGGATGTAATGTACAAGCACTACCACTATTACTTGTAATTGAAGTTGTAGGCAAAGTACTCATACCAAAACCTGCATTTATAATTCTTATATCTGTAACATCATTATTACCTGTTCCAGTTTCTTGTACAAACTTATCACCAGTATAATTATCATTTTGTTGTGTAGCGTCTTCTAAAATAATATGGTCAAAAGTTTCCATACTATATTCTGATATGTCTCCGTCTTCAGGTGCAATACCACCATTGACAACAGAAACTTTTCCTTCACAAGCACCACCAGTATCATGTGTAAAGTTTATAACATCTCCTATTGCATACCCACTACCACCATTTCCTATAAATATATCTGTTAGACTTCCTAGTCCTACTTCATCTATTTGTATGTTCGCACCAACACCACCTGTATCTGAAATTGTAACTGTATCACTCGGTGAATAGTTTGCACCATCAGTTGATATTGTTAAAACTGATGGTATAGATGTTAATACTAATTTTATATAAGTATCATCTGTATCAGTTTTAGTGCCTTGTATAGTTTCATCTGCAACAAAAGTTCCTACTATTGTATCTTCATTTAAAATAAACTCATTTGTGTTTATACCACCTATATTAAAGGTGTTTATTGTTTCTACAACAGCTGTTGCACCTGATGTAATACCTGTAATTGTTCTGCCTATTAAATCATTAGGTGTTCCTATTGATTCAATTGCTCTTAATATTTTTTTACTATCAAACTTTCCGTCTGATACTCTAAGCATGTTTTCTCTAGGATAAATTGTTTCAGAGTTTTCATTAAATAACATTTTAAAAAATACTTCATTTGCCTTAGCAGTACCTTTTGCAAGATAAACTGAACGAATATTTTTTATTAAATTTCTTTTGTTAATATTACTATCTAATTTTTCAGGCAATGTTGCCATAAATTCATTTCTAAATTTTGTTAAGAAGTTTGATAAAGCTTTATCTGGGTCTCTGAAATTTGTAAGTTGTTGAATATTCTGTACAGGATTAGGTCTGTAATTATCTAAAGTTGCACTTGCTGTAGATGTTGCACCTACAATAGTTTCACCATCTATAAATTTATCCTGTGCTGTAATAAAAAGTTTACCATTACTTAAATCTTCTACAAGAACGGTTGCTGTTGCATTTGATGTAGAACCTGTTACAGTTTCACCTCTTTCAAATTTACCATAAGATGATGATTCTTGTAATACTTTATCACCATTACCTTCAGTTGTATTGCCTGATGAGATACGAGAAGCGTCTAACAGTAAAGCACTTGGCTCTAAATCAGTTTCACTTTCTAACAATACACCATCAGTTGTTTGAACACTCGTTACAGCAATTTCTGCTGATTCCATAAATGTATAATATTGTTTTATAAATTCTAAAAATCGTGGGTGTTCATTTAAAACAAAATCAGGTGCCTGATGTTTTATTAATGTAGATAATTTATTATTAAATTTTGCCATTAGTAACTAGTTGTAGTTGTGTAAGTTGTTCCACCATCTGATGTACCACTTGCAAAAGAATCTGTCTCTACTACTACTTGCGAATTAGCAACATCTATTTGTAATATTTGGTCTCTCACTGGTATAACATCATTTGAATTTGGTTTAACTACAATTTCTATAACAGTTGAAACACTACCTCTAATATTTGATATTGAAGTAATATTTAATGATGTTAAAGTAATTTGTCCTGTTGTATAATTAATTATTCCTTGTGTATTATTTAAATAAGTTTTCACGCCACTTACTAAGTAATACATTCTAATATTACTTTGTCCGTCATCATTTAAAAACATCTCATTATCATTGCCTTGTATTTTAAATCCTGATGATTCTAAAATACCACCAGCAGTTGTATTATGTCCTGAATGAGGATTGTATAATGCATTTCTAAAATAAACTTGATATGTTATTGCACTAGATAGTGTAGGTGTAAAATCTTTTCTAATTCTTAAAGTTGTTATGTTTGATAATATAGATGTGTCTGTATCATCTATATCTTGTATTAATTGTGAGTATCTAAATAGACCTTCAAATTTTTGTAAATTAGTTATACTATGAGTTGATAGTGTAGTTATAACATTTGACCTTATACTATCACCTGTTTTAGTTGTTGCATTTTGACTATACTTAACATTTGATGTTATGATAATAGATGTAGTTTCTGGTGTTACAATTACAGGTGTTACTGAAGCAACATTATATTTTTTTAAGTTATTTACAATATTTTGTTTTGTTGCCTCTGTTAAAGTTGAACCTGATTTTGGAACAATACCAATATATACTGCACCGTATACAGGAGTTTCAGCATCCTCTCCACCATATGCACTTATTGATTCTGCATTAGGATAAAAAGTTTGTGTTAAAGTTTCATAGTCTTTAACTGTAACTGCTCTATTTTGTGCTTGATATTGTAAAGGTGCATTAAATCTAATTGAGTTATTAGATTGAGCAGTACTTCCGCCTTGTGCTGGAGATACAGTTGTAATTGAAACATTTGTAAATCCACCTATTGTGCTACCTAAATTAAATGCCGAAGCGCCATTAGCTGCATCCTTATTTGTTACAATATATTCTAAAATTATAATGTTACCATCTGTAAGTGATTTGCCTAAAACACCATCACCAAAATAAACTTCAAATCTGCCATCATCACATTCTTGTAAAAAATAAACTTTTGATGTTGAATCTAATTCTGTTAGTGTTTGAGATTTAGTATATGTATTTGTTGTAGTATCACTAGATGAGTTTTGTACTTTAACTGTCAATAAAGTTGTATCTGCTAAATTACTTGGTATAATAAATTTTTGGTCTACATCTGAAGAATCTACTGTGTATTGAAAATTAACATTTGTTCCTTCATAAATTGATACATTCTCAAATTTATAAACACCATCAGTTGGTTGCATTGAAATATCTTCATTTGTTAAAAAGGTATAAGTTACTCGGTCAATAACAGTAGTGAAGTTAGTTCCTTTTGCCATAGTAACTGAAGCAACAGTTGTAGGAACATTGTTTAAAGTTATATCAATAGTTGCTAATGGTGATGTAACTGCTGTAGGTGTATAACCTAATTGTTTTGCTAATGCAACAACATTTTTACGAATGTCTGCACTATCAAGATATAATTCGTTTGATAGCATGTTGGCGTTAAATGATAGATAATGTGTATTGTATGCTAACAAGTCTAACAATACCGACATACCTGAGCCTTCAAAATCATAGTCTGAAAATTCTGCTTGATTTTGTAAGAATGTTTTTAAATTGTCTCTTATACCATTATAGTCTAATTCAGAAACATCTAGTCTATTACTAATTGCATTTGCCATTTTATCTTAATCTCTCTAAAAATGTGTCTACTACTACTGGTTCTAGTGAACCTACTATTACAAAATGAATACTAATAGCATAAGCATTTTTATCTGCTTGATTATTAACTACAATATCACTTAAAGATATTCTGGGTTCATATTCATTTAATACCTCTGCAATTTTAAGTTGCATAAAGTGTGATGTTAATTCTGTCATAGGTTCAAATAATAAACCTCTGATACCAGAACCAATCTGAGGCCTAAATGGTCTCTCATAATTATTTGTATTAATTAAGTTTCGTACACTTCTCTTAATAGCTTCAGCGTCTGTAAGTTTATTTACATCCTTAGTTACTGAATTTAAACCAAAGTCTAAATCTAGGTCCTTAAAAGTCCTACTAGTTCTATTTGAGTTGTTAGTATTTGTAGCGTCATAGTTTGCCATATCGCTAACTATTTATACAGATTATACTGTTCTTTTCCACATATAGACAACAATATATGGTTGAACATTATTGTGAGCGTCTCCACTACCTACATTTGACATGGATAAATGACTTGGTGTAAATGGTCCTGAAACTTCGGCGTCATCTGTACATATTCTTCTATTGCCTCCGTCTGGGTCACCATCAGCAGATGTATTCATAGATAATGTATGAGCATGTTGTGGCATTTCTGCAATACTTAATTCATGAGTCTTAGAACCACCCGTTTCTTCTGCACCATCAAAATCTATATCAGATGAATCAATACCTATAAGAACACGGCCTGCACTAAAAGTTTCCCATGTACCAAATCCTAATAGTGTTGCTGGATTTGTTGCATTACTGGCGTTCATATAAATTGAACCTACAGGATATGCATTTGCAATTGTTGCCGTTACACCAGATAGAGTTGTAAAGGTTACTTGACCTTCACCATTAGTAGACATAACTTGTCCACTATCACCATCACCTGTCGGCATTACATAAGAACCATCTCCACCTAAATGTGTGAAGTTAGCATCCAATTCAGTATGAGTTAATGCTGTTCCTTTAGTACTTCGTTTTGTTAATGCCATTATTAATCCTCAATTGTTGTTTGATTTTCTACTGTATCACTATAATACTGTCCTACATACGATTGTATAACATTATTTATTGTTCCTGGATTATTTTCTAAATAATCATCTACCACATATTGAAACACAGATGTTTCAGTATTAAAAACTACATCTGGGTCGCCGTATGTATCTCTAGTAAAATTTAAAGTAACACCTTCAATTGTAATATCAACAGTTGTGTTTTCACCTCCAGCTGTTACAACAGTTGTAGGAGAATCTAATTCTGATTTAAAATAAGTAACACCATGTTCTGTAACAGTAGGCACTATACTCCACCTTGAGCTGCAAATACATTTGGTGAACCCATGGCACAAACAGAAGGTGGAAAACAAGGTAAATGTCCTGATGTAGGACTACCCATTGTTGCGATTGGTCGCAGATTTACAAATACACTGCCTTGTAATGGTACTGCTGTATCTCTGCAAGCTGTTTTATCACCAAATCTAACAGTTGCTTTATTATTAACAAATACATTAGGTGAACCTTTTATAAATGGTGTAGCGTGATACTTGACACATATATGTCCTGCATGAAAATCGCCTACTCTTGTTACTGGTCTACCTATACTCATACTATTATTTATAAGAGAAAAATAAGTGAAAATAAAGCTTGACAAACTATGCCGTATATGATAAGCTTATTTCATGAATAAAGTACGAATATTAGACAATTTAGACCAAATGAGAATCGTTCTCATTACACTATCTATAATTATTTTTTTATTTATATATAAATCAATGAGATGGGCTGCTCGAAAGTGCTTGACAAAGCTTTAAAAACAGCGTATAATGGTATACATGATAAAGATAAAAAAGACTAAAAAACAAGACTACCAAGACACAATCAATTTTGACTCTAAATCTCAGTTAGCAAAACTACTTGCTACTGAAGATGTTACTGTTCAGCATAACCATGTTGCAACAGCATCCTTTGATATTGCTAATAGAGTATTAACTCTTCCTATATTTAAGATTAAAGATAAAAATGTCTATGACATGTTAATTGCCCACGAATGTGGTCATGCACTATGGACTAAAATTGATAACTGGAAAGAAATCAGTTCCGATGATAGATTAAGAATGGCAGTTAATGTCTTAGAAGATACTAGAATCGACAAGATGATTCAATCAAAGTTTCCAGGTATCATTAATGATTATAAAAAAGGTTTTGATAAACTTAATAATTCAAACTTTTATGGTCTTCAAGATAGAGATATTAATACTCTATCTATTTTAGATAAAATCAATATGAGAAGTAAGTCATTAGAAAGAATGAACATTACTTTTACAGATGAAGAATTAGAATATGTTAAAAAAACAGATGATATCAAAACTTTTGCTGAAGTTGTAAAACTTGCAAAAGAAATTATTGGTTATCAAAAAGGTAAAGATGAAGAAGATAAATTAAAATCAATATCTGATATTGACTGTTCTGAATTAAGTGATGAAGAATTAGATGATTTAAATTTTGATGATACAAATACAGAATCATCTCAACCATCTCCTGAAAAAGATACAGAAAATACACAAGAGGATGATTCTCAAGAATCTGGTCAATCTAAAAGTGATTCAGATGATTCAAATCCATCAGATGATGACAGTAACTCAGATGATGGCAGTAAGACACAGATTTCTTCTAAAGGTTCTGATATGGGAGATGATTTCGGTATCACTAATAAACATTTTGAATCTGAAAGAGAAAAATTGACTGATACTAATACATCTGAAAAAAGAGTGTATATAGAGTTATCAAAACCTATTCTTAAAAATATAATAATTCCTTATAAAGACTATTTCACTGCATATGGTAATGAGATAGAGAAACCTAAATATGCAAGTTATAAAAAAAGTATGGTGTCAAGATATAAACAGTTTAAAAAAGACAGTTTAAAAACTGTTAACTATCTAGTTAAAGAATTTGAAATGAAAAAGTCTGCTACTGCTTATGCAAGAGCAAATACTGCTAAAACTGGCACAATAGACCCAATGTTACTTAAAAACTACAAGTTTTCAGATGACATATTCAAAAAACTAACAATACTACCGGATGCTAAGAATCACGGTATGATTATGTTAGTAGATTGGTCAGGTTCTATGACTGATATTATTGCTCCTGTGCTTCAACAGGTAATGAACCTCGTTTGGTTTTGTAAAAAAATCAATATACCATTTGAAGTTTATGCTTTTAGTGATTATTATGACTATGTATCTGAGTATGATTCAGACTGGAGAAAAAACATGCACAGTAAACCTAGTTTTGATGTTAAATTAGGTACTACTAATCCTGGTTCGTTTAGATTAGTAAATATATCATCTCATCTCATGAATAACAAAGATTTTGAAAAAGGCATGACTACTATGTACAATTTACTTGAATTGTATGACAGAAGAAGTAGTGTTAAAAATACAATTGTTGATTGGGATAGTACTACTTATAATGAGTATCCTAATTCCATACCTGATTGTATGCATTTGGGTTCTACTCCTCTAGATGAGGCTATGATTGCAATGTTAGATATCATTCCAATGTTTAAAAAGAAATATAACATTGAAAAATTATCATTAATTACATTATCAGATGGTGCTTCTAATAGTAGTGCTTCAAGATATGTTCAAAGAATTGATGATGACGGAAGTTATTGTCATTCTACTGCTCGTAGAAGTTCATTTATTAAATATAAGAATAAATATCACGATTTTAGTAAAGGTTCGTTCACTACAAATTTAAATATTCTTATTAAAAAGTATAATGATGTTAAACATATCGGATTCTTTCTATTACCGGGTATTTCTAAAAGACACCTCAGTTGGGTACTAGATTCTTATGATAGAAATGGTAATTATGTTTATCCTGAATATGAAAAAGTTATAAAAGAACTTAAAAAGACTAATTGTTATAAAAAACCTCACGAAGGATATGATGAATACTATTTGACAGTCGGTAATACAAAAGTTAAGTCTGTTGACTTATCAGAATTGTCTGCTGACGCTAAAACCTCTGATATTAAAAAATTATTTAAGTCAAGTATGGGTGGTAGATTGAAATCAAGAGTATTACTTAACAATTTCATCAATCAAGTGGCATAATGATGACTTTTAATGAGAATTACTCGCATTTGGGCGAAAATATGCAAAAAAGTGAAAATAAATGCGATTTAAACCCGAAAGTGCTTGACATACGCTCAAAAACAGCGTATAATGGATACATAAACTATGAAATTTAACAACAAAAGAGACAATACTATGAAAAACTTAAAACCAACAGATAAAAAACAAGCATTTTTAGACGCTTGTATGTCAAAATTTGACTCAGATTCAAATGGTGATTACATTTTGACAATTAATGAATTACAAGAGGTTGCTTCAGACTTCGGTATGAAGTATGCACCTCAGTGGTTAGTCAAAAACCCTGCTAACAAAGTCGGTAAGGCACTATTCAAATTGCCTGCTCTAGGTGAAATCGTATCAGTAGACGCTTCTAGACTTGTTCAGGCTTCAAAACAATCTGAATTTACAATAACTGCAAAACCGATTACTTCGGCACCATCTGCACCTGCACCAATCGAGGTTCAGGAAACAAAACAAGAGGCGGCTTATGTTGTTTCTAGTTTGACAGGTGATATCGTTCCTGAGAAAGACCCAAACTTCGTTTCCTTTGGTGATTACACTTCTGTAAAATCAATTATCACCTCTAAGAAGTTCTATCCTATCTTCATTACCGGCCTCTCTGGTAATGGTAAGACTTTGGGCGTAACTCAGGCATGTGCCGAGAAGAAAAGAGAAATGATTAGAGTCAATATCACGATTGAAACTGATGAAGATGATTTACTCGGTGGATATAGATTAAGAGATGGTCAGACTGTTTGGCAAAATGGTCCAGTTATCGAGGCGATGGAAAGAGGTGCTGTTTTACTTCTTGATGAGATTGACCTTGCAAGTAACAAGATTATGTGTTTGCAACCTATCCTAGAAGGTAACGGTGTATTTGTTAAGAAGATTAACAAGTTCATTAAACCTCAATTAGGATTCACAGTTGTTGCAACAGCGAATACTAAAGGTAAAGGTTCTGAAGACGGTCAGTTTATCGGGACTAATGTTCTGAATGAGGCGTTTCTTGAAAGATTCCCTATCACATTTGAACAATCTTATCCAAGTGTTAGAATTGAAACTAAGATTATTACCGGCATGTTAGAAACTGAGAATGTTCCTGATTCTGAATTTGCTGAGAACCTTGTAAATTGGGCAGACATAATAAGAAAGACTTACCACGAAGGTGGTGTCGATTCAATTATCTCTACTAGAAGATTAGTACATATCGCTAAGGCATATTCAATCTTTAGAAATAAACTCAAGGCAGTTCAAGTTTGTACTAACAGATTTGATGATGATACTAAAGAATCATTCCTCGACTTGTATACTAAGATTGACCAAGGGGCGAATCCAGAAGACTTAATGCCTTCTGAAGATGATACAGAGATTACCAATGACATTGAGGAAGATTCTGATTCTTCAGTAATCTAAAATATGTCTACAACATTTCATAGTGTTTGTTCCAGAGGTCGGTTTCATACCGGCCTCGCTACTATGAGAGATAAAGAATTTAATAGGAGAATAAATAATGGTAATAATATTAGAAGCAGTACTGGTGGGTTGTATAATTGCAATGCTCATTAGTTTACATAAGTTAGGTACAATACTTGACAGAATGGTAGTAAGGACTACCAGCATAAGATTAGGTAAAGACTTTGGTATAAAAGACCCAAGTGAAAAGGCAATAGATGATTTTATTGCTGAATTGAATAAGAGACAAGAAGAGGACAATAAATGAAGGTAGAAGTAAGACATGGTAATGTGGAACAGGCATTACGAATACTAAAAAGAAAAGTTGCTAAGGAAGGACTGATGAGAAGATTGAAAGAAATCGAACATTACGAAAAACCTTGTCAAAAGAGAATCAGAAAAACTGCTCAGAATGTAAAGAATGTTCGTAAAGCAGAATCAAAGAATAAATTAAAACCTAGAAGTAGAAGAAAATACTATTAGGACCCCCCAAATAAAAAAACCCTAAGACGCCTCTGTCCTAGGGTTCATCATTATAAATCAAACTGGTAGAATTATTATAATACGAATTGATGTATTACGACAACAATAACAATTGCTGTAACCCAATTCTTGACTGACCAAGACATAGGGTTTGAATATAATTCCATTATTAAAGTTTTAAGTGTATCCACTAAATGACCTCCTTTTAATAGTTACAAGTATTATTTATACTTTAAAATTCTTGTCCATGGTCACTATTTTTAGGATTCCATTTACCAACAGGTTGTTCTGTAATCTTAGATTGTTTAGACCTCAAGTCTGCAATCGCCTGTTTAATAGAGTCTTCAGCTAAAACACTACAATGTATCTTAACCGGAGGCAATGCAAGTTCTTCTGCAATCTCTGTGTTTTTGATTAACGAAGCTTCAGTTAAGGTTTTACCCTTTACCCATTCTGTTAATAGACTACTACTTGCTATGGCAGAACCGCAACCATAAGTTTTAAACTTAGCGTCAATAATCATATCACTATCATCAACTTCAATCATCAATGATAAAACATCTCCACACGCCGGAGCTCCTACGAGACCATGTCCTACATTTGGACTTGTCTTATCTAATACACCTACATTTCTAGGATTCTCATAATGTTCTAATACTTTCTTCGAGTATGCCATAATTTTAACCTCTATTGTTATTAGTGTTGCAGCTACCTTGTCGAGTCTTCTACAACACCGAATACTTTACTTATCTGGAAAGTAAACAGTTTTCCCATCTATATTCATGGACTTCATTCCACGAAAGTGTGTATGATTTAATTTAGATTTAACCATAAGTTTACCATCTCGTTTCTTTAATATCTTATTCTTTGTCTTTTTAACTTGCTCTGCATACCATTCCATAGTATAACCATCATTGTGTTCACAATTGGCTTCTATTGAGCATTGTGTTAACCATTGTTCATCTGTTAGTTTTTTCATTTTCGCCTTCCCGGATAATCAACTGATTTCAATCGCCGTTGATACTCCTCTTTAGTTTCCCATTTACCATTAACAGGATTCTTTGAATATCTTTCATCCGTTCTTTTAGTCTTCTTCATACTCTAACCTTTCCCTGGGACTCTAGCTATATATAAAAAACAAGAATCCTAAATGTCTGTTGTCTTACGAATAATAAAGATAAATTTGTCATCTTCTTCGATAGTTTTTTCAAGTGCCTGTTTAAGTGCATTACATAAACTTTCGATATCACCCACTGCGCCTGGGTCTGTAGAGATAAGTTTAATGGTTTGACCTATCTTCATACCTTTTAATTCTTTCTTAGTCTTAATGATAGGCATAGGACAATTCTGTCCACTGGTATCTAATGTTACATCTACCTTATCTTCAAATTCTTCTTTCATTTCTTTATAACCTTCCTGCATGTTTACTAATACCTCTTTAAGACCTTCTCGGTTCATTTTCTCTCCTTATTTAAAAATCAATACAACGACCAGACTTCTCCCAATCATTATATCTAGTTGGTTCTAGACCGTCTTTACGACCACCTATCTCTTTTGGTTTCTTCACTTCTTTCTTTTTCTCTTGTCGTGAGCCAGGATACAAAGCACCTATACTCGTTTCAAAATCATCGTCCCAGTTTAAGACCTTATAAGTCTGCTCAGAGAATGATTCGCCGCTATCGACCCTTCCAAAGATAGCATTCCAATTTTCATCAAATTTCACCACTTTAACTTTCATGGGTCTTCTCTTATCGCCTTTACCACTCATCTATAATACTCCTAATAATAATATAACTACTACACTTACCAATAGAATATATTCAATAACACTCGTTTTACCTTTACCTATATTCTTAGTATAAAACTTTATCCATTCATCACTCATACTTTTCTCCATAATTTAAATCTGTTTAGAAAGCCGCACTAGAGCCACA
>Ga0209709_10002352_pt1 | contig 16609 bp, 24 predicted proteins | sample ArcticOcean_MG_C_2_FD_187435 | JGI IMG/M metagenome (GOLD analysis project Ga0209709, IMG submission 187435) | Marine microbial communities from western Arctic Ocean - ArcticOcean_MG_CB4_136 (SPAdes) (version 2) | ecosystem: Environmental > Aquatic > Marine > Oceanic | place: Arctic Ocean... | reverse complement strand
AGTGTAAATGCAGGTAATTGGGGATTTAGAAAAGGAACGGATGAAATTGTTTGGTTTGACCCCGGAGTTTCCCCTTGGCCGATTAAACCGGAATGGGAAGACGATGAAAATATTCAATTAAGAAATATGTATTACTTATTCAAAGAAGGATATGGTGGTGGAGAAATTGCTAAATACAAACGAAAGTTAGAAAATCCAACAGAATATGATGAAGGATGGCATCAAGCAGAAGGTAACGAATAAATCTTTTCAAAAACATCCCCGTCATTTGGCGAAATTACTAAATCAAACCATTCAATCGGTATTTTGTCCACTTCTGCTTCCGATGGGTCGCTTCTATTATTCCAATGAGATTCCCAATCGTCGCCATAAGTATTTTGTAATCTGCTTTTTTGGATTTCATCAGTTATTTCTAATTTAACTAATTTCCAACCATTTTCTTTGAATTGTTTTGCTTCATTAACGAATCTAACATCATCAACAACAACGAATTCATAGCCTTTTGATTCTTCAATGACATAATCTATCCAAACCATCGGTCTAATTTCCCTCATTTTCATCCCGATTTGTTGCAGTAATTTTCTATCTTTGTTTTCCTGCTTCATGTTGAATAGGGTGTATGCTACTTCTCTAACCATACCGGCCAATGATAATCTTGTATAATTGCCTTCATCACAAAGTCTATTCGCCAATGTCGTTTTTCCACTTGCCATCTTTCCACATATTGCTATCTTCATTTAATCAATCTCCTTTGTATCTATTGTGTAAAATTGATAAGGTCACATAAGGTGGCAATAATTTAGCCAATGGATTATTAAATCCTCTTTCAAAGTGAAACCAAAATGAAGGGTCAATAATATATGTATCTCCTTTATCCGTTTCATGCCTTACACTTCGCCCACACATTTGAGCCAATTCAATAGCGGTCATTAATTGATACCACTTAGGGTCATTTTCCGCTTTGGTTTTAACTTGAATATCACCAAGAGGACCGAATGGCACTTTAGGAATAATAGTAAATGAAATCATTTTACCGTCAAAACCTTGATTGGCATAAGTTGATATTAGTATCTCATTATTCTTTTCAGTCTCAAACTCCCTAAATACGGCATCTCGCTCTCTTGGATTTTTATTATGTTGTCTAATTCTTGCATAAACTAATGGATGATTACATTGTAATGCTTCAACAACCCCCTTTTCAATAGTATCTGTAAATGGTAAAATCAAGCCTTTTTTCTCCGGATATTTATTAGCGATTTTCGCAATAGTGGCCGCAGTTTTTTTGAATGATTCCTCGCCCATATCTTTTCTTGATAATTTACCACCATGAAGTTTAGTATAAATTGGCCTATTGGATTCTTCAAAGGGAGAATAATTTACTTTAATAAAACAGGTGGATTCCTTTTTAAGACCTAATTCTCTTCCAAAAATGTCATAATCTAAAATTGTTCCCGATAAGAATACTCTCCTTTGTCCTGCATTTAATAGAATATCTTCTGCATAATCCGCTACATTTAATGGTTTGAATGAAATCCATGCAGAATACTCAACATTATCATCCACTTGCCAAACCCAATTTTCCCAATCAGTTGCGATTGATTCCAACAACGCCATAATTCGCATAGCCGTATTAGATGCAAATGATAATTCACTTTTATCATATTTCATATGTGTATCTTTAATTTTCATTCGTCTTTTTATCTCATCGTGCAAAGCCATTAGATAACGCCCAAGAACCTGCAATCCGGCTTTTCTCTCTTCCGGAGTAGTAGTTAATCTAACAGATGATATTTTAGGAATGCCGAAACTCATTTTCTTTGAAGCAGGGTCAAATACCTTTAATATGATTTCTCTTTGAGATTGCATCCGATTTCTTTTTGTTTCATCTCTTTGGTTTTTAACATCAGCCGCAGTTGGTGTCTTAAACAATTTCTCTAAAACTCTTTGACTTAATGAAAGGGAATAAAAACTCATCATATTATTTGCTAATTGGTGTGCCTCATCAACAATTAAAAACGGTCTTTCTTTAATCATTTTACCGGAACGATTCATAGCCATCATATACGCAGTATTCCCAACAAAGTATAACGCATTTTGCGCTTTAGTTAATGAACCGAAATAATCACAAAGTTTAGTATCATCCACACTAAAATCCCATTCACCATCGGGCGATACCGGATTTTTCATAGTGCATTTGAAACCTTTAGCAAACTTACAAGGGGCTAAAGCCGCAGAACAAGTGCCGGGTGATTTATTACCAACATTTTCCAAAGCCTTTTGAGCCTCACCAATGTTTTCTAATCCACCCTCAACATCAAGCATACAATCATAATTGCCTCTCCCCATAATAGACTTCATATAGGGCATTTCTTTGAGATATTGTGCTTGTAATCCTTTAAGGTGTGTAATAATATAACTCGGTGCTGAATAAGTTTGTGCAATCGTTTTAGCAATAGCCGATTTTCCACTCCCCGTAGGACATTCAACAACTATATTTTGGTAGCCCTCATCAATCGCAATAATGATTTCATCTAAAACTTGTTTTTGAATGTTCCTTAATGGATGGAATTGTGTATTTGCAGAAAACTCATCCCAACCATTAGTGAAAGTTTCATCTTTTTCAATTTCCACTTCTTTAAAACCAAGGTTTTCTTTTAGACCCGACCAAGCCCGTTCCCCCAATTTACCGATTTGAGATTCATCAGCAGTTTGTTCTAAAATGGGCAACCATTGTTTCAAATTAAACTCATCCAATGTTGATAAATCGTTTTCATCAATAACAGGCAATTGTTTTGGCTTTTTATAATTGACAGGTTCAACAACCGTTTCCCCATCAATTTCCAAAATTAATTTTTTAGATACACAAAACTGTTTTAGTTTCCCTATCCTTTGACTTTCTAAAGGGAATGCCCCTTTGAAGTCCTTTTTGCGAAAATCATACTCTAAACCATGAGAATCCATTAAATCCCTTCGGTGATTGAAGGTCTTTCCCGAAACCCTAATAGTTACAAACCCCATGATAATAATTATTGTCCGACACCTTATTTAACCTTAGCCACTATTAAATAGAAGTGCGACCTATGTTTATATATGAAACATCTATCATTATATTCATATGGTGCGAATATACCCCATCCGGATAAGGCAGATAGGGGTGGTGAAGATGCTTATTTCGTATCACTTCCCAAAACATCTGCGGTAGGAATTGCTGATGGAGTTGGAGGATGGGCTAATCAAGGGGTCAATCCAAAAGATTTTGCAGATGATTTAATGGCTTTCACTTTGGATTCAATATTAGATGGCGAGAGAAACCCATTAATTGCACTAAATACTTCTTTTAAACAGGTTGAACAAATTGGCTCATGCACAGCAGTAATAGGGATTATGAGTGATAAGGGAACATTTAATGCAATCAATATAGGTGATTCCGGATTTATGATAGTTAGGGATTCTAAAATTATGTTTAGAACCGAAGAACAGCAACATGGATTTAATTTTCCTTTTCAATTAGGTAAGGTTTTAGGCAAAGGGAGTAAGTATTATCCACATGGACAAGACCGACCCCATCATGGAGATACTTATGAAATTAAATTAAAGGAAGGAGATATAATAATTTTCGGTAGTGATGGTTTATTTGATAATGTTTGGGATGAAGATATATTAGGATTAGTTAATTCTAATAATGAAGAAGGGCCACAAATATTATCCGATAAGTTAGCAAAACACGCTCATGAAGAGGCTAAGAAAACTGATATTTGGACACCATTTGCCCAACGAGCATATGAAGATAAATCAGTTGGTATTACTAAACAAAATGTTAAAAAGTGGCTTGGTGGTAAAATGGATGATATTACGGTAGTAGTTAGTTATGTTTATCCATTTACTCAACACCTAATGGCTGAAAATTAGTCTTGACCTATACCATATTTTACCAATGCTTCATCAATTGTTAATATCCCATCTTCAACATCTTTGGTAAAAATCCCTTGTGGATAACAAACATCTTTCCAATCACAATACGAACAATTCCAATCACCAATATCATCTAATGGATTCTTTTCATGGTTGGCCTTTTTAGTCTTGGATAAATCACCTGCATTAAACAACCGTTCTGCCTTTTCATCGGAATAGCGAAGGTCATATTCTCTTGGTGGTGGTGTATCGGACTTCAAGTTTTTAAGTTGTTGATAATACCTATCTCTCATCATGTCAAGAGTCAAATCCATTTGTTGAGGTGTGACATTCCATTCAAGTGCCTTTTCCATTTTAGGCTTTAATTCCTTTCCATTCATATCCTTAACAATTATTCGGCCATCATAACCATCACTTAATTCAACTCTAAATGATTTGTGAATGCCATTATCTCGGAGAATATAGCAAATAACAAAATATGGAATCTCAACATTATGATAATCTTCAAATCTCTTTCTTGCGGCGAGGTATAATGCTGTCTGCATTAAATGTTCAATTTGTGGATAACCCATAGCATAGGTTGAATCTCGATTCCCCATAATTTGCCCTTTGCCAAAGAACCCATACTTGGTTTTAACTTCAATACCGATAGCCTTTGTAGGGTCAATATGGACTCTTTGCACTCCATCATCACCCGTTCTCATTTCACTCCATCTAAGGATAGCATCAACTTCTCCACTTAGGCGTATCTCTTCATCTTTATCAGGATTCTTGGCAAGGTTATGAACCAATTTTGCATTTGATTCAAGGAGGATTCCCGCATTTGTCCATGCTTCATGTAATCCCGCTTCTCCCATATGCCCCATCATAAAGACAAATTGGTTGTTATCTGTTGATGTGTTTGTGCGTGGTATTTTCTTCTTAGAATACCAAACTTGACGAAGGCACTTTCCAACAAGAACCTTTTCACCCTTTTCATTTATCATTTCAGCCGAAGCACCCGTTGGATTAACACCACCAAGCGATTCTCGGTAATGTCCATGACGCAGGGCAGTTATCGCTGAGTTAAGGGGGTCTATCGCAATCGGTTCATCATTATCCTTACTATCGTTATTTGAGGCCATCGGCCAATCACCATAATTAGATTATCCGAACAGGTATATAATAGTTATACATCTTTCCCTTTAATGGGTTGGTTATATTTATCCCTTACCCAAATTTTATTGTTGATGAACCATTGTTTTTGTTCATCTCTTGAAAACGCTTTAAAAACTTTATACTGTGAAGAGGACTCATCCATCGGCATTGGGTCGAAAATAACGAATGTGCCATCATCCCTTTGTCCATAATTGCCTTCATGCAAATCTTCTATTATTACCCCGTAATCTTCCCAAATATTTACTGCCGCTTCTGCTACACCTTCAACCGTATAGGATAATGGTTTTAAATGGTCTGTTCCTATATTATCCAACCTTTCCATAATCCATATACTCATCAAATCACCCTCATCTAAATCAAGAATATTCACTTCTGCTTGAGATTTAGATTTTAAAATTATATGTGTTAAATGTTTAATAACTATATTCACACTTTCACCTTCCCAAAAATACTTTAATTTTGGCAATCCTCTAAACTTCTGTTCTTTCCATACCCTTTCAAAAAATTGGGATTGATACATATTCAATAAGTTTATATCATCTTCTGCATCTTGGTTGATTACTTTCACCAACCAATTAGGAAATCCTTTCTCTTCAAAAATAACGCCCAATTCACCACAGGCATAATAATTGCCAAGAAAGTGCAGAACATCGGAATAATTAGGCTCGGCCATAATACTACATTATCTGAACGACTATTTAAGGGTAAAGTATTAACTACTATCCCCTATAAATTATATATGTGTTCCCAATACTCATGGATAATTATGCCCATAATGGGTCATTAATTCTAAATGATAATGATTGTAAAAGTGAAGAAAAAGCATTAATTATCCCTATTTTGTTATTTAGGTGGAAATTGAGAATCTGCAAACAATGTGATAAAAGGTTTGATATTGGAATAGAAGGCAAATTTTATGAATGTGGAAGGTGTATTTAATGAAACAAGTAAAAACGGTAAAAATCGGCTTTAATAAGGAAACTGAAGTGGTTTTGATTGCAGATGTTGAGATGGAAGGAGAAGCCGATGTGGATTCACTATTCTTGTGTTATTTTACAATCTTAATTCCCCCTTTACGATTGTCTGTTTTAACGACAGATTGTTTGCTACAAAGATTAGCAAAATTATTAAATAAAACTGAAAAGGAGATGGAAAACCTATTAAAAAATAATCCTCAACAGTATGCTATATTGATTCAGCGTAATACTGAAAACTTAATGGAGTTTGGAGTGGAGCAAAGTAAAATCACATTAGATAATACCCAATCCGCAAACCAAGCAAGGGCATTGGTAGCATCAATCATTAAAAACGGATTTTATACTCAAAAAACCCGATTCCATTTTCCCGAAGGTAATGTTGAAACACAAGAACAACGGGTTGACATAAAAGGAATGGAACCAACATTCCAAGCCATGTTAGATGTCTGTAAGAATTGGGAAACGGTGAGTAATGATGAATGAAAATGATGAAACGCCACAAGCGGCAGTAGGATTAGAGGAAGCATTAAGACAAATGAATGAAGAAGGTTGCCCTCCTGATGGTTTCCACATGATGTTTTTCTCCACTCAATTTGAATTAACTGAAACTTGTCCAACAAATATACTCCTTAAAAAGATAACAACGACCTATAATTGTGATGATACTTTGAAAAGACAAGTATTCAAATTACCTAAAGGTGAAGATGTGATTTCTTATGAGTTTGCATGGTTTGGAGAGTTTGATGAATTACAAGAAACTATGGAAAGTATAGATAAAATAGTTAATGATAACTTTCACAGTATGTTGAATGAGGGTATATTTACTGAACCACCTAAAGCAAGGGTTCAATTCTTGGTTGAATCACCAATCAACGCTCATCCCAAAGAATGAAACGAATATCTCTTGGGCGTTTTCCACTTACTTCAAACATGGGCCTACCCTTTACATCTTTAATGCAACGGCAAAAATAAGTGATACGGCCTCTATTGAGGGTATCACGACCCCAAGTATCACGCAAATGGTCAGCAATTTCACTTTCTTTCCTTACAACGCCATCAGCCATGAAACTTACAATAAGGCGACCCCTCTTAGGAGTTACCGCACAAATCTTCTTTCTGCCTGTCAATTTATCTAAGTCAAGTGTTATTTTATCGCTCATATTATTACTCTCCGATTTCTATGTAGTAGGACATCTTTATAAAGTTTTCGGTCATTCCACCGTCATGATTAGATAAATCAAGGGTGATGCGTCTTAATGACTTTTTACTATATGTTGAATGTTCTTCTGCATTCTCCATATTTTAATAATGTGGGGCTTTTGGTATAAAAGTATTTCGGTCAACCCCACATAATCGGTGAGAGCATAAACCCCGTTAAAAATGAAATCAATTCGTTTTTCGTAGTATAATATGGCAATTGAAAAATAGATTTACCAATTGGGAAATTGAATACTTTGTTCCATCAGCAGAAATCGCCATAATTGTATCTTTTTCACGCTCACCACAATTGGTGCAAAAGAATGCCGTTTTGAAGAATCTATCCATTATACCTTTCGGGTCGTCAATTAACCATTCCCAAATATATAATCCTTTGTTATCCATTTTTAATGTAGCAAATGGTTGATTATCATTAATCCAATACAGCGTAGCCGTCAAAAATAACCCTCAATTGTAGCGGGAATTGTATTCCACAAACAAATCGTCTGCTAAATCGTATATTTCATTGACAATCTCATTTGAATCTTTCAATGTCCCCCTACTAACAATTACATTTGTAGCATTATTAATACACATTCCGAGAGTAATTCTTTGTTGGGTATTCATATTTGACGGTGATGTTGAAGATGCCGATGCAGGTCCGACAAATATCTTCTTATCATCACCAATGATAATCAATGCTTGTGGATTATCTTCTTGTTTAACGATATTCCAAGGTTTTCCACTAAATGCCTTACCTGTAAAAAACTTATTTTCCTTAATATCATAATTTCCGACTTCATCATTTGAATCAGTTTTGAAATAAACACGATGTTTATTCTTATCCTTACTTTGCCAAATACTATAATTAATGCCCTTTTCTGCTACTACTTTAATTCCTACCATGATTTTTCAACCCTTTATTGATAATTTATTATACAAACACCTATATAAATGTCCACCTTATTATTCACCTACTCTAATTTCACTCAATTGTTTCCATATCATACAACCAATAGAATGCTGTTATCTCTTCACCATTACTTAATGGTTTTATGGTTTTTAATTTAATAAATTGCCCATCTATGTATGCTTCACAGTTAGGATTATCAGAATGATTAAAGAATCCCCCTAATGGGGTTCTAATATAATTATTTTCAAACCTATCATCTAATACATGACAAATGCCGAATACATGATTTATGGGGAATGGTTGTGTAGTAAATAGACCCAATCCTTCAATTAGTGATGTATTAATAGTTAATCCATCGGGAAGTGGTCTAAAATTAATATCATCACTACTCCCCCTTGATTTCAGGAGTCTCCATCACAGTATCTTTAGTATATATTTCATCCATAGAAGATTCATTAGTTATTTTTAGTTTTTCAAACTCATTAACTACTTTATAGAATAAAACAAATAACCAAATCATTGACAAACAAAATAATATAATCTCCCACATAGACATATCTTGTTGCTTCAAGTATATTAAAGTTTATTCTTTGGATTGGCAGGGTCAAGTTTTAGAATGGCACATAATTCTTTAAAACGATTACGAATAGTAACTTCAGTAACTCCGGCAACTGCCGCAACTTCCCTTTGTGTCCTTGTGCAATTATTAATCATACCTGCAAGATAAATTGATGCCGCCGCAATTCCGGTAGGTCCTCGACTAATCATGGCATCTTCACCGGCTAATGATAAAACTTCAAACGCCTTTAATTGAACCTCTATTGGCACTTGTAATTGGGTGCAAAAGCGAGGAATGTATTCATTTGGTGAAGCCAAGCCAATAGTCAATTGTAATTCCTTTCGTAAGAAACGATATGTGCGACCAATTTCTTTCCTTCCGGTGCGAGAATGTTTTCCAACATCATCAAGGGTTCGTGGATTGTTGTGCATCCGGCAAGCCGCATAAAGCGAAGCCGCAACTACACCTTCAATAGAACGGCCACGAATCAATTTCTTTTCAACAGCCTTACGATAAATAAATGCCGCATCTTGAGATAAAGATTTTGGTAATGCCATTTGTGTAGCGATTCGCTTCAATTCAAGCAACGCAGTAACAAGGTTTCTCTCCGTAGCATTACGGATTCGGCCACGATTATCAAGCCTTCGTAATTTACCCCATTTAGAGGTGTTTCTAACTTGACCACCTGCGCCATCCGACCTTCCGGGAGCCATTTCAGTAGTAATTCCATAATCGTGTTGAAAAATATCCTTAGCAGGACCACTTCTTTCTTGACTTTTTCCCGAACCATCTTCAAAGTTTCTCCATTCGGGTCCATAATCTATAATATCGGCTTCCACTACTAAACCACAAGCATGACAAGAAATAAATCCATCAAGCCCTTTATCTAATACTTTACAGCCACAATCAGGACATTCTTCCACTAATTCAATCTTAACTTTAGACATAACTTAATACCACCATTCATTTGTTGTTCAAATCAACTATTTATACCTTCGCCTCATCCATATTTAAAGGCACAACCATAGGTCTTGAAACCGTTTTGGCTTTTTTTGAGTCCATTTCAATCCACAATACTTTTGTATCATCACTTTTTGCGATAATAACTTTAGTATTATTATCCTTAATCCTAATCTCATCCACGATTACTGATTTCGGTAATTTATCCGATAATTTCTTGGTTGTCCAAACTTTATCGTTTGAATCCCACCACCTGTATTCCGGATTGCTGTGATAATCGGTTAAATTCTTCTTAGTCAGTTTAGCACCAACTTTAATGATTAATTGTTTTTTCATTTCCTGTCCCATAGTGATTCACCCTTACAGGATGATAGTAATTAACACACCTTAATAAAACTAACGGATTGCCCTATATGGTGGGTCTTGTTCATAAGTTGTATCAGCCCGACCAAAAACAATTACTCTATGACTTTTAGAATTGGCTAATCCGAAACAATGTTGCATTCCGATTTTAATAAAACGCATATCTCTTTTTAAGACCGCAGAAATCTTGACTGATGATGGGATGTTTCTATACCTACCTTGTAGTAGTGTCGGAATCTCCGATGATAATATTGCCCTGTTTTTCATTTCTTCGTAAATCGGCTCTTTCCATATATTTTTTCGGCTCAAAGTAATACCACCATATTACTATTAGGGGAACAGGTATTTAATCCTTAATCTATTATAGGCTCATTTGCCCAATATTGGTGTCCATCAATGTTCCTACAAAGCGATTCATAAATAGTTATACACCATCCATTTTTTTCACATTTTTCAAATAATGATTCATCAACGACTACTGCTCTATTATGATATAACAACATTTCCGATAGAGTTGTCCACTTACCATCCTCCATAGTATTTACATAATTAATAAACTCTAACATACAATCCGGTAAGTCTGCAAACCCACACACATCTTGGAAAACACCCATAGGCCCAATCGGATATTCACCTTTTAATGTGAAAAAACTATTACTAACAATAATTAAACCGATAATCATAGGCTCATTCATATAACGAGAATCGTAGGCTACAATGGGATAGATTGGGGCGAATTGTGAATCACCAAATGATTCATTGTTAGACATCTCCCTTAATTTTACTTCATAATTATCAAGTATTTCAATATAATTACTATACGAAACCATACTCATACTTCCTCCATATAATATTCAGGGTTTTTATACTCCCTGCTAACCCATTCAATGAATTGCTGACTCATTATCATTTTCTTACACGATTCTTCCGAACCAACACCGGGTAATATCATTAGATTTGTATAATTATTCACATCACCATCCATTATCGCCATTAAATCAATGAATCCTGTTAATCCTAATTCAACCCATTTTTCAACCTTTGGTTTTCCAACACCGGGTAAATCAGTAAATCTCCCAAACCAATTCGTATAATCCCTATCTTTCCTATCTAATTGTCGGCTTGTTCCTATCCAATTCTTAGGGTAGTCGGATGCACCCTTAAACTTAATATTACCAAGGTTTTGATGTTCACCCAAAAAATATTTTACCTCTTCACCACTTGGGTATTGGTATGTATTACTTTCTAAAATTTCAAGATAATCATTTCTCCACCACGACACAGCATATTTTATAAAGGAATCACTAAAAATCGCACCACGCAATTCTTTGAATTTCTCACTTTGTTGCCAATAATTATGGACTGTGCCGAAGTTGAAACTTCCAATTCTCGCTCCTAAAATTAATTTCCATAATTTCGGATAACAATATGTAATCCAACCGTATGATGGAATTACCCTATCCCCAACAGACCTATTATTTGTTGAATCAATGCGGTAACTATCCCAATCCGGTAACATTATTTTTTGAGTTGTGTGTTGTTTTCCTTTGACTAAATCCACCCCAATATTCACTTCCCCCAAATCTTCGGGAATCAGCATCTCTTGTAATAAAAGTGGTAATGCTCCACCTTTCGCTTCAACTGCTTCTTTTAATCTCATTAATTCCCCTTGTAATAATGGTGGAATTCCTGTATTAAGCCAATTTACGACTTGAATACTACTCAAAAAATCACATATTATTTTGAATTGTTCATATTCATCTAAAGCAATTTTGCCCGAATCGTTAGATGTCATATATACATTTTATCTGTTCAGTTATTTAATACCCACTAACTATTATATAGCCGTTAAGATAATTATTCACTATGAGTAATCGGATTACCGGAAATGATATTATCTCCGATGATAATGATACTCGATTTAGAACCGTAACTTACAAAACGGGCAATTCAACAATTAAATGTGATACTTTATATTGCCCAAACTGTTCTGTCAATCGTGAAAAAGATACACGACAAGGAGGGTATAGGGAAAAATGGAATACGGCTAAGGAGGATTATAAACTCACCTTAATTTATAAGGATGATGAAACGGGATTTTATGCCGCCTGTGCAAAATGTAATCACGATTTAAGAAATCACGAACCTAAACATGATTCATATATATCGGTTTTAATTGATACTAAGCAAGAAGGCGCACCGTTACCGAGTAAAATTATTAATGATGTAGTGTATAAACAAGGATTTTATATTATCCCTTACAAGGAATATGAGAGGATAAGGGAAATTGGAACGGCAAATGGAGGACAAATACTCCCAACTGTTGAAATAGATAATTCAAGGTATGTTGTTTCATGGGATGATTATTTAACTAAGATGCGAGCAATACCAAATATATCAGTAGTTGGCATTCCTCGCACATATTGGAAATCAATATAATAGCCTTCTTTATATATCAGCATAACCAAAGATTATATATGGCTTCACAAAGATTCACAGGAAATGGGTTTTCTAATCCACTAAACCCTATCGGACTTCATGCTGAAAACCAACATCGTGAGTTATCTCCATTAGGTGCAGATTACCAAATATACAATTCTGAAAACAAAGAAATACACGCTGAAAATGCGAGAGGAAATCAAGAATACCATGTTCCCGGTGCAGGTTGGCTTGGAGGCAAGTTATTTGGGCGTGGTTTAGGGATATTCGGCAAAAGCGGTGCGAAGAAAGGTGGCGCAGGATTCTTCGGGAGAATGTTCGGCAAAAGGTCGGCTCAAGAAGGTGTTGAAGGTGGATTAAGTAAGGCGGCACAGAAAAAATTAGCGAAAGCCAATACTAAAGCACTTGCGGCAGGTGCAAGAAGTCCTGTAAGAAGCACTATGATAATGACCGCAGGTGCAGTAGTCGTTGGTTTATACGGTATGAATCTATTAGGTGCTAATGCCGAAACTTTGATATGTTCATTGACAGGTTGTAATTGTGATGAGAATGCGATAGATGCAGGGTATGAAGAAGGAACAGAAGAATATAAAGAAGATGTTGAAGAATGTCAAGAAGCCGCCGGAAATAAGTTGGAAAAAATTGCCTATGCAGGTCTTGGTGTAGTTGCACTTATCGCATTCTTCATCTTAAAGCCTAAAAAGAAAGAGTGATGCACATGGCATATATGCAATCGGGAATTTCTGCTATCCAAACCAATAATGAAATGGGTGGATGGAATGATGGGGATAGAACCAATTTCAAATCATCAGTTAGAATTATAACTGCTGATGGCAGCACATTTGACCCCACACAACAAAGTCCAATGCCTTTTTGGGAATCTATTCCCGAAGGCTCTAAACTCAAATGGGAAATACAAACCTTGAGTGATGGAAAGGGTAAATCCGATAAAGCACAAATTGATATATCCTACATGGATTATCCTATGATTATGCGTGAATTAGATTTGGTTCTCAACAGTCTCACACAAGAACAAAAAGATGCTTATGAATCAGGAGATAAGGTGATGGATGATACTGTCAATAAATTGATTGCTCAACGAATTGCAGATTCGGGAAAACAAATGGATGTCAATATATTTTCCAAACAAATAATTACAGGAAATGATGGAAAGGCAGAAGGTGAAATATCTATGGATTCATGGCCTCAATCGGAATACAACATAATGATGCACTATGGCTATCAGGGTGATATGGAAGCATCGTCTTCGGAAAGAATGTGGGATAATCTCGGAACTGCGGCTCTTGTAGTTGGATTCCTTGCACTTAGTTTTATTCCCGGTATCGGTTGGACAGCACAGGCAGCAATCATCGGCGCAGAAGTCGCTGTTTTCATGGCTATTGAAATGATGAAACCTTATGGCATGGCGACCATTAATAAATATGATGATGCGTTCCCTATTTATGGGTTTAATCACCCTTATGCTTTTGGACATTATGGTGAGGACATATCTGATTTGAACGGGAATGCGATGGCATTTCCACTAAATAATCCTTTCGCAATTGGTATAGGCTTATTGGTTGCTATTTTGTTAATAAAGAAATTGAGGGGATGATATTATGGACACATGGACAATGACCAAATGGATGAGTGAAGCAAACAAGGTTTTCAAAGCCGTCACCACAGGGCCGACAGATGCAATTAATTTTGGTGAAAAAACGCAAAAGAATGAACCATATATGGATTGTAATACTAAACACGAAACACAGGGTTGGCGAACAAGGTCGGGAAGTGGAAATGATTCTCACGCTTTGACAGACCAAATTATTGTTGATGTCCGACTAAGAGATACCGACGATGGATATTCATATAATGCTAATTATGCCTCAAAACACTCCCAAAAACTTAAAATTACTCACGATGGCGACACGATATATACATGGGAAATGAGTGGGGTCCAAGATGCCGCAACAAATGATTGGACTTCATCAAAAGCCTTCTTGATTACAAAACCCGGTGTGTGGAAATTATCTGCAATACCGGAAGCATCCCCATGTGACATTGAGGATGTTATTGATGATGGATGGGAAACGGTAGGAGAATTTACAGCGAAAGACCCCCACGAAGGTTGTTACGCAAGTAGTCGAGATGAGGGTGCAACAATGGGTGAATGTGGCGACTGTTGGGAGAATTATACTGAAGATACTAATGGAGATTGTATATTAGATTCACAAGATAATGGTGGAAATGGAGAAGAGGATGAAAGTGACGAAGAGATAACTAATTTGCCATTAATAATTGGCGGTGTGGTTGTATTCTTAGCACTCATGCTTATGAAGAAAGGGTAAAAACTAATGGTGGAGATGAAGGGATTTGAACCCTTAGCCTCTTCGCTGCAAACGAAGCGTTCTTCCAAATTAAACTACATCCCCATTATTCTTCCCATTTATCCAAAGGACATTCCGATTTATCTAATCGTGCCTTAATCTTCATATTACAACCACATACCTTACAAAATAATCCTGTAAGTTTTCGTTGGGCTTCGGGACATTTATAACAAATATTTATACGGTCTGTATATTTACTCATAGAAAGATATTATATCACTTATTATTTAACTCTTATGATGGTAAATGAATCTTCATACGAGATTCCTTGCGCTAATATCCCACATAACCATCCTTCTATAAATCCCTCAAACGGATTGACGAATAGTAAGAGCAAAGCATACATCCAATGGTGGAGGTGAAAATAAGCATTATTAGATAATGGAATGAATAGAGAGGGCAACCTTGATTTATTAGGATTGTGGGGTGCATACCATTCACAAACCAATGCCGCCAACATTAGCCCAACCACAAACGGCACATCTATTCCCATACAGGCATCCCTCTTTGAAATACTTTGTTAAATGGTGGATGGTATAAAACTACATTTTTACCATCAACAAAATCATTTTCCGAAGGAGAATTCCACGAATGCAACTCCTTAGCAATATCAACAGGGGATGCCTTACGATTACCCATACATCTCAACTTATTCAAATCTTCACCGTTCAAAGGCCAAACAATTTGACCCGACTTAGGATGTATTGAATATGGAGTCCTAATCAAACCTTGCCTCCTAACAGGGGATAAATCGCATACCTCCAAAGGCTTTCCTGTCGCAAATTCCATTGTTTTTTGAATCACATCAGCACAATGCCTACCAAACATTAACATTGGGTCTTTTGATTTTTTAAAATCCAATAATGTTTTGTCAATAAGTGTCATAGACTCATCTGCATCTAACCAAACATGAAAACCCTTATTTCCGGAAAATACCATTTTAGGATTATAACCTTCTTTATCTAAATAAACACATAATTCATCAGCCCACTCAAATGCCTGTAAAGGTTCATCTGCCTTATCAAAATCCCAAATTAGGTTTTTCTTAATCCAAATATCACTAAATGATTCATGTTTCTTATCCATAAATCCATTCCATGTATTCTTATACAATCTCCATTCGGGCGTATATACTTTCCAAAGTAAAGGTGGTATTGGTTCAACTTTTCGCCAATCAATAACATTAGAACCAACAAATAAACTAATGGGCTTTTTGCCATAATTCATTTTATCCAATAATAATTGAAATGTCTTTCTATTAGGAATATAAACTCTCCTTATAGGAAACATATTCGTAGGATGCCCTACAAATAATCCTGTTTCCCTATATTTAGAAATCCTAATTATCTCATGTTGAACAGAAGCATCATCCATCCATCGTTTCATAAGTTATCATTGATTAAACACCTACTTAAACATTACTGACGCAAACAATCCGCTTTTTTTAGGCTTGCAGTTTCCCGTTTAACCCCTAAAACTAACGCAACAAATCCGCATTTAACGCAACAAATCCGCATTTTAGACACCTCCAAAATATTTAAACCTGTTTTTGAAACCCTTTCAGTCCAACGAATAGCACTCCAAAAAACGGAGTAAAAAAGGCACTTTGAAAATACACATATACCAACAATAAAAAATACGCCTAATCTCCGATTGAAAATCATACGCACAAAGAAACAAACCTTCCCCTAAAAATAACAAAGAGAACGCATCTCTCCACTAAGCCGGAGGCGTAGTAGTGGGT
>Ga0209709_10002349_pt1 | contig 16622 bp, 14 predicted proteins | sample ArcticOcean_MG_C_2_FD_187435 | JGI IMG/M metagenome (GOLD analysis project Ga0209709, IMG submission 187435) | Marine microbial communities from western Arctic Ocean - ArcticOcean_MG_CB4_136 (SPAdes) (version 2) | ecosystem: Environmental > Aquatic > Marine > Oceanic | place: Arctic Ocean... | reverse complement strand
GGAACAGGCTTTCTGTCTCTTCTGATTCCCTTTTCAAAGAACTTGCGTTCAACTCCTGCAAAGCCCATAATACTAATCAATCTTTAAGTTACTGTCAATACTTTATTTTAAATATATTTATTATTTTTTTATTTATTATTTTTTATTTCTTCAAGCATTTGTATTTTAATCTCTGGAAGCATCCTTTCAACAGTCCGGACAATCACTTTTGTTGTGTGATCAAATTCAAGATTTACTATATCACCCTTTGTCTTTTTCCCAAGAACGGTTTGTTTCAAAGTTTCAGGTATCAGTGAAATTGAAAACCAATTATTTCCGACATCAACTACGGTCAGACTGACTCCATCAATTGCAATCCAGCCTTTGGGAATGAGGTACCTCCCCCACTCTTCCTCACAGTACACAACAATATCTCGATTATTAGGAGTCTTTCGAATTTCATCAATTTTACCAGTACAATCTATATGGCCTGTAACTTGATGTCCTCCAACTTCGTCTCCAAAATAACAAGCCCGCTCAATATCAACTGAATCCCCGATTACCAAAGTACCAAGATTACTACGGTCAAGTGATTCCTGAATAATATCAAACTCAGCACTGCCTACTTCAATTTTAATTGCGGTCAAGCATACTCCATTTACCGCAACACTTGCACCCTGTTGAAGCTTTTCTGCCAAATCTTCGAGTTGAATCCGTAATCTTCTTCCACCTTCAATATCTTCCACGGCTGATATTTTACGTATTCCCTGTACAATTCCTGTAAACATTTTTTTTGAAAATATGATTTATTCAAATGAAAATTAACTTTCTAAAGGAGGTCTTCCCATAGTTTTAAGCATACTATTTCTTAACCATCGAATACTTTCTTGTCTTACTGCAGGAACAAATATTACCAGTCCAAGTGCATCTGTTAAAAGTCCCGGTACAACCAGTAATACTCCTCCAATCCAGAGCAGTAAATCTGCCATCACCTCTTCTGCAGGGATCCTTCTGTTACGTAATTCACTTTCTACCAAAGTCCACAAAGAAAAATTTTCACCCTGCATCAACCATACTCCGGCAGCCAGTGTAACAATACATTGTAAAAAAATTGTGCTGAGAGGCATTAGATATGTTAGCTGAATCAGCACCCAAATTTCCAAACTTGGAACAATCACCAATAAAAGACTAAGAATCCACCACATAAAATACCGTTATGATGGAAGTGATTTTGTAGGAAGGGAATAAGTACAAGTCGCATGAGCGACAGGTTCCGGATCATTTTCAGAATAGATTATAACCTCTCCTACAATTAAACGTTTACCAACTTTCATCAACCACGATTCTCCTATAAGGTCAAGATTCGGTTCAGGTTTACGCAAAAAATTAATATTCAAGTTTGTTGTTACTGCTAAAGCCACTGCTCCTATTGTAGTTAGGATTGCAGCATAGACTGCAGTATCTGCCAGCAGCATCATTGTCGGTCCAGAAATTGTTCCTCCCGGACGCAAATGAGTTTGATCAACTTCAAGACGTAATCTTGCACGTCGATTTTCGCAGGACTCAACGATCAGCGGATTTTCAGGAAATTCCTGCTGCAAAAAGTTTTGAATCTCTTCTGCAGTCATATGTATGTTTTTATATAATAATTTTTAGAAAAAGATCTTAGTTTGAAATGGCTTGCTGAAACGCCTTGGTTCAATCAACAATATACTATCACAAATTAATCAATAGTTTTATCGAACTTTTCTGTATTTCATGAATTCATTATCATTGCTGAACTCACAGCAAAAGGAAGCCGTCACGACAACACAAGGTCCTGTACTGATTCTTGCAGGTGCAGGCAGTGGAAAAACTCAAGTCATCATACAGCGTATTGCATACTTGATTCGAAAAAAACAGATTCCCCCCCAACAAATACTTGCGGTTACTTTTACCAACAAAGCAACCGAAGAAATGCGTGAACGTTTAAAAGGAATACTCTCCGGGAAACAAAATGGCGTGCATTTAAGTACTTTTCATGCACTGGGAGTCAATATGTTGCGGAAATCGATTCATCACCTGGGTTACCGTCCAAATTTTATTATTTACGACAAAAACGACCAATTATCTGTCATCAAAACCATCATGGAAGATCAGGATTTTGATGATACAGGATTGATCGACGCAAAGTCAGTACACTTTGAAATTTCTCAGTCAAAGTCAATAGGTGAAGGTCCGGAAGTATTTCTTGATCAGCAAGAATCACAACAAAAACAAATGATTGGAAAGATTTATCGTCAATATCAAAAGACTATGAAGGGCTGTAACGCCATTGATTTTGATGATATACTTAACCTCACGTTGAGTCTTTTTGAGAAGCATCCGGAGGTCATGGACAATTTGACGGAACGTTTCCGTTATATAATGGTAGACGAATATCAAGACACAAATCGGATTCAGTATAAACTTTTAAGGCATCTCACAAAACAGCACAGGAATCTTTGTGTGGTGGGTGATGATGATCAGTCTATTTACGGTTGGCGAGGGGCTGATGTTCGTAATATTTTCGATTTTGAGCAGGACTATCCAGAAGTAAAATATGTTCGCCTCGAACAAAATTATCGTTCAACCCAAATTATTTTACAAGCCGCCAACCAGGTGATTTCTGAAAATACACAGCGAATGCCAAAAAAACTCTGGTCCGAAAAACAGGGTGGGGTAAAACTTGACTGGCTTCAGTCAGAAAATGAGGCAGAAGAGGTAGAAGGTGTAACTAGAAAAATTCGCACTAAAATTTTACAGCATGGCAACCGATATTTAGACTTCTCAATTCTTTACCGTTCAAATTTTCAGTCACGTTCATTAGAAGAAGCACTTCGTGAAGCAAGAATTCCGTATCGTGTGGTTGGCGGCGCCAGCTTTTATGACCGTCTGGAAATACGTGATGCACTGGCTTATCTTAAAGTAATTCATAACCCAAATGATGAAGTTAGTTTACATCGAATTATAAACACACCACGGCGTGGGATTGGCAAAACAGCACTTGTACAGGCTAATGCGTGTTGTCAGGAAATGCACCTTCCTCTGTTCAAGGTGATGCTGCGTGCCAGAAAATATGAGAAAATTCCAAAAAATGCAGCATTCACTATGGAAATGTTTGCCGGTATCATCATCAATTACCAGCAGCGTTTTGCAAACGAACGGTTTGCTAATGTATTCAAAGAGTTGCTTGATGAGGTTGGTTACATTAGATTTCTTGAAACTCAAAGCGGAGAACCAAAATTGCGGGAGCGCCGTGTGAAGAATGTTCTGGAATTATTGAACGGTATCCGGACTTATTCTGAAAAAAATCCTGAAGACAGTGTTCGGCAATATCTAGAACGGATAACACTATTTACTGAAAACGATAACGATGCAGACAGCAAGGCCGACCAAGTGTCGATTATGACACTCCACAGTGCAAAAGGTCTGGAATTTCCTTTTGTGTTCATGATTGGCATGTCAGAAGGTTTGTTACCAAACAAGCGTTCACTCGATGAAGGCAGAGTCGACGAGGAGCGGCGTTTGTGCTACGTTGGCATTACACGGGCCCAGCAGGAACTTACTTTTTCGATGGCTAAATCTCGGAAACGTTTTGGAGAAATTATTCCTCAGGAGCCATCCAGATTCCTTCTCAATATCAACCCGGAACTGTTGACAGTTCCAATTATTGGGGAAGCTTCTGAAGAAGTAAAAAAAGAGCGGCGTCATGAATCCCGTTCTGCTTTTTTTACACAGTTTAAACAAATCGAAGCAAGCTAGATTATATGAATTATTTTGTTCGAAAAGCTTTGAGTTTTGTGATAGTTATTTTTTGTATAATTTCCTTTTCAGGATTTGCACTTGCTCAAACTTTGATAGTTGTACTTGGAGATTCATTGACCGAAGGTTTTGGAGTTGCCAAAGAGGAGGCCTATCCACATTTACTGGAAAAGGAACTGCAGCGAAAAGGGCATTCTGTGAAAGTGATAAATGCCGGCATCAGCGGTTCTACGAGTGCAAGTGCACCTTCCCGTCTCCGCTGGTACATAAAGACTCATCCAGACATAGTTATTCTGGCACTTGGAGGAAATGACGGTTTACGTGGCTTGACCGTGAAGCACATGAAGAAAAATCTAAGCAAAGCTATTGAGTTGGCACAAGCTGAAAAAATTCTGATTTTATTGGCAGGAATGCAAATTCCACAAAACTACGGTACGGAATACACAGAATCTTTCCGGAATGCATTTCATGAGTTAGCAAAGCAGTACCAACTTCAGATGATACCCTTTCTGCTCAAAGAAGTAGGAGGGGTTTCCAGTTTGAATCAGGCTGACGGCATCCACCCAAATCCTGAAGGCCATCAAATCATAGTCCAGACTGTAATGGAATATTTGGAACCGCTTTTGCCAATCAGGCAATAAAAGTGATTATTAGGAGTTAAAAACTTTTTCTTCAGACATGCCATGATGCGCAGGTTGACTTCAAATTAGCGGCTTTCAGTCAATATTTTTCATTTTCTTTAGTGCCGAAAGGATGTCCTTTTGTTGTTTGATATAAACCCTGTTGCTGGGTGCAAGAACATCCACTGCTTTCTTTCCCATTTCAAGAATTTTCAACACACCATGATTTGCCAGGTTCAGTATTTTGCGCCGTTCATACGCATAATATGAAACTTGAGCAAATTCTGACAGCACAATGATGTCTGTACGTTTAGGATTAGATAACAAAGCTCTTTTTAAAGCTTTGTGGTAAGCGACAATCGCTTTGTTGAAAGTAGGTGTCAAAGATGGTCGGGCTGAGAATTCTTTCATCACTATGCGTAGAGTAAGAATCCTCAATGCCTGCATATGAAATCTTGCTTCTATAAGATAAGGAAGAGGAAGCTTACTATCAATTTCCTGTAGCTTTGCTATAATTTTGAGGCCGATTGGATGCAGTACCGGAATTCGTTTAATTACTTCAAGAGCAACCAGTGTTTTACGGACGATAAGCATGTGTTTGTTCTTGGTAGACTCAGTACTTTCGGAGACGGCAAATAAACTGTTTACCCTGTGTTTTGAGGATAGATCATTCAACTCATCCAAATGTATAGTCATAGTAATGCTGTCACGAGTGTCTTCATCAAGTGAATCAGTATATTCCAACAATTTTAGTGTAATTTTGATTTCCTGGATTACAAGCTTCTCATTTTCATCAATCTCACGCTCTTCATCTTCTTCCATTTTGATAAGGTCTTTAACTGAGATAACATCCAAATTTACATTCTTTAACTGTTTCGATTGAACCACAAGCAATCCTTTTTTATGTGTGCTGATGATTTTTTCTAAATATAAACGGTATGTTTGCCCGGCAATTTGCAGAGTTGCCGGTGTGATGTCACCCAAATAAATAGTGAGAGATGCCTGTATCATGAGGTTGCGGTAAAGCGACAAAGGGAAATCCCGCTTGTCCTGCATAACTGTTCTGACCAATTTTACTCTTGCTGCACTTGAAGTGAGGTCACTGCTAATTTTTGAAACCAGTGAAGAAACTGCCTTACTTTTTATCTGAATTCCGATTATACTTCCGTCAATATGTGTGCCCTTATCAGCAGAATCTGTGGCAAGAATCGTTTTGCGCATCTTCATAATAAAGGAAACGTTTCTCAACTTTTTTACTTCTTCAGCTGCCTGAATTACTTGCCTTTGAATTTTAACAAAATTAAGGTTTGGAATCGGTTTAATTGTAAGAGACCCTCCTTTCCTTGCTTTATTTCTAACCCCTCTTTTTCCTGGGGAAATGGTGCCCCTTCTTTTTATTAATTTTTCCTTTTCCATTACTAATAAAGTCTTATTCCAATACAGTTATTGTTATTAAAACATGGCTGTTTTAGGTTAATTAAAAAACCCGACAAAGTTTTCGGTGTTTTATTCCTAGCATATTTTAGGCAAAAACTAAAGTTTGGACTGTTTATTAATAAAAAACAGTGATATCAGATTTAATGAATCAACTGGACTATGTGGACATTTTCGCCTATGAGTCGGTACTTTTTAAGTGGAATCTTAGAAAATTTCACACGATTTATGCGTTTTGCAGTGCTAAAAAAAGATACGACAAAACCTTTGTTAATATTTTAAATAATACTCTGATGAGAACAAATTTAGAACAATTATTATTTGACAAGTAAAGAATATGTTGTGGAAATTACAAAAGTCAAATAGTGACAATGACATATTCAAAGATTGGCAACTATAAAATAAATCCGGATGACTTGGAGTCAAAATCAACGCATGCCTCAGCACTGATAGTATGTAAACTAAGTCACATCAGCAGTAACTGTAGGGGAAACTCAATCATTAGATGAATGGTTGACAGAACACAGGATTCCCGTTTTGGATTGAGTAGACACCCGATCTTTGGTGAAAGCTGTTCGTTCAAGCGGAGAGTGTTCCGGACTACTTGTTCCATCAGATTCACGACACACTCTGGATGAGATTCGTGAAGAAGCGCTCGTCCTGCCTTTGATGGCAGGACAAAATCTGGCACGACAAGTTCCGACCGGTTAATCATATTTTTGGCCTTCTGAAGCAGAGGTAAAACCTCTGACTGTTATTGCTTATGATTTTGGGATGAAGTACAATATTTTGCGAATAATGAACAGACTGGGAATGAATGTGACAGTTGTACCCTGGAATTCATCAGCAGAAGAGGTGCTTGAAATGAATCCTGGATGCATCTTACCAGTTTGGCCGGTTTCTTGAAGTGCGGAGAGGTTGACTATTAAATTCCAACTTCAAAAAGTAATTTGAAGTAAATGGAAAAATCATAAAATCATTAATCAGATTAAAAGCAAGTGAGGCTAGATGAGCGTAGGTAAAATGACAGGCCCTAAAAAGGCCGCAATTCTATTGCTTGCCCTTGGCGAAGATGCAGCAGCAGATGTGATGAAAAATTTGGAAGAAGCAGAAATCCAGCAGGTTGGTTATTATATGAGCCGCTTTACAGACGTTTCTTCTGAAGAATTGGATATTGTTCTTGAAGAATTCTACAGAAATTCGGTTATGGCTGATGATGGTGTGAACATTAGCTCATCGCCAGATTTTGTCAAAAATGCACTGACCAAAGCCCTGGGGGCAGACAGGGCAAAAGAGCTAAGTGACAATCTTCGTGCAGGTGAAGAAGAGGCAGGTCTTGAAGCCCTTCGCTATGCGGAACCCATCATGATTGCAAATTATATTCGCACCGAACACCCTCAAACGATAGCCCTTATTCTTTCTTATTTAAAAAATGCTGAACAGTCTTCTGCCGTGCTTCGAGAGATGCCTGAAAGTTTACAGGCTGATATACTGTATCGAATGGCGGTGATTGAAAGTATTCCTCCGGGAGTAATTTCGGAAATGAATGAGGTTCTAACTGAAGAAATGAAAACAGCAGGTAGTATGGCAACAAGTGTGGGTGGTGTTGAACCAGTGGCAGAAATCTTAAACTCTGTGGACAAGGCTACAGAGACCAGGATTCTTTCCAGTATAGAAGAAACAAATCCTGAACTGGCTGAACAAATCAGGGAATTGATGTTCACCTTCGAGGATATGGCTCTCATTGATGCTAAGCAAATGCAACTCGTTATGAAAGATGTTGATCAGGCTGACATGGTGCTGGCGCTCAAAACAGCAAGTGATGCTGTTAAAGAACTTATTTTCGGCAGCATGTCATCCAGAGCTGCTGAAATGGTCCGGGAAGACCTGGAAAACCTTGGTCCCGCAAAATTATCTGATGTGGAAGCTGCACAGCAAAAAATCATCAAAGTTGTCAAGAAACTTGAGGAAGCTGGAACGATTACCATTGCTGGTGCAGGTGGCGGAGACCTAGTTTGATTAAACTTTGATGCGAACTGCTGGTTAGTTGTAATGAATAAATCATAATGTTGTGTTTTGCAAATTAATTAAAATTAATGGTTTGTGGATTTTCAAGTTGTTTTCTACCTTATAATCATGAGGTTTTTTACCTGAAGCCTTTGTTTCTTAAAGTAACCTTTCTAAAAATAATTATAGACTGAGTAAAATGATGCCCAAAACAATGTTTGAAAAAATCTGGAATTTACATCTTGTACATGAGCAGGATGGAAACTCAATCATTTATATTGATCGTCACCTGGTGCATGAAGTGACTTCTCCACAAGCGTTTGAAGGGTTACGTCTTGCAGGACGCCGCGTGTTGCATCCGGAAGCAACATTTGCCGTTCCTGATCACAATATTCCAACCGTAAATCAGGATCAGCCGATTTCGGATCCAATTTCTGCATTACAAGTTGAGACTTTACGTCAGAACTGTAAAGAATTTGGAATTACCCTTTTTGATTTGGGAGATGAGCGTTCAGGAATCGTACATGTAATGGGACCAGAACAAGGTTTGACTCTACCCGGGTCAACAATAGTTTGCGGAGATTCACACACTGCAACACATGGCGCTTTTGGTTCACTTGCATTTGGGATTGGAACTTCTGAAGTTGAACATGTACTTGCCACTCAAACACTGCAGCAGAAAAAACCCAAAACAATGCTGGTGCAAGTCGAGGGTGTACTTTCGGAAACTGTCACGCCTAAAGATATTATCCTGGCAATTATCGGAAAAATCGGTATTGCCGGTGGATCAGGTTGCGTAATTGAATATGCTGGGGAAACAATCCGCTCCATGACTATGGAAGGTCGTATGACTCTCTGTAACATGACAATTGAAGCCGGTGCACGAGCGGGAATGGTAGCACCGGATGAAAAAACTTTTGAACACCTGAAAAATCGACCTTTTGCACCACAGGGTGATGCATTTGATTTGGCTGTGAGTTCGTGGAAAAAACTGCCGTCTGATCCTGATGCAGAATTTGATATTACTGTAAAATTAAATGCAAATGATGTTTTACCGCAGGTAACTTGGGGAACCAATCCGGGAATGGTGACTGATATTAACAGCAAAATTCCGGACCCTGAAAACATTCAAAATCCGATGGAACGCAAGTCTGTTGAACAAGCTTTGAAATATATGGATCTTAAAGCAAATCTTCCTATTAAGGATATAATTATTGACCGTGTGTTTATTGGTTCATGTACAAATTCACGTATCGAAGATTTGCGTTCTGTTGCAGAATTCGTTAAAGGCAGACAAGTTAATGAACACGTTTCTGCAATGATAGTTCCTGGAAGCGGAATTATAAAACGGCAGGCAGAGGAAGAAGGCCTGGATAGAATATTTACTGATGCAGGATTTGACTGGCGTCAGCCGGGATGTTCCATGTGTTTAGCCATGAACGATGATGTGCTCAAACCAGGTGAACGTTGTGCCTCGACAAGTAACCGAAATTTTGAAGGGCGCCAGGGTAAGGGTGGCCGTACACATCTTGTAAGTCCTCTGATGGCAGCAGCAGCAGCAATTGCCGGACATTTTACTGACCCGAGAACTTTGTAAATTCAACCTTGACTTAAACTCAAATAATGGAAGCATTTAACACACTTTCCGGAATCACTGTACCATTTGATAAAATAAATGTGGATACAGACCAAATCATTCCCAAGCAATTTCTAAAAAAGATAGAACGTACAGGTTTTGGCATTCATCTTTTTCATGACTGGCGCTACATCGACGATGAGGGAACTAAGTCCAATTCAGAATTTATTCTGAATTATCCTCGTTATCAAGGATCACAAATTTTGCTGACTGGTGATAATTTTGGCTGCGGCTCAAGCCGTGAACATGCTCCATGGGCTTTGCAGGATTATGGTTTTAAGTGCATAATTTCGTCCAGATTTGCAGACATCTTTTTCAACAATTGCAGGAAAAACGGAATCTTGGCAGTAGTGCTTCAAGCAGAGGAGGTACAGGCCTTGTTTAAAGAGGTTGAAGCCAACGAAGGCTGTCTGCTGACAGTCGATCTTCCCCAGCAGACTGTCTGTTCTCCCGGCGGTAATAAATTTTCTTTTGAAATTGATTCATTTGCAAAAGACTGTCTACTCGAAGGTTTGGACGATATTGGTTGGACCTTGCAGTTTGAAGACAAAATTCAAGATTATGAACGGCAAGCCAGGAGCCAAAAGCCTTGGTTGTTTTTCGATTTGTAATTAAAGACAGTTCAGAAAATCATGTCTGCCTTACGTTTCTCATCACTGATTATTTTATTTCCAATTCTATTTGCAGCTTGTGGGCGTTCGGAGTTGATTCGAATACGCATGCTGGCCCCGGTAACCGAAGACAAAAAAGATTACGCTATTTTCACTGACACGGAATCAACTGCTACACCTGTAATTATCAATAAACAAATTGGCGGCAGTTTATATTTTTTGTTTAAAAGCATCGGCCTGGGCTACACCACTATTACAACCAAAATGGAAAAAATGACAGACACAACTCACACAGAGAAAACAACACTCGTGACCAATTTCACTGATGTGGCTTTTGGAATAGGAGAAAACTACTCGTTTATGTGGGGCGCGGGAGTTTTGTCTGGAGGAAAGAGGGAAACATCTCTGGAATATGGTGGTAGCGCACCATTCAATCCCAAGAACAATTATCTTGGAGGACATTCTATATTTTTTGTCCTGGGTCACCACGGATTTGGTTTTGAAACTTTGTTAGGCTATCGTACAAACTTCATAAAGGCAGAATTTGAAGAAAGCAACCTTCCCTCCACAGTGGGTAAGACAGGTAAAGAATTCACATATGAAAGTAATAAACTAAGTTTTACAACCTCTCAGGTACAACTTGGAATTGGGTTTACGTTCTGAATCACATTAAAATGAGGTTTTGTCCTTAATTACAACAATATTTCTCCTGATTCAGGCACATAAACCGTTAAGAACTTCAAAATAATCCGGAAAAGTTTTGCTCACACATCCAGGATTATTTATTGTCATTGGGGACTCTCCGCAGGCAGCCAATGAAAAAGCCATTGCCATGCGGTGGTCATCGTATGTATCAATTTCAGCCTTCCGGATTTGCTCCGGCGGTTGAATGACAAGGTAATCGTAACCTTCCTCAACCTCAGCTCCCAGTTTGCGTAATTCTGTAGAAACTGCCTGCAGCCTTTCGGTTTCTTTTACCCTCCAATTGTAGATGTTGCGGATAGCAGTAGGTCCGGAAGCAAATAGAGCCGCAACTGCCAATGTCATGGCAGCGTCCGGCATTTTATTCATGTCAACATCAATTCCGTTTAAAGAGTTTCCGGTCAGTTTAACCTGCTGTGGTTCCCATTCAACTTTGGCTCCCATTTTTTCCAGGACTTCAGCAAAACGTGCATCACCCTGCAAGCTGTCAGTTCCGCATCCCTTTACAGTAACAGATCCTTTGGTAATTGCAGCACCAGCCAAAAAATAAGAGGCGGATGAGGCGTCGCCTTCTACAAAAATGTTTCCGGGAGAGCGATATGTTTGACGGGGAATATGGAAAAGACGGAAGTTTTCGTGATTCACAGAAACACCAAAACTCTGCATCAGACGCAGCGTCATTTCCACGTAAGGCACAGAAACCAGTTTATCGGTTATTTCAATTTGCACCTCTTTGTCTGCATAAGGCGCGGCCAGTAGAATTGCTGTCAAATATTGACTGCTGATTGCACCGCTCAAACGGGTAATTCCCCCGGGAAGGCCGTCTGCAATCACTTCCACCGGCGGACAATCTGTTCCGTTTATGCAACGCAAATTTGCTCCAAGCTGGGAAAGCCCGTTTATTAAATCGATTATGGGGCGCTCCCGCATGCGCTGCACTCCATCCAGAACAAATCGTCCGTGCCCCAAAGTCATGGCTGCAGTCAAAGGCCTGATTGCTGTTCCGGCGTTTCCCAGCATCAAAGTAGCTTCCTTAACCGGAATTATTCCAGATGTTCCTGAAACTGTTATGAGATTTTCTGCACGGTTTTCTTCGAGCTGAATTCCAAGTGTTTCCAATGCTTCCACCATTCGGCGGACGTCATCACTGTCCAGCAGATTCTGAATTTCAGTCTTTCCTTCAGCTAACATGCTCAAAAGCAAAATTCGGTTGGAGAGACTCTTGGAACCCGGTAAAACTAAGTTGCCGGAAATTTTCTGGATAGGAGACAAAGTGAGTTTGTCCGGAAGACTCATCCGCGGCCCCGAATTTTACGTTCAATATAAAATTCAGCTGCTTTGTATGAACTGCGCACCAACGGTCCGGAGGCCACATATTCAAATCCCATTTTGTCACCCAATTCAGCCAGTTCAGCAAACTCTTCCGGAGGCACGAACTTTTCAACTTTCAAATGTTTTTTTGTGGGCTGCAGATATTGACCTATGGTAAGAAAATCCACTCCGACATCACGCAGATCCTCCATGGCCTGCAAAGTTTCTACGCGGCTTTCGCCCACGCCGAGCATCAGTGAAGATTTCGTGTATCCCTGTGGACAGTTTTGTTTGAGGTATCGTAAAACTTGCAGTGACTGGTCATAACCTGCACGTGCATCCCGGACTCTTGGAGTGAGACTCCGGACGGTTTCCAGGTTGTGTGCTAAAACCGCAGGGCGTGCGTTTATTACTTGTTGAACCAGTTCTGTTTCTCCCTGAAAATCCGGCATCAGCATTTCAATTAACATGTCCGGGCAGGCTCGTTGAGTAGACCGGATGCAACGGGCAATGTGCGCAGCACCCTGATCCGGGAGATCGTCACGGTCAACAGTCGTCAGAACCACATATTTCAAATCCATTTTATTAACAGTTTCAGCTAATTTCTTTGGTTCTTCTGCGTCAAGTGCTCCAGGACTTTTTGCTGATTTGACTGCACAAAATCTACATCCGCGTGTACATGTGTCTCCCATCAGCATGAAAGTTGCGGTTCCGCCGTTCCAGCATTCACCAATATTTGGACAATTTGCTTCTTCACAAACAGTACTCAGCTTAAGATTTGCAGCACTTTTTTTGATCCACGAATAACGCTCTCCTCCCGGAAAGGGAACTTTCAGCCACGGAGGTTTTTTTGAAGTTATTTTAGTCGTTTCTGTTGGCACGTGAGTCTTTTGATGATCGTTAGCTATTTCGATTAAAGTCTTTAATTTATCTTCACCATTTCACCACACCTGTATAGACTTCACAATTCAAAACCATTCAGCTGATAGTTGCATATCAGTTGTAAATTTTTGGTACAAAAGTGCTAAAACAAGTAGTAAGAAGAAATATTGAAAGATCCTCTGGCAACTTTATGTGTTAATGATCCAAGGAGTAAACTGAAGACTTAATAACATAAATTGTGACTTCACATTGATAAGACGCCAGATATGATCAGATGCTTTTCCCAGAACAAGACATTTGAAATTTTCTAGTGTGTTAAAAGTTATTGCACTTTTATTTTGCAATAAATCCGTCAAGTCTGTCACCAAAACTGTTGAAGCATAAATATCTTTCGGCTGTGATTTTCACAGGATCCTCCAGATTCCACAATAAATGTGGAGAACCACTTACCTGAATTTTTTCACCACTTTTTAATTCCACTCCGACTGTCTGTGCTGCACCAGAAAATTCAACCGTTTTCACAATACCGTTTGCCTCGCCGTCAGGAGCAGACACAAGAATAAAATCTTCCGGACGTACCATCAGGATGCGGGTTTCTTTACCAATTTCAGCAGGCACGTCCAAAAAACCAAAAGGTGATTTTAATGATGTCTCCTCCCATTCAACGGAAAGATGGTTGGCTTCACCCACAAAAGATGAGGCCCAAAGTGTTTGTGGTTGCTGGTATATTTCTTTTGGAGTACCAGCCTGTACCAGCTTACCTTTGTGCATTAGGAGCACACGCTCAGAAAAAGTTATTGCTTCAACCTGATCATGTGTTACGAGAATTGTTGCCACGCCTTCATGTTTAAGAATTACCCTAATTTCGCGCCTTAGCTGCAAACGCAATTTATAATCTAAATTACTGAACGGTTCATCCATTAAAATCAGCCTTGGCCGTGGGGCAAGTGCTCTGGCAACAGCGATTCGCTGCTGTTCTCCACCGCTGATTTGATGGGGCATTTTGGATGCAAGGTGCTGTAAACTGACCAACTTCAGCAATTCCTCCACCCGTTTCTGTTTCTCACTTCGGGATCCGTTTACACCATAAGCAATGTTTTTTTCTATACTCAAATGTGGAAACAAGGCAAAATCCTGAAAAATCATACCAAATTTTCTACTCTCCGGAGGCAGGATTATTTTTTTTCCAGAGATCTCCAGTTTTTCCAACAATACTAGTCCCTTGCTGGGAACTTCCAGTCCTGCTATCAGCCGCAGCAGAGTAGATTTTCCACATCCGGATGGTCCAAGAATGGAAAGGAATTCGTGTTCCTCCAAATGCAGGTTAAAGTCACTGACGGCTTCCAGTTCGCCGTAGGATTTGGTGAGATTTCTACATTCAATCATGGTTAAATAAGTTAGTTTTGCGGTGCAGTTTGACGGAGTTGGCGATTCAGAAAAATTACTGGAAACAAACCAACTACGACAATAGTTAGGCACCAGAGAGAGGCTTCCTTGAGCAGTTCTTCTGTGGCATAACCGTAAGCCCTGGTTGCAAGTGTACTAAAATTAAAAGGCTGGAGCATTAGTGTCGCGGGTAACTCTTTCATCACATCGACAAAGACCAGCATTCCGGCGGCTAACACGCTGCCTCGAAGCAGCGGCAAATGTACCTGCTTTAAAGTTTGCCAGGTGTTCTTTCCCAAAGATCTACTTACGTCTTCCATATTGGAAGTGATCCTCTCAAGTCCCGATTCGGCGGTACCGTAAGCCAGGGCAAGAAACCGTACAAGGTAAGCAAAAACCAAAATGAACAAAGTTCCGCTCAGCAGATAACCAGTAGTTATTCCAAATGTTTCCTGCATCCATGCATCCATTGTCCGGTCAAACCAGGCAAAAGGCAAGAGGACACCGAGCGCAACAACCGGTCCTGGAAAAGTATAACCGAGACTTACCAGGCGTGCTGCCCAATGAACTCTGCGGCGCTTGCTGAGTCGGGAACCGAAAGCCATTAAGAGGCCGATAAATACTCCTAATAATGCGGTTACGCCGGCCAGTAAAATACTGTTTCCGGCATCACTGAAAAATCGGTCCAACATCACTCCACGCCAGCTTTCAGTTGCCCACTGAATCAATAAACCTGCAGGCAAAGCAAATCCGAACAGTACTGGAAATATACAAAATAACAAAGCCAGGACGGCACGGACTCCAGAAAGATGATATCTGGTATGTACATTTTTTATACTGCTTTGTGTGTTGAAACGCTGTTGTTTTCGCGAGTAGCGTTCCAAAAATATAAAGAAGCTGATGAACGTCAGTAACGATAAGGAAAGCTGAGCTGCACCCGGAGCATTGTATGCTCCGAACCATGTATTATAAATTCCGGTAGTAAAGGTTTGTACGGCAAATAACTGCATTGTGCCAAAATCTGCCAGGGTTTCCATCATTGCCAGGCTGACACCAACCACAATCGCCGGACGCGCCAATGGCAAGGCAATCATAAAAAAACTGTTAACTGCACTTTTGTCCAGCATCCGACTGGCTTCCATCAATGTAGCAGATTGTTGAAGAAACGCGGTTCTGGCAAGCAGATAAACGTAAGGAAAGAGTACTAGCGAGAGCATCGTTATTGCCCCTCCAAGTGAGGCAATCGGAGGAAACCAGTAATCCATGTAATTTTGCCAACCAAACCACAAACGTAGTTGTTCCTGCACCGGTCCAGAAAATTCCAGCAGTTCCACGTAGACCATCGCGATAATGTAACCAGGAAATGCCAACGGCAGTAACAATGCCCATTCCATCATCCGACGCCCGGGGAATTCTGTCATTGAAATCAACCACCCCGTACTCACTCCTAAAAGAAGAGTCCCGCTACCAACACCAAGCATCAGCCAGAATGTGTTTTTTAGATAACCGGGCATAACCGTGCTTAATAAATGTCCCCATACATTTTCTCCTCCTGAACCTGCAGTTACGATCAGAGAGAAAAAAGGTAATGCAAACAACAAAGCCAGCGAGAGTGTTAAAAAATTCCAGCTTCCAAAAGAGTGGACGGAAAATTTCATTTTTTTCTGGGAGATGAATTCAAGGTTGAATAGAACGTTTCTTGTCTTTGGGAATTTCTATCACAAAGATTTTCTCTGCAACATGAAAAGGCAGAGATGAAGGACCATCTTTTGATTCAAGTAAGATGGAGCGCATCACTTCCGTTTTTTCAATTACTTTGTGTTGCTTGCCGGGCATCACTTTGTGCTCATGCAGGATCTTCATCAAATCAACTGAATCCTCTAATACCTCTCCAATCATGGCAACCTCAACAGTCGTTCCCGGCTGTGCTTCCATGAGAGTGATTGTATTTTCAGGTAATTCGGTTCCGGGCATTGGTGTACCATGTGGGCAAAACTCTGGTTTACCGAGGAACTCTGCAAGTTTTTCAACTACTATAGGAGTCATTGCGTGTTCCAAAAGGTGTGCGTGCTGATGCACTTCGTACCATGGAATTCCCAGGGTATTGCAAAGAAAATATTCAGAGAGGTTATGACGGTAGGCAATGTCTTCAGCAATACTTTGGCCTTCTTTTGTCAATGTAAGTTCTTTTGTTTTTGTTACATTGACCAATCCATCCCGCTGCATTCTTAAGATTGTTGCATGAACGGTTGGAGGACTTGTGTCCAAACG
>Ga0209709_10002348_pt1 | contig 16624 bp, 17 predicted proteins | sample ArcticOcean_MG_C_2_FD_187435 | JGI IMG/M metagenome (GOLD analysis project Ga0209709, IMG submission 187435) | Marine microbial communities from western Arctic Ocean - ArcticOcean_MG_CB4_136 (SPAdes) (version 2) | ecosystem: Environmental > Aquatic > Marine > Oceanic | place: Arctic Ocean... | reverse complement strand
TTGTAGACATTCCGTCTCCTAAAAATAAATAAAACATGGAAAAGACGCAACCAACCCAAATTACTGTGAAACCGACTTACTACGAAGCAACAACACACTATTAAATTAGCTGTATTTTAACCAGCAACGTGATTTTAACCTATATTATTATATTAAATAGGTCTATTTGCGAGTAATTACCAGCAATTAATCTTTTCTTTTGGGCTTTCCTCGCGAGAATTTCTTATCTTTGTGTCTATTAGGCCTATCTCCACCCTTGCCTCTAGGCTTTCTTTCAAACTTTCTTTCACCACCTCTTCTCGAAGAGTCTCTTTTAAAATCATCATTTTTTTCATGGGGAGAGGTAGTATTATTTTTCTCTGATAACTCTTCAATGTTGAGTTTTTTATCAAAAACTCTAGTTTTTTTCAAAATTGCAAGTGTTTCTTTTGTCATTTCATCGGGCAAATCAATTGTAGTAAAGTCTTGAAATATTTGAATTGCTCCAATAAACTCGCTACTAATTTCAGCTTCATTTGCTATTGCACCTAAAACATTGCCCGGCTTAATGTTGTCTTTACGACCAACAGCTAGTCTGTACCTTCGCATTTTAATTGAAGGATTATTTTTGAGTGGATCTGCATGAACTGAAATGGAAATTTTAGCTTTACTACCTTCCTTAAATGAACCTTGGCTTAACTCTTTTTCACTAAGAAGTAATGGCTCTGTACCTTGCGCCATTAATGCTAGTGCCGATGCTATTTTAAAGGCGTCAACTTCATGCTCTTTTTGGAAGCTTAGGACTAGTTCTTCAAAGATTCCCAACTCTTGATTATTAAGAGTATCACTTATTCTTTGTTTGAAGTTTGTTACCCTTTGCTCATTAATAATTTTGGCAGAAGGGAGCTGCATTGGGGTGATTGGTTGACGAGTAATTCTTTCTATTGTCTGAAGCATCCTTCTTTCTCTTGGCGCTACAAAAAGTATTGCTTTTCCTTCTCTACCTGCTCTTCCTGTTCTTCCAATTCTGTGAACATAAGACTCTGGGTCTTGAGGAATATCATAATTCACAACGTGAGAAATTCGCTCAACATCCAACCCTCTTGCGGCAACATCTGTGGCAATTAGAATGTCAATTTTCCCTTTTTTAAGTTGCTGAATTGTTCGTTCTCTTTGATTTTGAACAATATCACCATTAATCGCTTCAGCTGAAAAACCTCTTGCAGATAATTTTTCTGCTAAATCAACTGTTGCCGTCTTTGTTCTTACAAATATTAAAAGAGCATCAAATGATTCAACCTCTAAAATTCGAGTTAATGCATCTAATTTATTAACGCCACTAACTAGCCAATAACTTTGACTAATTGTTTGTGCTGTAGCAGTTTTTGTTTTTATCTTAACTATTTTTGGATCGTTTAAGAATTTTTCTGCAACTCTTCTTATTACATCAGGCATTGTTGCTGAAAAAAGTGCAATTTGACGCTCTTTTGGAAGTTTTTCCATTACCCACTTTACATCATCAATAAAACCCATTCTTAGCATTTCATCAGCCTCATCAAGCACAAGTGCTTTCAGTGAGTTTAGTTTAAGAGTGCCTTTTTTTATGTGATCCATTACTCTTCCAGGGGTTCCTACAACAACATGAACTCCTCTTTTTAATGGTCTTAACTGAATATCATAAGACTGACCGCCATAAATAGGAAGTACATGCAAACCTTTAAGGTGCCTAGCATAGGTTTGAATCGCCTCTGAAACTTGAATTGCAAGCTCTCTAGTTGGGGCTAAAACTAAAAGCTGAACTTGATTAGTATTGATATCAATTCTATCAATTAATGGAAGTGCAAATGCCGCTGTTTTACCGGTACCAGTTTGCGCCTGACCAATAACATCATGGCCATTTAGTAAATGAGGTATACACTGCTCTTGAATTGCTGAGGGCGTTTCATAACCAACTTCATCAAGCACCTTTATGAGGGCTTCGGAAAGACCAAAACTTTTAAAATTTACGCTTGATTCATGTTCAGACATGTGAAGTGGGGGGGAGTAAAAAGGTGCGTATTATACCTTAGTTTGAAATTCTACATCTACAACCGATAATTATCCTTAGGATGTAGCTAATAAAAATAAATTAAAACCATTTGATTGAGCAGCCCATTGAAGGGATTTGATGGCTAGGACCATTTCCTGTAATTGAAATTTCTTTCATTGCTTCGAACAATTCTCTTTTTGCACCATCAATTGATTCTTTTCTAGATTCATTAAGTCTTCCACGATATTGAAGTCCAAGATTTTTATTGTATCCGAAAAAATCTGGAGTGCATACAGCGCCAAATGCTTTTGCTACTTCTTGAGTTTCATCGAGTAGGTATGGAAAAGGAAAGTTTAAGTCAGATGAAGTTTTTTTCATATTTTCAAATGAATCTTCTTCATATTCGTTTGGGTCATTTGACATAATACCGACACTGTTTACGCCTAATTCAGCCAGCTCTTTTGTGTCTATAATTATTTGATCAATGATTGATTTGACGTAAGGGCAATGGTTGCAGATAAACATTACGAGCAAGCCATTAGGCCCTTTAAGGCTATTTAGGTCATAAAACTTACCATCAATTCCTTTAAGTTCAAATTCAATTGCTGGCAGATCAAAATCACAAATTGGGCTTTCAGTCCTTACCATAATTTTTTCAATAGTCTAATAACTATGATTTTAATATAGTTTGGATGATGTGTCCCGCCATCATTAGTCCAAAAATATTAGGCATGTATGATATTGCTCCGTTGACCGCTCTTGGTCTTCCAGGAGGGCACAATTCGTTTTCATCTAAATCTTCATGAGGAAGGGCCTTTATTTGAACTTCTGTCGAATGTACAACTGGAAATTTTAAAGATGCATGTTTACTTCTGAGCTGTCTTCTTAGCTCTCTAGCAAGACCACAATATTCTGTTTTATCCATTCTGGAGATTGTAACTTTGGTTGGGTCCAATCTTCCCCCAGCCCCCATACTAGAAATTATTGGCTTTCCTGAGCGATTACATGCATCAATTAAATTTGTCTTACATGCGATTGCATCGATGCAGTCTGCAACAAAATTTAAATCTTCATTTTTGGCTATTGATTCTGCTTCATTAATATCAATAAAAAGGTTTTTTTCATTGACTATAGTGTCAGGATTGATATCTCTGAGTCTTTGTGCAAGAACTTTTACTTTTGAGCCGCCTAATGTTGAATGAAGAGCAATTACCTGACGATTAAGATCGGTATTTGAAATAGTATCATAATCAATTAAAGTTAATTCTCCAATACCTGCCCTGCAAAGTGATTCTGCGCAGGCCCCTCCAACGCCGCCTAGTCCAGCAATAACAACGTGTGATTCTGCTAATTGAGCTAAACCTAACTGGCCAACTAATATTTCAGTTCGAGCACAACTTCCTGCCATTAGTTTATATTAAAGATATTGCGTGTGTTTTGGTCACATTGCTCAATTACCTGATCAACGGTGAGTTTTTTAATTCTTGCGACTCTTTCAGCTACTTGGATTAATTCATCAGGGTTTTTATGATCATCAGTTTCAATCACTATGGATTCAATGGGTAAAAATTTGACAATGTCATGCAGCTTATAAGCTTGTGGATTAGTCAAAGTATTACCAAAACCAAACGAAAAATTTATTTTAAGTAAATTTTCGGCTTGTTGAATACTTCCCGAGTATGCGTGGATCACCCCTCTAGATTTAGAGTGTGATTTAAGTAAGTCAGTAACATCTTCTGTGGCCTGAACAGAGTGAATGATTAGAGGCAGGTCGAAGCGAGTAGCTAAAGATATCTGCTCATCAAACATAAATCTCTGTGTATTTTGATCTTTAACTTTAACATAATCAAGGCCACATTCACCAACTGCAACTGGCTTTTCTTCCTCGATGCGAACTTCAAGATCATATAAATCGATCATCTGGTGGCTTTCAATAAACCACGGATGAATTCCAAGTGCAAAATGACTATTATTGTCTGCTGAGCAGCAAGCAATGACGCTATCCCAGTTATCTTTACCAGTTGAAGGAACGATAACTCCCGTTGTAGAGCTAGAAGGCGAGTTAACATTATCAAAATCTAAGTGTATGTGTGAGTTAAGCATTATTTTTTTTTTATCTAATGGATAATATAATAATATATTTTTTAAAACAAAATAAATGAAATTTCTTTCTGATAAATTATCACAGATTCATCTAGTCTTGCTCGTAGCCGTTTTTTTAACATTAACTGGCAATTTTACATTTTTCGAAAAAACATTGCTGGTTTATCCGCTTTCTGAGAACTTGTTTTTTTTAGGGTCTTTATTTCTGTTTTTATTTACTTTTTTGGCTGCCTTGCTACTTCTGATTTGCTATAAAAAATCAACTAAACCAATTTTAATTCTACTGCTAGTAACCTCTTCACTGGTTAGTTATAGTACAAATAATTATGGCATTGTATTTGACCATAACATGATAACCAATACATTTGAAACAGACCCTAGTGAATTGCGAGACTTGATAAATTTTAAATCAATCTTATATTTTCTAGTGTTGGGGATTTTGCCTTCTTTGTTTGTATTCAAAGTTGAGCTAAAAAAATTAACACTTAAAACACAATTTCTCCAGAGGCTTAAATATTTCATAGTTTTGATAGTTGTTTTTGTAGTGGTTGTCTTGTCATTTTCAAAGCACTACACATCTTTTGCAAGAGAGAATCGTGATTTAAGACTCTACATCAATCCTACATATTACTTATATTCTGCAGCTAAGTTTATTGATTCAAAGATGGCGACCTCTTCAACTCCTTTTAAGGTAATTGGCCTCGATGCACAAATTAACAAGAAGTCTGACAAAAGGCGCTTGGTGATTTTTGTAATAGGAGAGACTGTAAGAAGGGACCATATGTCAATTAATGGTTATGACCTTCAAACTAATCCTTATTTGGAAAAAGAGGAGATCATCTCATTCAAGAATTTGACTTCGTGTGGAACTGATACTGCTTGGTCTGTTCCATGCATGTTTTCTTTATTAGACCGTGATGAATACTCTCATGCAAAGGGAAAAAATATGAGTAATGTTCTTGATCTAATAAGCCATGCAGGTGCCAGTGTTATTTGGTATGAAAACAACTCCAGTTCAAAGAGTGTCGCAGATCGAATTGCTTTTGAAGACTATCGTACATCAGAACAAAATTCTATATGCAATCCTGAGTGCAGAGATGAAGGGATGCTGGTTAATATACAAAGCTATATTGATGATCAAAATGATAAAGATACGTTGATTATTCTCCACACTATGGGGAGTCATGGTCCGGCTTATTATAAGAGGTACCCAAAGGAATTTGAAGTATTTGTTCCTGTTTGTAAAACAAGCCAGTTAAACGAGTGTAATGATCAAGAAATTAGTAATGCTTATGACAATACAATTCTTTATGCAGATTATTTTCTTTCAAAAGTTATAGGACTTTTAAAGAGAAATTCACAAGAATTAGATACAGCAATGTTCTATGTTAGTGACCATGGGGAGTCTTTAGGAGAAAACGGTCTTTATTTACATGGAATGCCATATTTTATGGCGCCAGACGAGCAGATTGATGTTCCAGCATTGATGTGGCTGAATGAGTCAATATCAAAGGTTTTTGATGTTGAGTCAATAAAGAAAAAAGAAGACCTTCCTCTTTCCCATGACAATTTGTTTCACACTTTATTGGGATTAATGGACGTTGAAACTAAGCTTTATGACAAGAGCCTTGATCTAATGGCAAAATAGTCTGGAAATTGTTCCTCATTTTATGCATAGATATTTCATGTATTTGCTATATGAAAACTTACATCAAGAATAAAAAGTGATTATAATAGTCCGATTATTCTGATCCGACATATAGAAGTGAGTTATGAAAACATTTAGTGCGAAAGCTGAAGAAGTAAAAAGAGAATGGTTTTTAGTAGATGCAGATGGCAAGACTCTTGGGCGTCTAGCAACTGAAGTTGCATCTCGTCTTCGTGGTAAGCATAAGCCTGAATTCACACCTCATGTTGATACAGGGGATTATATTGTAATCGTAAATGCGGCTAAAATAACCGTTACTGGAAACAAATATAATGACAAGATGTATCACCATCATACTGGTTATGTTGGTAATTTGAAATCAGTTCCATTTAAAGATCTTCTCGCTAAAAAGCCTGAAGAAGTAATTCAGAAGGCAGTTAAAGGAATGTTGCCAAAAGGCCCATTAGGCAGAGAAATGTTTAGAAAAATGAAGGTTTTTGCTGGTAGTGAACATACCCATCAATCTCAACAACCACAAGTATTGGATATTTAAGGCATATTATTATGGCAGATAAAGAAGTTTTTTACGCAACTGGAAGAAGAAAGACATCAGTTGCTCGCGTTTACATGACAAAAGGTAAGGGTGTTTTTACAGTTAATAAAAAGCCTATGGCTGAATATTTCGGTAGAGAGACATCTTCAATGATTATAAATCAACCTTTAGATGTTGTCGAAATGCATAACAAGTTTGATTTTACTATCATGGTTAAAGGTGGCGGTGATACAGGCCAAGCTGGCGCTATTAGACTTGGAGTTACGAGAGCCCTTATGGCTTACGATGAGGCGACTCGTCCTGGATTGCGAAGTGCGGGACTAGTGACACGTGATGCACGTGTAGTTGAGCGTAAGAAAGTTGGTAGGAAGAAGGCTCGTAAGAGTGAGCAGTACTCAAAGCGTTAAACTTACAAACAAAAATCTACTTCAAAAAAAACCCGCTACTAGCGGGTTTTTTTATACCTAAACTACTTTCATATTAGTTGATGTAGTCATGACGACTGAGTTGGTTGTATTGGATTACTGATTTAATTGAATCAATATATTCAACGCCAGGAAATGCATAATTACCTAATCCCTCTGCTAGAACAATGCCTTTAATAGGCTGGAGGTCATTACGTTGTTTTTCTCTTATTAGGCGAAGCTCTTCATAGGCGTAGCTTCGATTAATGTTAAGTACATAGTAGTCGATACATTCTTCTAAGGAATTAAAACTAGCAACTTCGTGAGTTGCACTTGCATTTCTTTCTTTTGGAATGACTCCACAGCCTTCAGAGAAACACCATATTCCAAAATAATTATTAAAATCTTTGGCAAATCTGGATCTTCCCCAGTTCGATTCATTTGCAGCTTGAGCAAGCACAAGTGAAGGAGGGAGAATATCAATTACTTTTAATAATTCTTCTTGAGTGGCTGGACTTTTGACGCGATACTTGGATGCTAATTTTTTAAGCTCATTGTTGCTTAATTCATTGTTTAATATAGAATTTCTAAGTTCAATGATCTCAGCATTTTTTTGATGTATTGCAGGAAGAAGGTAATTAAAGAAAACTTCTTTTCTTACAACAGTATTTTCAATGGAATCAAAGCTAGGCTTAAAAGATGAAATTGAGGCTGAAGAGACAAGGGTGCTTACTGAAAATAGCGTAACTAAAAGACAGAGGCTTTTTAGATTTTTTTTGATATTTCTATATTTATTGACCATTAATTAATCAATTCAAAATTAAAATTTATGCTTATTATCCTGTAAAAACAAAGTTTTATCTTTCTATTTTAAAAATAATAATTAGTCTTTATTGTATCAGTAAATCTTCGAAATATATTACTATACTAGTAGTTAAATTGAAGCTCACAAAGCTTCTTGTAAAGTTCTGAGCTAGATAATAAATCTTGATGACTCCCTTCAGCAATTAATCGTCCATGATCGATAAGTAAAATACGATCTGCATGCATAATCGTTGCAAGTCTGTGAGCAATTATCAATGTAGTCCTTCCTTTCATTAAGACTTTCAATGCATCTTGAACTTTCTGTTCGCTGTCTGCATCTAAGGCGCTGGTTGCTTCATCTAGAAGAAGAATTGATGGATCTTTAAGGATCGCTCTCGCTATGGCAATCCGTTGGCGTTGACCTCCTGACAAGCGAACTCCTTGCTCACCAAGATAGCTATCAAAGCCGTCAGGAAGCTGCTCTATAAATTCTAACGCATAGGCTTCTTTTGCAGCATCCCTGATTTGATTTTTAGTAGCAGTTGGATTACCATATCCAATATTATGAGTGACATCAGCTGAGAACAGTGTTGGTTGTTGCGGCACTACTCCAATACTTGATCGAAGAGCCTTAGGGTCTAGATCAATAAGGTTAATATTACTAACCTTAATACTGCCTTTAGAAGGATCATAAAACCTTTGTAGTAGCTCAAAGATAGTTGTCTTGCCTGCGCCTGAGAGTCCAACAATAGCAACTGTTTCACCTTCTTTAACTTTAAAAGTAAGCTCTTCAAGGGCTGACTGCTCTGGTCTTGATGGATAGCTAAAGTGAACATTGTTAAAGCTGAGGGAGAGGGCGCCTTTATTTAATTTTTTAGGTGCAACTGGCGCAAAAATCTGTGATTTTTCTGCTAACAATTCAAGCAGTCGTTCCGTTGCGCCAGCAGCCCTTTGGAGCTGTCCATAAATTTCAGAAATAACAGCTACGGACCTTGCAACCATGATTGCATAAAAAACAAACGCAGCTAGTTCGCCTGCTGTGATTTGCCCATTTGCAACATCTTTAGCGCCAGCCCATATCATAGAGCCTAGACCTGTAAAAACTAGAATCATTGCTGCTGCAATTAGCAAGGAGCTCTGCATTATTCGTTTTTTTGCTACTGTAAACGCTTTTTCAACTTCAGCGCTGAATGCTTGAGATTCTTCAGGCTCACGAGTAAAGCTTTGGACAACTTTAATGTTTTGTACTATTTCTCCAGCATAGGTTCCAATATCTGCGACTGTGTCTTGACTCTTTCTTGAAAGTGATCTTAACCGACGACCATATATCGCCATAGGGAGAAGGATAATGGGCACGCTAGCAAGAACAATAAGTGCAAGTTTTAAGTTGGTGATAATCATCATCGTAAGTCCACCAAAAAATAGAAGGACGCTACTTAAGGCCATCGATATTGAGAAGCCAAAAATTGATTGAAGTAAAGTGGTGTCTGTTGTTAATCGCGCATTGATTTCCCCGCTTCGATTAACTTCAAAATAATGCGGATGAAGTGTAAGTAAGTGATTAAAGACTGCTAGACGGACATCATTACTAACTCTTTCACCAATCCATGAAACGAAATAGAAGCGAATAAAAGTCCCTACCACCATAATTATTAAAACAACCGCAATGGTGAGCATTGCTTTATTGTTAAGAGTATAAATTCCCTCATCTATAAATAATTTAATTCCCTGTCCAAATAACAAAAAAGCCATTGAGGTAAAAATGAGCGCAATAACGGCAATTAAGGCAATTTTTTTATAGGGCTTTATAAAAGGCGCCAAACGAAGCAATAGGCGTAAGTCTTGCTTCTGAATTTTTTCAGTATTGGTAATTTTTCTGTCAGTTAGGCTCATTTTTTACGCACACCTTAAAGGTATTTTTTTGAATTGTTTTACTCTTCGCTAGGCTTTCTTAAGAGGAGCTCGTTAACAGCTTCTCTAGGAGTTATTTTTCCTTCTGTGACTGCAAGAACTTGTTCGCAAATAGGCATCTCGATTTGATGATTATTTGCAATCATAATTACTAGTTTTAAAGCTTTAAATCCCTCTACTGTAGCATTGATGTTCTTTAGAGCTTTGTCAGTAGGTATGTTATTAGCGAGTTCTTTACCAAATCGACGATTTCTAGATAAATCATCTGAGCAGGTGAGAATTAAATCACCCATCCCAGAGAGTCCTTGAAAGGTAACCTTGTCTGCCCCCAGGGCGACGCCCAGTCGAGTCATTTCTGCTAAGCCTCTTGTGATAAGAGCTGCTTGTGTATTTGCACCAAAACCAAGTCCATTTGCAATTCCAGCAGCAATTGCAAGAATATTTTTTACAGAACCGCCAACTTGAACGCCAACAATATCAGAATTTGTGTAAGCACGTAAATTGATAGTTTGTATAGTCTCAGCCCAAAAATCTCTTGTTATTTTGTCTTCAGATGCAACAACTATTGCTGCGGGTTTTTTTTCAACAATTTCTGCTGCAAAAGTTGGGCCAGATATTACGCAGGGATGATGATCAGGTAATTTTTGACTAAAAGACTCATGAAGTAGCTTTCCATTATCTGGGTCAAACCCTTTGGTTACCCATGCAACAGGTTTTCCTTTTATATGAGGCTTAAGATCTTTAAGTACACTATTAAACGAGGAACTTGGAGTTGCAATAAGGACCGCTTGTGAGTCTTCGATTGCCTCAAAGCTACTACTTATAGTGATTTTACTATTAAATGGTATTGATAGTGCTTCATGCTGATTCCCAAGCCTATCCGTGTTTGCCTTATCTTTTGTAATTAAAAAAATTCGATCAAACTTATCACTTAGCGCAATTGCAAGGGCGCTTCCCCATGCGCCAGCTCCAATAATAGCTAAAGATTTTTTCATAATAATTATTTTTGAATTGGTAATTCAGCTTTTTGCCAAGCCTTAAAGCCACCCTGTAGGCTGTATACATTTTGAAATTCATTCTTAGAAAGGAAGCCCGAAATTTGATCAGATCTAGTTCCACTTTTACAATAGACAAGTATATTTTTTGATTTATCAAGTGATTCCATTTTATTTTTAACTTGGCCCATGGGGATATTAATGTCACTGCTAATAAATCCAGCAGTACGCTCTTTTTCTTCTCGTACATCTAGAATGATAAGCTCCTCATCATCCATCAAAGAAACTGCGCCATTGGTATCGACTACTACATATTTTTTAAACTTGTCACCATAGATGTTTACTATAAGAAGAATAATAAGAGCCAGTAAGGTTCCAGTGAGTAAAAGCTCGCCTTGTAAAAATTGAATTAATTCCATGATTATTGATTGTCCTGTAAAAAAGTATTAAGCATTTGATGTCCATGTTCCGTGAGAATGGATTCAGGATGAAATTGGACACCTTCGATTGGGTAAGAGTTATGACGTACCCCCATTATTTCTTCAATATCTCCTGAGTCTGTATTGGTCCAAGCAGTGACTTCAAAGCAATCTGGCAAGGTCGTCTTTTCAGCAACTAAAGAGTGGTATCGAGTTGCATTAAGAGGGTTTTTAAGGCCTTTAAAAACACTCTTAGAAGTATGATGAACAGGTGAAACTTTACCATGCATAATCTTTTGGGCGCCAATAATATTTCCACCAAATGATTGCACAATAGCCTGAAAACCTAGACATACTCCCAGTATAGGAAATTTTCCGGCAAACTTTTCAATTAGCTCTAAAGAAATTCCAGCTTCATTTGGGGTACACGGCCCTGGTGATATTACAATGTAGTTAGGGTTTAAACTTTCAATCTCATTAATAGAGATTTCATCATTTCTATAGACGACAACTTCTTGACCAAGTTCACCAAAATACTGAACTAAGTTATAAGTAAATGAATCGTAGTTATCAATCATTAGCAACATACAGAAACCTAATTTAAAGCTGTTTAAACGCTATTTATTTTACAGATAAAAATGATACAAAGTTGAGGCACTGAAAGTAGCAACTAGTCTCCATAAAGCCGCAATCCTTTAGGCGATCGATATGCATTCTCTTAGTTTCAGTAATCATTACGTTTTCAATCGCTTGACGTTTATTTGCAATTTCAAGTTCGCTATAGCCATTTTCTCGCTTGAAATCTAAGTGGAGTTTTGTAATATGATCTTGTGTTTCAGTGTCTTCAAAGTGTATTTTTTCGCTAATTACTAATACACCTCCAGGGTTTAGTCCATCATAGATTTTTTTTAATAACGCTGCTCGAGCGCCAACATCAATGAATTGAAGTGTCAAGTTTAAAACTACAATTGATGCATTGTTGATATCAGTATCAGTAATATCTGAGCAAAGAACTTGTAAATTGTCAATTTTATTATCTAAGTTTGCTTTACATTTCTTTACCATTTCAGCTGAATTATCAATAGCAATAAATTTATTATTTTTATGCTTATTGTTTAGAGCTATTGCAAGTGTTATTGCTCCAGTAGAGGAGCCAAGATCATAATAGTTAGTATCGTCTTGTCCATACATTCTAGCAACAAGGCCAACCATTTGAATCATGGAGTCATATCCAGGAACAGATCTTCTAACCATGTCATCAAAAACTTTAACTACGCTTTTGTCGAAACGAAAATCAGCTATATCAATGTTATCATTAAATAAATTATCACGCATAAAGTGACTCCAAAAAAATTTCAGAAACGAGTAGCTTGGTTTTTCCAATTTTAAAAGTTGAGCGTCTGGCCCATGAGTTTTTATAACTTCCGACTTCAAGGTGTCCACGTTTAATTTCGGGGTCATTAAATAAAATTTCCCCTAATGGCTTAGCGCCAATTTTTAAAATTTCATTTGTATCAGCTGTTAAAGGGATTAATGAACGGGCAATAACAACGGGTTTTTGAGATCCAATAAGCTCTACCTCTCTTACAATAAAAGTTTTGCTATCAGTATCTCCAAGTAGTTTTAATTCACAATCATAAGGAGTATCTTGTTCTTGAGAAAGAACATTGACTTCGAAATCTTGATATTTGTCTCTAAGCTTAGCAGTTAAAGATTGGCCATCCAGTAGCCAGTTGCAGACATACTCAGGGACTCCTTCTTGAGGATTAAAAATACGCCATTGAAACTTGTCTGGATTGAACATAGATTATATATTTTACAAGAGTCTTGAATTTTAATGAGTTCTAGAGATGATTAGGCATCGAAATAGTGAGTTTTTTCTTCATCAATCCAGCGACTAATTAGAGCATTTTGGCTATCATGCTCTGCTTCTAGCATTTTTGATGAGTAGTACCCCACTTGTTTGAGTAAGTATGCATCTCTCACGATATTTGCAATTTTCATTGATGCAATTCCAGTTTGCTGAGTTCCTAAAATTTCACCCGGACCCCGTAGCTCTAGATCTTTTTGAGCAATCAGAAAGCCGTCATTACTCTGACGAAGGATATCAAGCCTTTCTTTTGCTGTTTGGCTAAGGGGTGATTGATACAATAAAACACAAGCACTTTTCTCAGATCCTCTTCCGACGCGGCCCCTTAGTTGATGTAGTTGAGCTAGACCAAGACGCTCTGAATTTTCAACTATCATGAGGCTTGCGTTAGGGATGTTGACGCCAACTTCAATTACAGTTGTGGCAACAAGAAGGTTAGTTTTTCCCGATGCAAAGTCTGACATAATAATTTCTTTTTCAAGCTTTGTTAAGCGCCCATGAATCATAACAACTTTAAGATCCTTGAGGTTATCTGAAAGATAAGTAAATGTTTTTTCAGCTGATTCAGCGCGAAGGGCTTCAGACTCTTCAATTAAAGTACATACCCAATAAATTTGACGACCTTCCTTTGATATCTGTTTAATTTTTTCAATTAATTCATCTCTTCGGGCATTGCTTAGTGCAACGGTTTCAATTGTTTGACGACCGGGCGGTAATTCATCGATAATTGAAGTGTCTAAGTCAGCATAAGCGCTCATTGTTAATGATCTTGGGATTGGCGTAGCGGTCATGACTAATTGATGAGGAGTTACATTAGCTTTCTTAGAAAGAGACAGTCGTTGATGCACTCCAAATTTGTGTTGTTCGTCAATTATTACTAGCGCTAAATCATCAAAGTAAACATTTTCTTGAAAGAGTGCGTGAGTCCCAATAATAACTTTTGCTTTTCCATTCTCTATAAGACTTAAATTGTCTTTTCTTTCTTGAGTGTTTTGAGAGCCTGAAAGAAAGGCAATTTGAATGCCAAGAGGGCTAAGGTAGTTAGTAAAATTTTGAAGATGTTGGCGAGCAAGAATTTCAGTAGGTGCCATTACTGCCGTTTGGAAATTGTTTTCAGCTACCTGGATAAGTGCAAACACTGCGACGATTGTTTTTCCAGAGCCAACATCACCTTGAAGCAATCTAAGCATAGGTTCAGAGGTCGATAAATCTTCATTAATTTGATTAATGCATCGAGATTGAGCGGAGGTTAAGTCAAACTCTAAAGAGCTTATCAGTTTATTGCTTAATGAGCTTCTAATAGAAATAGGCTTTGATTCTTTACTTTTTCTCGCTTCTTTGATTTTTAAAAGACTTAATTGATGGGTTGCAAGTTCTTCAATAATTAATCTCTGCTGAGAAATGTGATTAAAAGATTCAATTTTTAATAAATCTTCATCCTTATTAGGGTGGTGAAGCAAGAATAAAGAATCTTTTAAGCTTGGCATGGTGTTGTTAGTTATCTTTTCAAAATAATCATCAATTACGCTAGCTTTAAGAACTTCTAAGGCTTTATTAACCCATTGTTTCATTTTATTTTGACTAACTCCCGCGCACAAAGGATAAACTGGAGTTAAGGTAGGCTCAAAAAGCGGCTTTTGATCTTGAGAAATAATTCGATATTCAGGGTGATGCATTTCTAGGCCTTGACGGCCGATTTTTATTTCACCAAAGCATTGGATTGTCTCGCCGCGAACAAGCGCTTGCTTTTGATACTGCGTAAAATGAAAAAATCGCAATAAAACCCGGTGATTTTGATTGTCCGATAAGTAACAAAGAAGCTGCCTTTGCCTTGAAGGAATAACTTCAATTCTATCAATAGATGCTTCAATTAATATTTCATCATTCACGCTTGCACTAGAAAGTGGCGTGATGGATGTTTTATCTTGATAACGACTCGGCAAGTGAAACAACAAATGCTCAAGCGAATGGATCCCTAGTTGGTTTAATCTATCCGAAGTTTTCTGCCCTAATCCACTAATCGAAATGATTGGATCAGAAAGAGAGGGCATAGAATTAGAAACTATAAGAGTCTGAGTTAATTACCATTACTCCGTCCATTTCAACGCTTACACCTTTTGGAAGTTCACTTACCCCAATGGCTGCTCTTGCTGGATAGGGCTCGGTAAAGTAGGTAGCCATAATTTCATTTAGAGTGGCAAAATTACTAAGATCGGTTAAGAAGATATTAAGTTTAACAATGTCACTCAAATTACCCTTTGATGCTTGGCATAAGGCGGTTAAATTTTGAAATACTTGATGAATTTGTTCCTCGATTCCGCCTTCAACAACCTGCATTGTTTCTGGAATTAATGGAATTTGACCAGAAAGATAAATTGTTGATCCTCCGGTGACAGCAACTGCTTGGGAATATATGCCGATAGCTGCAGGCGCTTTATCTGTTGAAATAATTTGTTTTTTCATGATGATAGATTGAAGTAATAAATAAGTTTTATTATATTCTGGATCGTCATTTTTTGGAGAACTCTTTAATAGTTAATGTGTTGCATCATTAACGTCATATTTGAGACTCCAAATGATTAATCCGGCAAAAATGGATAAAATAAATGCAAAAAGTAATGATGAATTGTAGTTATTATATTGATCAAATAACCAGCCAGCAAGAGAAGGCGACACTAAGCCTGCAATCCCCCATGCAGTAAAAATTCTTCCATAGGCCCAAGCTGAGTAATCAGGTCCAAATATGTGATTCACTAAGGTTGGATAAATAGCAATTAAGGCGCCATAAAGAGAAGCGATAAGAGTCAAAGATATTAACATTAGATTAATACTTGTAAATGTTGAGAGGCTTAATAGAGCGAGAGAGCTTATAGTTAAAATTACTAAAATTGGGCGCTTGCAACCAAATCGATCTGCAAGCCAGCCAGCATATATACCTGCAATTCCGCTTCCAAGAGCCATTAGGGAAATAGCAGTTATTGCAATTTCAGATGACCCTCCTGATGCTTTAATAATAGGCACTGCATGACCTATTGTCATAAGGCCAGCAAAAACACCAAGAAAAAAGGCCAGCCATAGCTTAATAATTTTTCCTTTAACGCTCTGATTTTTGCTTATAGATTTTGTTTTTGCAGTTAAGTCTTTTTTTGCTAATCGAAAAATAATTAAGCTAATAACAATAATGATGGATAGTATGGACACTCCCATCATATAGCCAAACTTAAAGCCAAAATAACTAATAAGGATTGGATAAAGCATCGAGAATATAACAGCACCAAACGCATAGGATGCTGACACAGCGCCAAGCACCAAGCCAAGCTTTTGACTTGGGGTTACAGAGGATGCTGCATAAAGTGAAAATCCATATCCCAGGCCACTTGCAAACCCAAAGCAAAAGCCATAGCCGACTACCCATCCAATCCAGCTACCAGAATTTGATATAAGGACACCAATTAAGGGCAATATTGCTATTAAAGCGATGATTAATGATGGAGACAGTTTACGATACAGGGCGGACCCAAAAAATACAGCAACTGTTACGCTTATTAGCCCAGTTGAATAGATAAGACTTGATGCCATCCTACCTGCATTGATTTGCAGTTCAATGCTTTCTATTAACGTACTAAATGCATGAATAGTGCCCATACAAAAAGTAATCAAAAGGCACGAAATGATAACTAAGGATTGTTTATTCTTTTCAGAAGGGGCGTGTATTTTCATTAATGAGACTATACATTAAGAATCAATAATGTGATAAAAATTAAAAGCTTTAGTGAGGGGTAATGCCTCGGATCTTTTCAGAGCGACGGCGAAGCCATTCAAGTGTGGAAAGTAATACAATCGAGAAAATCACAAGAAGAGTGGCAGCAGCTAGAATCGTTGGACTTATCTCATTGCGAATTCCAGACC
>Ga0209709_10002344_pt1 | contig 16635 bp, 11 predicted proteins | sample ArcticOcean_MG_C_2_FD_187435 | JGI IMG/M metagenome (GOLD analysis project Ga0209709, IMG submission 187435) | Marine microbial communities from western Arctic Ocean - ArcticOcean_MG_CB4_136 (SPAdes) (version 2) | ecosystem: Environmental > Aquatic > Marine > Oceanic | place: Arctic Ocean... | reverse complement strand
CAACTTGCTAACTATTAACATTATTATTATGAGCGATATTTTAGTTAAAATCTCAAAAAATTTGAATTTACTGATGTTAAATTAGCTATTTGACATTCATAAATATAGGATGACATTTGTCTTAAATGTCTTTCATTATTGTGGAGCAAATCTGTGAAAAAGTCTTTAGTTTTAATTGAAAAATGGATGTTCCCAATTCTTATTGGTGCATCTCTAATTTTGTTTGTGTTAACTATTTTTGAAAAGCAGAACGATGGTTTAGCTGACAATCCTATCCAAGCAGCTGTTCAAGCTTTGACGTTGGATTCGACGGAAAGTGGCTTCACGCTTTATATGAACTTCACAATCAACCTCACTCTTGCTTGGACGGTGTTAAAGGTTTTAATGGCATCAGCTGGATTAAAACTTGATAATTTAACAGCAAAAATTTTCTCACGAAATCACATCGTTATAGTTTTAAAACCTGACTCCAGCCCTCCTGGTGGCGCAAATCATAAAATAAGAAACCTACCTCTTGCCTTAGATATAGCCACTGCAATCACTTCAACTAAAAACGTTATCCTGACCGTTCCAGAAATAGATGAACACGATAGGGCGCGCATGTGGGATCAGGGTGTAAAAGTGGTAACGTATAACGGTGGCTTTGAAGGAATGCTCAAAGCTACTCGGGCCTCAGAGGCAAACACGCTGATTTCCATATGTGACAATTGGTTGGATAACATAACTATTTGCCGCGCGGCGCTTTCACCAGCGCTGAAAAACCCAAGCTTGCAAGTAAAGTGCATGATGGAGTCATTAGAAAGAAATCGATCCTTCAACTGTGAAGAATATTTTGAAAAAAATTCTTTGAGTAGATTGCGTATATTTAACGAATCCGAAATGCTCGCAAGAAAAATGTTTTCAGAATTTCCTGCAGACTCAATAGTGGCTCAGACGAATAAGCGTGTTCATGTTCTTATGTTTGGCCTAACGTCAGTTTCGGAAGCGCTTATTTTGCAATTAGCTCGGCTTGGGCATTATCGTAGCGGTCAAAAGCCGAAGGTTTCCATTGTTGACAGTAATTTAGATACCAAAATGCATTCAATTATAAATAGTGTCCCAGCCATCAATAACTTATTGGAAATAAACTTAGTTGAGCGGTCGGTTGGTGAATTGAAGTTAAAAGACATTATAGAAATAATAAATAATAAAGACCGAATTACAATAGCGTATGTCTGTGGAATAAATGAAATAGAGAATTTAAGAATTGCTCGAATGCTTTTAAGTGAAGTTGCGCATGGTTCTAACTTATACAAGGAAAAACCATTTGATGTAGTAGCGTTAGATCCCCCTGGCGGAATAGTCTTGTCAGATTTTTATATCTACGGAGAGCATGCTGGAAAATTTCATTTATTTTCGTTAGTAGGCCAAGACAGAAGTACAGAAAAATCGATCATAGCGCATAGTTTGCTTGGAGATTTAGATGACTTCATCGGCCGTTCTTTACATGACGCCTATCTAAAAAAGGACTTGCAGTTGCTGGAACAAAACCCAAAGCATAAAATCCATCCTAACAGTGTGGCTTGGGAAAATTTGCCTGAAAATATTAGAAATGCAAACCGTGCGGTCGCAGACCATTTTGATATCAAGATGCGTGCTGTGGGTTGCAAAGTAGTTCCAGAGGGTATTGGTACTGAAGTTCAATTGAGCCCGAATGAAATTGAAATATTGGCCATTATGGAACATCAGAGATGGTGGGCTGATCGAAGTATTAATGGTTGGAAACTTGCAGAAGTGCGTGATGATATCAATCGTTTCCATCCTAACATGGTGCCGTACGAAGAATTAAGTAACGCTGATAAACAAAAGGACCGAGACTCTGTTCTACAGATGATCGAAATTTTAGGATCAGAGTGCATGATATTGGTAAAAAAACCCTCAAAAACTTAATTAAAAGTAGGGTGCTAATTATCATTACATCAGTAAGGTGGAGAAGGGGAATTCGAAAATAGGAAGTACAAAGGGAGCTAATATTCTATATCGGAAACTGGGATATTTGATGGGCCACTTGATACGCACCCTGTTTAATAGACACTTCAATTGGTTACAATGTAACGCAATATGAGGCCAACAATGGCAGGCGAACGATCCACACGACTTACCATGCTTGTTCAGGTTGACAGTAAAAAACGTCTGACGTTGTTGGGTCATGATCAAAACAACTCTCGCAGCTCCCAGAGGCATTTAAGAAAATCCTTACATGGGATCGAGGGACAGAGCTGGTCGCCCATGCAGAACTCACCTTTGCAAAAGTTTGGACGTGTACTTTTGTGACCCTAGTAGTCCCTGGCAGCGAGGAACTAACGGAAAAACTGATGGTCTTCTTCGACAGTGTTGTTTAGACAGTGTTGCGTCAAAGCTCAATGATCGCCAACGGAGAACGCTGAAATGTCATACCCCTCATCATATGTTAAATATAGTGTTGCTGTGACTGGTTGAATCCATCGATGCTAAAAATGGGGGGATTACAAAAACAATTAGGGTATATTTAAAGAAAAAGATCCTACAATGATCAATCAATGTTTTTTAATGATTCATTGAAAAAGTCTAAAATACTTTGGAAATCAATTTTTGCGTCACTTAGTGATTCTAATGAAATCTCACCATTTTCAAGCCAAGATTTTGCTTCAGTATAATATTCCAAAGCACTGTGCTTGATCCACTCAATTTGCCATATTTTAAGAGTACTTGGATTTTCACAATCAACCGAAAACCAGTTCTGAAACCAAATTGGAGCATCAGGCCACCAAACTTGATAATCTATAGCATTTACAACCTCATGGGGTGCAGCCGATAAAGAACAAATCTGAGATGATGTATAAAATAAATTCTCTATATTTTGTTGCTCTTCATAGCTGGTCTTGAACCAATCTGAAAATTGCATATGGAAAAATTGATCATTTTCCAACAGCTCTTTAATCTCTGAGAGATTTTCATTAGTTAAGGTTCTATATACTAAATCTTTAAAATTTATTGCTTGCGCATCACTGGCGGCTACTCTAAGTGCTTCACTATCTTCAGCCTCAGCTAATTGCCATTTTTCTAAAACTTCACCATGACAATCTTCATTAATGTATTCTAATTTAGATAAAATATTAGACATAAATTATATCTCTTTCTATTCGTAATATTAAAAATCTTTGTATTTATTCAATTAATTTAATCTTTGAAATTCAATAAATTTACAAACTCCTACGATTTCCTTAACATTTCATCAATTATTGCTTTTGTCCAAATTCGCAATTCTCTATTTCACATTATCAATTAAACTGGCCACTTCATAAATACGCTCAATTAACTTACCTGAGCTACAAAGCTCTGCAGGAATATGTTTATATTAAAGAACGACCCAGAACTAAAAAATTCACCAGAGCAATAGTAACGTTGTTGACTTAAAAGAATATAAATAATATAAATAAGTTAACTAATCAGGAATGGACGCTGTAGGAAATGGCAAAACCAATAGTTATTAACTACCAAGGTGAAGAGGCTAAATTTAGTCATAAAAAAGTTGATCGGTCAAAGCTTTATGGCTCAAAAAAACGCATTCAATTAGACTCAGTGGGTGAAAATTGTTTGCGCTGTGAACTAACTGAGGATGGTTCAACTCTTTTAATGTCGGGTATGACCTCACAGGGTTACTTTGATAGTGATTCTAATTGGATTCCTAATAATGAATTAATAGGCATGGATTTGAATGGTAATCTACTATCTAAAAATCCATCAACTCTTGGCATAGCTCAAGATGCTGTTCTTTCAGATGTAGAGTCACTTTTAGATTTAGCAGTTGATTCGATTTATCAATTAGATCCAGAAGAAGTTGCTGATTCGATTCAAGCACTTTTAGAGTCTGGAAAAGCACTCAGATTTTCTTTTAATTACCGTGAAGATTATCACGCAGAGCTAGCATATTTGGTTTTCAATGATGAGGGGCATTTTGTTTTAATAGGCAACCCTACAAAACCTCAATGGATGGAGCTTGACCAAGTTATAGAGGAAGGCTTTGAAGATGAAGTGGAAGTGGAAGATGATCTTGATTTCGAAATGTTTTAGGGGTAAGCGATGAGAAAAATTCACCTAATGAATAAAGATAATAGAGATGCCCAAGTAGCGATTACGTCATTAAAGTATGAGAAACCATATGAGATGGGCTTGCCTAACAAACAACTTAAATTCAAGCGCTATTTATCTGCAACAGAAGGTAATTTGCATAAAAACCTTTCTAGTGTGCATGGTGATAATTACGCCTCTAAGCTTATTGAGGAAGATCCAGAGATCGATATAGAAGCGATTGGTAAGTTTATTTCAAGTTCAGATGTCGTCTACCTTAGCAATAAAAGTGAGATTCTTTATGCGCCTCCAAAAACTGTTGAGGTAATAATTGCGCCTGACGGTAGTGAAAAAGAAAGAAGAGATCCTAAGAATATTCCTGGCAATGTTGATGATGAACTCCCTGTTCGATGGACAGGCAAAAAAATGCCTAAATCTGAGGTTGCCATAAGGTTTGCCTTTAAAAGGACAATTCAACTCAAGCATGTTGATGGAGTTACTTACGATTACTTATTTGACATGGCTAATGAACTGCAAGATGAAAATGTGATGGTTTTAGTGGGTGCAGGTCCAAAAGGTAAGGAGCCACTTATTTTTCAAGCAAATGGCATGCCTTACAGGGGCTTTCTGGAAGGAAGGGTCCATGATAAGAAATATAAATTACTTCTTCACTTAAGTAATCTAGAGCTCAAAAGGTTAAATTTGGAGCCTACGGCATGAGTACATTTAATTTAAAAAATTCAAAACCACTTGGTAAAGGACAAACTGTTGAAAATGACGGTATTGCGGCGCCAGAAGTGCGTTCCAAGCTTAAAGGTTATCGAAAGACAGTTGTTGCGGGTTATAGACCCCTTTTATTAGATGAGATTAGTTCAAATTTAACATCTGGTGAAATGTATATTTCTCCAAAAATTGATGGTGAACTTTGGTTCATGATTATTGAAGATGATGAGGTGGTGTTATCTAATACAAGAGGCAAACTAATTGCTGGGGATATACCATTAATAAGTGAAGTCAGTAAAATATCCAAGCGATTTAAGGGCAGAGTAATTCTCGTAGGTGAGTTATTTGTTGCATCAAAAGAAAGCAGGCCTAGGGTTAGTGATCTTGCTAGCGCACTTGGTGGAGGAGCAAAGGCAGAAGTAGAAAAGCTAGGCTTCGCTGCCTTTGATATTATATCAGGCGGAGATGTGAAGTCTTCCATTCCGCTTGTAGATTATAAAGACCGCCTTGCTCTAATACAACGCCTACTAGCTGATGGTAAAAGAGCTAAATGTGTGAGGACAGAAATAATTAATAGCCCTGAGGAAGTAATTAACTATTTTGATAACTGGGTTGATGCTGGGAAAGCAGAGGGTTTAGTCATTCGAGCGGGAGAGGGAAGGATTTATAAAGTGAAGCCTTCGCTCTCTATTGATGCTGTAATTATTGGTTACACAGAAAAAAGTGGTGATAGCTCGCAAGTAAGGTCAATTATCTTGGCCTTAATGCGTGCTGATGAGACATTTCAATTACTTGGTTCTTGCGGTTCGCTTGGTGATGAAAAAGCCAGAAAAGAGATGATGCAAAAAATACAAAAATCTCAAGTAAAATCAAATTGGCGACATACAAGTGGAGATGGTGCAATCTATCACTTTGTTAAACCAGAAGTTATTGTTGAAATTAAAGTAGTTGATGTACAAGGTGAAGACTCAACGGGCGATTCAATTCGGAAAATGGTACTTTCTATTAAGGATAATGAATGGGTAGCTCTGCAAAAACTTCCCTGTGCAAGCGTTCATAATCCTGTTTTTATTAGGTATCGTTCTGACAAACAGGTAAATGCTCTAGACCTCCGTATCGAACAGATTTCAGATAGATGTTTGATTAGCAATAAAGAAATAAAGGCAGAGGTAGTGACACTTCCACGAAGTGAAATTGTTCGAAGAGAGGTCTATTCCAAAACAATAAAAGAAATTACATCTGTGAGAAAACTGGTTATATTGAAAACCAATAAGGAAGAAGTAGACTCAGATTTTCCTGCCTATGTAGTTCACTGGACAGATTTTAGTCTTGATAGAAAAGACCCTCTTAAAAGAGAGGTTCGACTTGCTTCAATTAAAGAAGTAGCAACAACGATTGCAGAACAAATGCTTGAAAAAAATATAAAAAAGGGTTGGGAAAAAGTACAAGTATAAGGTAGAGAGTATAGGGTAAGATCAAAGAGAGTCCCGTATAACTTAACCTACTCAAACCGAAGCACACAATGGCCAGTCATAGGCCTGTATTAAACCTTATTACTTTAAGAGGAATAAGATAACTTGCTGGCATGTAGCTTTTTTTGCCATCCCAGCAAAAGGCCGCAAGCTTTCTGAGATATTAATTGTCATTATATCAGTAAGGTGGGCAGGCAGATTCAAAAATAGGCAGTCCAAAGTGGACCAATATTCTGTATTAAAAACTGGAAACTAGGATATATTCAGAATGAATAAACTCAAAAACTCAAAAAATATGATCAGTAGCAGGTTTTTAAATCAATGATTTACGAGGATATTAAACTAATTTTAGCTACATTAGGAAGAGATTTAGATTGGGGTGTTCGAGCCAGCGTTGCGGAGAACATCGATACACCTCAGGAAACTTTATTGACGCTGTCCACCGATACTGATTATCGAGTTCGCAGATACGTGGCTTTAAATTCGAGTGCTTCTGCTGGTATCCTAGATGGCTTGGTTGACGATAATGAGAAAGACGTCCGCATTCATATTGCCCAAAATTTAAATACATCCACAGCTACTTTAGCCAGTTTGGCGCTGGATAAAGATTTAGAGATACGCTCTCGAGTAGCGGCTAACTTTAATACATCGGCTGAAACACTCAAAACTCTCTCACGAGTTAAGCGCGCAGAAGTGGCAATGCCCACATTAACAAACCCAAACACTCCTAAAGATATTAAAATAAAGATACTTATAAGATTATCATCACATGAAGAGAAATATGTGCTTGATTTTGTTTCAAAAAATCATGATACGCCTGATGATGTTCTTCAAATTCTCGCAAATAATGCACAACCAAGTCGTATCCCAATATTGGAAAACTCAATGGCTTCCGCCAGATTGCAGTTAAGTCTGATAAACCATGAAACACAATTTTGCATCGATAGAATCATCCAAAATAACGATATTGCAAAATATTCGCAGCAGTTATTAGAGGATCCACTCCATAATACAGTATGGCAATTTGAGGGGAAGGCCCCCTACAACAGATTCAGAAAAACTGAACCTACTTTACGCCTAAGATGTAATCGAGTCGTCTTCAGTCAATTTTTCCTCAAGATCATTAATCAGACGTGTGATGGTAACGCTATCCGGTTCATCAAAAAGCTTAACACTGCGTGAGAGGCTTTTAATCACCAACGGCGTAAACAAAACATGAAAATGACCAGAAACCATATCAACGTCCAACGATAAGGTTAAAATAGTACCATCGAAATGCGCCATTTTTTTTGGTAAATTTTTGATCTTATTGATATCAGCAAGAAGAGCTAAAATGCAGGCCAAATCCATGGTTGAGATTTCCTTCTCGCCAGAGTTAAGTCCATCTTCAATGGCGAGAAGTGCTGTGTTGGAGGCAATAATTGCCGCATCATATTTTTCTAACTTATTATATAATAGCGCTACGCGGCCGATGGCTATTGGCCATGTTCTACCTGTGGGTTGAGAGTCCATTACCTTCTGCGCTAATTGATCGGCGTAGCCTAAAAACGTCTTAGCCAAGTCCGTTTGATTTGTATTTTTGAAATCGTCTGTCATCAAAACAAAACAAGCTACAGCATTAAAAACTGTTTCATGGTGTGTATCGGTATGGTCTGCCAGAAACTTAAAGGCTCGGGTGGCAAACGGTATTGCGTCGTGAACCAATCCAGTTTCCCGCAATCTTTTGGCATAGTTTATATCCAACACAAGACGCTCATCATTATCCATGGCGATACTGGATGATTGGGTAAAGAGTTCAATAGCCTTTTCAATATTGCCCAGATAAAGGTGTGTATCGCCTAAATACTGAAGTGGATAGATCTGATGCGCATCATCTCCAGGAAATGCTCTTTCATAAATGCGGAGCGTCTCTTGATAATAGGGTAAGGCCTTTTGATAGTCGTCACTTTCGGCCATGATATGGCCCACAAAGCTTAACGGATCCGCACGCCAAGGGTCATCTGGCTGTAATATTTTGCCATAGATCTTAATCGCTTCCTCAAAATAGGAAAGGGCACGATCATTTTCATCGCTTCGATACAAAAGCTCACCCATTGATCGCAAACTATCAGCGTGGGCTTTGCTTGATGTGCTAGCGCTCGTTTTAGCAATGTTGATCGCTTGTTCTAAGCAGTCAAAAGCGGCGTCAATATCATCTTCTTCTTCATAAATTGAGGCCAAAAAAGTGAGCGAAGCTGAGGTGTAAGGGTGGGCGCCCAGTTTAGCTGTGCAGATGCGATTGGCGCGAATAATATAGGCTTTTCTGTCATCAAAGTCTGTTTCTGTGAATGCAAGATTAATCAGCACTCGGGCAATTTCAGGATGATCATTGGGGAAAAGTCTTTCCGCAACTGCAAGGGCATGCCTTTGATATTTGCGGCCTTCTTCCATACGTCCTAAACTGGATAACAGTAATCCAAGGTTTGAGATAGGCTTTAAGATATCAGCGTTATAAGCACCCAGTACAGCTTGATATATTTCAATGGATTTCTGGTAGCCTTCAAGGGATTTGTCATAAGAAGCCATTCCCTCATGAGCCCGTGCAAGATTATTGAGGGATAGGGCGTATTCAACGCTCATTGTGCCGAGAAGTTTGCAGCGAATTTTAGCTACGTGTTGATGTCCATCAACCGCCTCTTGGAATAGGCTGAGTTCGATGTTGATATTCGCCAGGTTGTTAAGCGTTTCTAATATTTCAAAATGATACTTGCCATGGATTTCTTCCTGAATAGTAATGGTTTTTAGAGCAATTTCTTTGGCGGTTTTATAAGCGCCTCTTCTATAATTGACCGCTACAAGACGATTCATGAGTTTTGCTGTGGCTGGGTGTTTTGCCCCTGATCGTTTGCGCCGGGTTTTCAATAAATTATGTAAAATTGATGTGCCTTGATCATAATCAGATAAACAAATCAAAGTATCAGATCGAGCTAGGGTGGCCTGTTCCAATTGATCTTTGGTCAGGTATTTTTTTCGGTTCTCAAGCAATCCAAAGGATTTAAGAGCAGCTTTGTAACGACTTGCGTAGAGTAAAAATTCTCCCCATGCCAGCAAGGACAGCGTGCCAGATTTATCTGTGTTGGCATTATCCCATTTTATGGCAAGATACATGCCAGATGCATCCAGTCGTGTTTTGGTATGAGATTCGATATTTTGCCAGTACATCAATGCTTCTTGTTTAGATCGGAAATTGATCAAACCCATAAAATTAGTTACGCTACTTAAGAACGTTTTCAGTTTTTTCCAGTTTTCAGCCTGTTGCCATTGATAGGGGATTTCCTCGGATGCGCGCTCATTAGCAACTATACCGTCGTCTTCTTTGAATGCATGGCTTTCAAACCACTCGGAGAGTTTAGTATGGGTGTTGCGCCTGAGCTTAAGAGCCTCCTGACTTTGCCCTTCATTGCCGATTGTATTGTTTCCACCCATGTATCTGTCAGAGACTGCAATCCGCATGTAGTCATGCGCAAATATCAACCGACCTGAAGCATCAATGAGGGATGGACCTAAGGCATTGCGAATGTAGGCCCACTGCATGGGCTTTAGACCCGAGTAACTAAGGATCTCCTCTTCTCTCAAACCCGCACGGGCGGCCCAGAGCGCACTCATTATTTCTTTAAGAGTTTGGGCGCCGAAGTCCCCCTCAATGCGCTCAAGAACACGCTCGAATAAATCATCAACGGTTAAACTGCTCAGATAGTAATCCAACCGCTCCGTCAGCTGCTCATGCTCTCCAAACAGGCGGAGCTCTTCTGCAAGCGTTAGGAGGAACAGGGGATTTACGACGAGAGTGTGCGCCATCACGCGTTCAACAAGATCATTGGGAAGTGTTTTATTGAACAGAGCCAAGGAGGATATAAAAACCTTGCGGGCTGTCTGTGCGTCCAATGGCATCACGCTGACGCGTGCCCACTCCCCTTTGTCCTGCAAATTGCCATTTACTTCACCAGGAAGAGTGGAGACCACCAGATGAACGTGCTTTGGCAACATGCTTGGAAACCAGCGAAGGTCACGGCGACCGGAAAGGCCATTGAGCGCATCAATTACAAATAGAAATTTCTTACCCTGCATTTCGCACCATGCGCTTGCATTCGCCAGCCAGATCGGAAGGCTGTCCAAAAGTTCATCAGGATCAGAGGCAAGATCATCTATGCTCTCTGTCTTACGCTTAATGCATTCAATCAAGCGCCTGACCAGAAACACAGGATCCGTTGCATCCGCTGTTGCGCCTAGAAAGTGTGTATGCACTTCAATATCTTTTTCTTTATCACTGATAGACTTAAGCCAGTTCGAAAGCAATGCGCTTTTACCCCCTCCTGAGGGACCATCAACTAGTATCCATTGCTTCCCATCAGACAGTGCTTTGTCCAATGCCGTCAGATAGGGATCACCACCAATGTAAAGCCGCTGTCGTGGCAGGGCATAAGCCTCATGCTGCAGGCCTTCGCGGACAAAGGCATCAGGGATATCAGAGGATGGAAACTCACGGTCCAGGATCTCCCAAAGATCCTGCTCCAAAAGCTCTGCAAGATGTGCGGGTGTTTTATAGTCTTCATGAACTGGAAAGCCGCTCTCTCGTATCGTGGTCTTCAAGGCTTTCTGGCGTATCTCATCATCAGCGGATGCCGCTACATAGTCTCCCCCTTTTGAGGAGGAATACTCAAAGCTTCTGAAGTAAAAAAGGGCACGCCCTGCCATATGGGGGTTGTTTAAAACACCGTGCATTATCTCTAGTTCGGTGACACTTTTGTCACCACGATGTTCTTCAAGCCAGGACTGCGTCTCCAGCACATGAGATGGGTAGGCATCCTTTGGTGGCACCCATCCATAGCGCTCTCCTAGAAAGCCAATGAAAAAAGGACGAGCCCGATCAATCTCTGATAGGCAAATCGGTAAAACATCACCACGCTCTGCTTCCTCCGCAGTAATGCCCCAGCGTAAATCAACATCAATCAAATCAACAAAGCGAGATTGTAAACGAGCGCGTAACGTCGGGAATAACCGGCGCACCAATAAATCACGTTCTTCACCAAAATCACGAAACGTGGAGGATAAAAATATGCGTACTACGCGTCCAGACATCAATCCACTCCGATACTTGAACCGGTCCTATTAGAAGGATGGTAACTTCAATTTTAAAACAAGCCAGAAATGCCCTAAATTTAGTCTCTTCACTTGAGATAACCAAAAAGCTTAGCAAGTTTGGGCATCACTCTATTTGTACATTTTTATTGTTTAGACTTATGTTACTTTAACAACAAGCTAATCACTAATGATGCTTATTTTAAATTTGGCATTAGACTTTACGTTAATGCTTCAGCCATCAAAAAGCGTCAGTACCCTTTTATAAAGAGTAAAGAGGCTTATTTTTGAATCTCAATTATTTAAATTGCTGTGCAGTGTTCATGACTTATGCTAAAAGTTCTAAGGGGTCTCTTTCTGAGCCAAACGTTGCTCTCTGAGTCCGTCTCGGTATAGTGCCTTGAACAACGAAATACCCATAAGGATCATTATAAAGGAGAAGGGGACTGCACCAACAATCCTGGCAGCTTGAATCGCGTTTAAATCTCCAGTTAGCAAAAGTGCCCGATCTCATCGACAGAATCCTCTATCCAACCTAAACATTCAATGACGTAGACAATATTACGGTGTGCCGCAGCGACAAAGTACTTGGTTCGACCTACTTTCTCTAGCTTCAAATGCACAGCAAAAGTCTCTGTCAAAAACAAAGTGAGTATTTTGTGTTAAGAATCCGTGCACACTTACTCGTTACACCAGAAGATTTTTGCCCTATAAACTCGTCATGCGAAGCTAAGAGAGATGCATTTATTTGTAGATAGCCATTATCATTAATGAATACAGCTTTGGGGTAAAGTGCTTTAATTTCTTGGGCCTTAAAACCAATGGCAGCATATCCACCGTCACTCTTAGATGCTCCATAATTAGCATTAATTGCCTTTGCTTTTTCATTCCACTGCCAGGAATAAACATTCATGCCATTTTCTAAAGCACCGAGCGCAATAATTTCTGACATCAACTGATTATCAGAACTATACGAAAACAAAGACGAGTTTTCTGCCTTAGTAATACCACCCAAAGAAACAAAAAAGGTCATTATCAAAACGTTTTTAAATTTTATCAATACCATGCTCCATTACAATTTGAATACGGGTAGTTGGCTCTAATTTATACGTTATATTCATGTAAACTTTATTTTAGTGCCGAGTGGGTAAATTTAGTAATCAGATGCAGATGCGTTACACATGTCCGCAATGTCTTTAAGAAACTGTCGAGTCAGAATTACCTAATCAATACTTCGAGATAACATTCGGGCGCAGGAATAAATGAGCAAAAGTAAAGCCACTGTACCCCACGCTAGTTCACTTCCAAGCTGTATCATAAAAAGGGATTGTAAATAATGGCAGTAGTCCCTAGGATTATCTTGTTGAGCGTTTTTAATTTAGTCCAAGCTGCAAACATTAGGTAAAGAGCAGCAACACACATCATTATTCGTACACTAAAATGTACTTCAACAGGAACAGATAAATCAAAAGTTACCCACAATGATAGAACTGCCATTACAGTTAATGGAATAAGCTGTTTTTTCAACATCAGTATCTCCTAGCAAAATCTCAGTGATAATAGTTACACTTGTGCAAGTATTTGTATATATGGTTCACAAAAGAAACCTTCAAGACGGTGTGAATATTAGCGATTAAGTGTGCAGTAAGTTGATCAAAAGTTAACATAAAGGAGAGTTTAAAAAGTAAGATGAGTTTTTTTATATCTGTCAGGCTGCCACAGATAACAGCAGGAACCTCCAGTCTTTCCACTCCATCCTTTTGTCATCGGTTAAAGAGACAATTCCAGAAATTGTTGTATAAATTACAGAAGCTAAAGAGGCTCATATAGCCGCCAGCAGGTTTGTAAAGGCTGGAGCCAAACCTACAAATATAAGCCAACATTAACATCCATAGGCTCAGCAAGCACATCCTAGCTGAATCCTCCAGAAAGGAACTAGTCCAACGAATTTAAAAAAATCTATACCCTTATATGAATTTTACATCTCTTGCAAATTATACAACTAACGATTTTGTTAAAATTATGGAAAATATTTTTAAAGGGGGAAAAGGGAAGCAACCTTCCATTATTTTATTATAAAGAAAATATTTATTGTGGGAAAAAATTATTTATGAGAATCTTATATATTAGAAAAAATGAGGAAACAAAATGGATAATTTAATAGACAAAAAAATGCTTAAACTTCATAAAGTTACACCCGACATCGATGATTTTTTGGATGAAGCAGTAAATATACTGAGAGAATCTAGTATTACAGATGACGTATTCTGCTAATGGTACGAAAGCATTCCAGATGACAGTTTTTCAAATGACCTAGTGCGAATTTACGATGATTGGGGCTTTTATTTTGATTAACAGATATTGAAAGGTCGATACCAAAATTGAGAGGCTATTTTGACAATTCGACGCATCCTATGGCTGTTTAGATGAAGGAGCTTTTAATTATTATCTCGTAATTTTTTGGCCAGTCAGATCAATAATGAGTTTTTTATAGGTGTTTGTATGCAAAAAAATAATGGAACTATTATCTATTCAGCATCTGATTTAATGGTCTTTATGAAAAGCCCTTTTTCATCTTGGATGGCACGGTTATCTATCGATTATCCTGAAAGGCTAAAGGGCGTTGAAAAAGATCATGATGAGATGATGGGACTACTTGCAAAAAAAGGCAATGAGCACGAGCTATTATTTTTGAATGAGATGAAACAACAATATGGCTCTAAGCATGTGGCTGTTATTAATCCTGATCAGACAACAGCAAAAGCAGCTACAAAAGAGGCGATGGAGGAGGGTTACCAAGTCATCTTTCAAGCGTACCTTAAACGGGATGACTTCGCAGGTTTTGCAGACTTTCTAGTCCGTCGTGAGGGTAGCTCTGATTTAGGGGATTATTATTATGAAGCTTGGGATACCAAACTATCTAAAACAACAAAACCATATTTTGTTATGCAATTGTGCTGTTACAGTTGGATGCTTGAAAAAGTACAAGGAAAGCTGCCAGAAGAAGCGGTTGTTGTTTTAGGGGATAAACAGCAGAGTCGTATAAGATTGCCAGCTTATTCAAGCTATTTTGATAACCTTAAAGAGCAATTTTTAGTTTCTCAAAAAGACTTTACTGGCAAACAAAGCACGATGCCTGACCCTGCATTTGAAAGTGATCACGGTGCTTGGAGCAGTTACGTCAAAGAATTGATGGAAAGTGTAGATAGCTTAGCGTTAGTTGCGAATATGCGCAAAACACAACTAAAGCGTTTGCATGAAGGAGGCATTCAAACATTAACGATGCTTGCTCAAACGGATGTCCAGTCTATCAAAGGCATATCTCCTGAAACATTTGATAAAATTAAGGCGCAAGCAGATATTCAGCTACGCTCCAAAGGACTAGATAAACCGCTGTTTAATGTTCTCAAACAAGATAATGGTAAAGGACTCTCAGCTTTACCTCCATCATCAGAAAAAGACATTTTCTTTGATATAGAAGGACATCCGTTAGTTGAAGGCGGACTAGAATATTTATGGGGTGCTAGCTATCATGATAAACAAGCCGCAAAAGGAAAAGAATATGCGTTTAAAGACTGGTGGGGTAATAACCAAGAGCAAGAAAAAAAAGCGTTTGAAGACTTTATAGATTGGACCTATGGACGCTGGCAACAAGACTCTGCAATGCATATATATCATTATGCTAGTTATGAAATTACCGCGATTACAAAACTATCCACTAGAAATCAAACTAAGTTAGACGAGGTTGCTGAATTATTGAGGGCGGGTGTCTTTATAGATTTATATAAGATTGTTAAAAATGGTTTATTAATTGGGGAACCTAAATATTCAATCAAAAATGTTGAACACCTATACCGTGGCAAGCGCACAACCGATGTTGCTAATGGTGGAGAATCCATCGTGTTCTATGATAACTGGCGCGAACAGGGAGGGCTTGATAAATGGGTTAACGATGATACAGGGTATAAAAGTTGGCTAGCAAACCCTGCGGGCTTCAACTGGAGCGCATGGCAGGCGCTTGATGATATTCGGTTATATAACATAGATGACTGTGAATCAACGTTAGAACTGGTTGATTGGTTGCGTGAGAAGCAGGCAGAATCTGGGGTCTGCTATAAGCCTGCCGAGGTCATTGATACCATCCAATCGGATAAACAGCTTGAGAACCAGGAAAAACGCGAAGTGTTAGCTGCTAGGCAGCAAGCATTGATCGACCGTTTTGAATCTAGTGAGCAGCTAAAGACAGACGATCAAGCCGCCACACTAATATCGTTGCTTCATTTCTATGATAGAGAACGTAAGCCCAACATCTATACGTATTTCGAACGGCTTGAAAAAACTGATGACGAGTTGTTTGATGATGATAGCGTTGTTTTTAATGTCTCTGTGCTTGAAATGACCTATGAAGAAGATAAGCTGCTATGTGTGGGTATATTCGACAAAGAGCAAGCTGTAAGAACAGATAAAATCAAATCTGCAGTGGTTAAAGGAAGTGATGTTAAAGCTAATAAAATGACTTTTTTAGACATTAACGAAGATGTTGGACAAGTGAAATTTGTTGTAAAAGCTGAAGATAAAGAGGCTCTAAAACAATCAACACTAACGCTGTTCGGTGAAGACGCGCGAATTATTACCAGCACCTTAGAAAACAGACTATGTGAAATAACAGAAGACTATTTTGATAACGGTAGGCTGTCTGGGGCGTTAAAAACAATTCTTAATCAAGCGAACCCGCATTTTAGTGGTGGTTCCTCGAAGCTGCCAATAACTCGAATGCGTTACCCAGTTGACGAGGATTACATGAGCGCAATGACAGCAGCTATTTCCGCAATGGATAATTCTTGCCTATGCATTCAGGGTCCACCAGGCGCAGGTAAAACATTCACAGCAACTCAGGTTATCGCTAAGCTAGTTAAGGCGGGCAAACGGATAGGTATTTTATCTAATAGTCATGCGGTGATTATGAATTTACTCAAAGGCCTACCGACTTTATTGCCAGACGCTAATTTGGTCAAAGTGGGTGGATATGACGGAATTAAAGAGTTTAGAGAGCTATTCCCCGAAGAAGAATACTCTAACCTAAACTATAGAAAAATCATGAGTTTTACTCAAAAAGCACCCTATCAAAAATACGATGTAATAGGGGCCACCGTGTATCAGTTCGCAAAACAAATTGCTTACAACGACCCTGTTGATTACTTATTTGTAGATGAAGCCAGCCAAGTTGCTTTGA
>Ga0209709_10002342_pt1 | contig 16649 bp, 17 predicted proteins | sample ArcticOcean_MG_C_2_FD_187435 | JGI IMG/M metagenome (GOLD analysis project Ga0209709, IMG submission 187435) | Marine microbial communities from western Arctic Ocean - ArcticOcean_MG_CB4_136 (SPAdes) (version 2) | ecosystem: Environmental > Aquatic > Marine > Oceanic | place: Arctic Ocean... | reverse complement strand
TTTTGGGAAGGCTTTGACAGAGTAGTTCATGAACTAGCTCCTAAGAATAAAGAATTAATTCAAATTAGAGAAGTTTTACAAAAACAAATAGATGCTTGGCATATTAAGAATAGGAGTAACGAAATCAACCTAGCAGAATATACAAAATTTTTGAAAGAAATTGGTTATTTAAAAGAAGTTGGACATGACTTTAAAATTAAAACCAAAAATGTTGATGAAGAAATAACTAGCATTGCAGGACCTCAACTGGTGGTTCCAATCATGAATGAGCGATATGCTCTTAATGCAGCTAATGCAAGATGGATGAGTTTGTATGACAGTTTATATGGTACCGATATAATTGAGCAGTCCGAAGATAGTACTTCACAGAGATATGACCCCTTAAGAGGAGAAATGGTCATAAAATATGGAAGAGATTTTTTACAAAAATATTTTCCACTAGAAGATTTGAGTTGGAATAAAATTACAGGGTTTAAGGTTAATAATGGTTCTCTTATTATATTGAAAGACAGTGTTGAGACATTCCTAAAAAGTAAAAATAAATTTATTGGTCACAGAGGAGAGGGTAATAATCCTTCTGCAATAATTCTTAAAAATAACAATCTACACATAGAGATACTTGTGGATCCAAAAGCTTTCAGTGCCCAGCAAGACCCTGCTAACATTAGTGATATTATTGTTGAGGCAGCAGTTTCAACTATTTGTGATAACGAAGATAGTGTTGCTGCAGTTGATGCTGAAGATAAGATTATTTGTTACAGAAATTGGCTTGGTTTAATGAGGGGTGATTTAAAATCTATATTTGAAAAAAATGGAAAAACTTATGAACGTAAATTAAATTCTGACAGAAGCTATATTTCTAAAGATGGAAAGAGCTTAAAATTACATGGAAGAAGTTTGTTGCTAGTAAGAAATGTTGGACATCTTATGACAAACCCTGCGATTATATTAAAAGATGGCTCTGAAATACCAGAAGGTATTATGGATGCTTTTATAACTTCAGCTGCATGTCTTCATGATATAAAACGAAAAGGTAATTCAAGAACTGGTTCCATTTATATTGTAAAACCAAAAATGCATGGTCCTGATGAAACATTGTTTACAGATTTAATTTTCACCAAAGTTGAAGAAGTTTTAGAATTAGAAAAATATACTTGTAAAATTGGTATCATGGATGAAGAAAGAAGAACTTCTTCAAACTTAAAGGAGTGTATTAGAACCCTTGAGAATAGAGTATTTTTTATTAACACTGGGTTTCTGGATAGAACTGGAGATGAAATGCATACCTCTATGGAGGCTGGCCCTATGATTAAAAAAGGTGATATGAAATCCTCTAAATGGATTGAGGCATATGAAAATAATAACGTCGATATAGGTCTTCAATGTGGTCTTTCAGGTAAAGCTCAAATTGGTAAAGGAATGTGGGCTATGCCAGATAGAATGAAAGAAATGATGGAGCAAAAAACAGGTCATTTGAATGCTGGAGCAAATTGTGCTTGGGTGCCTTCACCGACAGCAGCAGCACTTCATGCACTTCATTATCATGAAATCAATATTTTTGAGAAACAAAAAGAATTACAAAATAGAGAGAAAGCAAAATTAGATGATCTTTTAACGATACCAGTAGCAGATAGGCCAAACTGGTCTATTGAAGAAATTGATTCTGAAATTTCTAATTCTTCACAAACCCTTTTAGGTTATGTGGTAAGATGGATTGATCAAGGAGTAGGCTGTTCTAAGGTGCCTGATATTAATAACGTTGGTTTAATGGAAGATAGAGCTACTTTGAGGATCTCTTCTCAACATATAGCTAATTGGATTCATCATGGAATATGTACAAGCAAACAGGTTCTAGAAATAATGAAAAAAATGGCGAAAGTTGTTGATGAACAAAATAAAAGTGACAAATTATATCAAAACATGTCACCTAATTTTGATAAATCAATTGCTTTCAAAGCTGCTTGTGATTTAGTTTTTCACGGTAGATCACAGCCTTCTGGTTATACCGAACCACTTTTACATTTAAATAGATTAATAAAAAAAAACTAATCAGAACTCGTTTTTATTCCAGTTCTATTTTTAAAAGCTGAGTATAAAGTTCCATCATCTAGGTTTTCTATTTCACCACCTACTGGTAAACCTTGAGCGAGTTTTGTAACTTTTGTATTTGTTTTTTTAAGACTATCTTGAATATAATAAGCTGTAGTTTGACCTTCTACTGTTGCACTAGTTGCTAGTATCACTTCCTCAATATTATCTCTAACAACTCTTTCAACTAAAGAATTAATTAAGAGATCCTCTTTTCGATGACCCGGTGATGAAATTGTTCCACCAAGAATATGAAAATAACCTTTGTATATATTTGAATTTTCAATAGACCATTGATCAGCAATATCCTCAACTACGCATATTTTGCTATATTTTTTATCAGTATTCTCACAGTTACTGCACCCTAAGGTGTTTGATTTTAATGTACCACAAGACTGACATCTAATAACATTTTTATAAACTTTAGCTAAAGTATTAGCCATTGGTTTAACTAACTCGTCTCTATTATTAATAAGTTTTAATACAATTCTTTTTGCAGATTTTGGACCTAACCCCGGAAGCTTGGCAATTAATTTAATTAATTCTTCTATTTCAATAATATTTTGCATCTGATTATAGTGGCCATTTAAAACCTGGAATACCAAATCCACTTGTAGATTTTGAAATTTCTTCAGAAGTTTTTGACTTTAATTCAGATTTGGCATTATTGTGTGCCGCTACGATCAAGTCTTCTATTATAATTTTTTTTTCTTTCATTACTTCGTCTGATAAATTGATTTTAAGCATTTCATTTTCACCATTTAACGTTACTCTTACAGAGTTAGACCCCGAAGTTCCCTCAACTTGAATATTTTTAATTTTTTTCTGACTTTCTTTCATTTTCAACTCTAATTCTTTGGCTTTATCTAGAATTTTTGTAAAATCAGTCATTTTTATTTTCTTTTTTAATTGTTTTAATGTCCACCAACTCTGCATCTGGGAATCTTTCTAAAACATCTTTATAAATTAAAGAATTTTTAACTCCTTCTATTAATCTTTTTTTTAAATTTATTTCCTCTTCTTTTCTTGATGGTTGGCCTCTAGTTTTACTAAGTGTAATTATCCACCTATTGTTAGTCCATTCGTAAAGCTTTAAAGATAAATCCTTAATAAAATCTTTATCTAAATCCTCATTAAAAGAAATTTCAATTCTTTGATTTTCAAAACTAACAAGGTTTACATTTTTTTCTAATTCATATTTTAGTTTGATCTCTTTTTTTAAAGTGCATATTTCCAATAAATCATTAAAAGAGTTTATAAGATTAGCCTGTGTATCGATTGTCTTTTTATCTTTAATTTTTATATTTTCTTCTTGAACAATATTTTTCATTTGGCCAATAGTTTCTGCCTTATCCTTTATTTCGGATATGTCATCCTCCTTTTTTCTCTGTGAGAGGGATGTTTGTTTAATGTTTTCATTGTCTACTGGTGTATTTTTATAACTTGTATTAGAAATATTCTTAATACTTTTTAAATGGATTAGCCTAATTAAAAACATTTCCATTGATAAATGTTGATTAGAAACTAGATCTAACTCCTCTAATGTTTTAATAGTGAACTGCCAAAATAATATTAGAGTTTCATTAGTAATATTTTTTGTAATTTCTTTGATTTTAATAAACTCATCATCATTTAATAAAAAGTTTGTCCCATTAATATTTAAGGAATCGATATTTTTAAAATAATATAAAAGTTCTAAAAAATCATTTATAAAAATCTTGGGCTCAACTCCTTGATTATAAATTTCTCTATAGGTATTTAGTACTTCCGTTTCTTTTCCTTCAAATATAAGCTGAAATAAATTAATTAATTGTGATTTATCAAAATAACCAAATATCTTTTGAGCAGCTGATATATCTAATTCCTTATCTTTATCAAGTGTAAGTAGTGCCCTATCTAATAAAGACAATGCATCCCTTACAGATCCTTCTGAAATTTTGACAATTAATTTAAGAGCATCATCAGATGCATTCCCATTTTCCTTATCTTTAATTTTTTTTATAAAATTAAATAATTCTAAAGATTTAATCCTAGACAAATCAAATCTCTGACAACGTGATACTACTGTGACTGGAATTTTTTTTATTTCTGTAGTTGCAAAAATAAACTTTAAATATTCAGGTGGTTCTTCTAAGGTTTTTAATAGTGCGTTAAACGCTTGTTTACTAAGCATGTGCACTTCATCAATTATAAATATTTTGTATTTAGCAGTTGTTGGCCCATATCTTGAAAATTCAATAAGATCTCTTACGTCATCGACGCCTGTTTTGCTTGCAGCATCCATTTCCAATACATCAATATGGTTTGAGTTTGAAATGGCCATACAATTATCACAAAGGTCAGCTTTGCAAAGGTTGTCTATTCCGTTAGAACAATTTAATGATTTGGCAACTATTCTTGCCGTAGTCGTTTTTCCAATTCCTCTTATCCCTGTAAAAAGGTAAGCATTAGGTACTTTATTTGCTTTAATTGAATTGATTATTGTTTCAGCAACCACATCTTGACCAATAAGGTCCTCAAATATTTGAGGCCTGTATTTTAATGCTAAAACTTTTGTATTTATGTTCATTTTTATAAGGAGACTAGAACCTGAAAAACTGTCTCTACGACTGCTTCTGTTAAGATCTGGTCGGGTTTAAGCAATATTCACCTCTAGCCTCCAACATTATTATAGCAGTAATGTTTTCCAATCTACAAGAAAAGTTTATTCATTATTTTTCTCTAAATTTATCAGCCTCAAAAACACCTAACACGTGAAAATCTTGACAATGAAGTCCCAATTCTTCTAAAGATTTTTGAACTTTCAGGTTTTCTATGTGCCCATCCAAATCACACAGGAAAAAATATGACTCAAAGGAGTTTTGTTCAGGATAACTCTGAAGTTTTGTTAGATTGACACCATTGATGGCGAATCCACCCAGTGACTGATAAAGAGCGGCAGGTTTACTTTTTAATTTAAATAAAAATGATGTTATATATTTTTTATTACCAAAATCTGGTTGTGAGATTTTTTTTCCCATAACTAAAAATCTAGTTGCATTGCTAATTTCATTTTCGATATTGGATGCAATTATTTTAAGTTTATAAGTTTTAGCACTTAGTGATGAGGCAATTGCAGCTTCACTTTTAATTTTATTTTGTGAAATTGCTTCTGCAGAACCTGCTGTGTCTGCTCTGATGTGTTCGACTAATTTATTTTTCTTAATAAAATCTGAACACTGAGATAAAGCTTGTGCGTGAGAATAAACATTCTTTATATCACTTATATTACTCCCCTGCTGTCCCAGTAAATTATGTTCAATTTTTAGGAAGTGTTCTGCATATATATTTAATCTATATTTGAAGATTAAATATTCTATCCCAATATTCCCTGTAATACGATTTGACTCAGGTATTACTATTCTTGTATCATTTTCTAGTGATGCTTTTAAAAAACATTCATCAAAAGTCTTACAAGGTATAATTTCTGCATTAGAGTCGACTTCAAGTGCTGCTATATGAGAATAGGCGCCAAAGGTCCCTTGAAAATAAATTTTACTCATTTTATATTTTATATTCCATAATTTTTTTTATAGCTAGATAATCTTCTTCTGTATCAACTCCTACCGGAGAAGATTTTGCTAAAGCTACATTTATTTTTAAGTTGTTATCAAGGGCTCTTAATTGTTCTAATTTACTTTCCTTCTCATTATTTGTCTGCTCCATATTAACAAACTTTTCTAATATGTTAACTTTATATGAGTAGATTCCAATATGGTGATAAATATTTTGATTACTTATTGATATATTTTCTCTAGTAAAATTTAAGGCCTTAGGAAAATTATTTTCTTCTAACTTATTTTCTGTAATAACCTTAACTACATTTTCATCAGCTAGCATTTTATCATTTTGAATTTTTGCAGCCAATGTTCCAATCTCCAATTTATTCTTAATCATTAGGTTGTTTAGATTAATAATGTCATCTTTATTAATTCCTGGTTCATCTCCCTGTAGGTTTAATATATAATCAATATTCTTTATATTGAGTTTTTTATATGCCTCAAAAATTCTATCTGTACCTGTTTTATGATTGTTCTGAGTCAGAACTGCCTTGCCTCCATTTTTGAAAACATCTTCTAATATCTCCTGATCTTCAGTTGCAACTACAACTTCACCTATGTTTGCCTCTAGAGCTCTTTTAAAAACATGAGAAACTATCGATAAATTATTAATTTTTAAGAGTGGTTTACCTGGCAATCTAGTTGCTGCCATTCTTGATGGGATTAATATTAATGTTTTAGCCATTATAAAATTATCAAATTTATGCGTCTATCAGACGCAAAGTTAAAAATTAAAAAAATTAAGTAATTTTTTAATTATCATGTTATATGTCCAAAATAATAATATTAAAATGGATTCATTTGAATTAAATAAAATCATTGCTGCAATCTTAATGGTTGCACTACTTGTAATTGGTTTAGGAAAAATTGCAGACGTCGCCTTTCACGTTAAAAAACCAAAAAATCCTGGATATAAAGTTGAAGTCGAAAGTAAATTAACATCAGATACATCTCAATCTACAAAAGTTGAGGAAAAAATTGATATAATGGCTGTGATGGCTCTAGGTGATGCTGAAACTGGTGAAGTTATATTTAAAAAATGTGCAGCATGTCATTCAATTGCTAAAGGTGGCTCAAATAAAATTGGCCCTGCACTATATAATGTAGTTGGAAGAAAAGTTGGCTCTGTAGCTAATTATAAATATTCTAAAGCTTTAGCTTCATATAGTAAAGAATGGACCTTTGAAGAATTAAACGGATTTTTAATAAAACCAGCTACTTATTTAAAGGGAACTAAAATGTCTTACGCTGGTTTAAGAAAAGAGAAAGACAGAGCTTCTGTAATTAAATACTTAAATCAAAACAGCGATAATCCTAAGTTGCTACCTTAACTTATTAAAGCAATATAATAAAATACTCTTTTGAACATGCACTCTATTAAGTGCTTGTAGCCAAACCTTTGAATTTTTTCCCAAAAAAACTTCACTCGATACTTCTGTGCCTCTGGGTAAACAATGTAAAAATGTTGTGTCTTTTTTAGCAAAACTCATTAACTCTGAGTTAATTTGAAAATTCTTAAAATCTTTAATCTTTTTATTTTTATTAACTTTATCATTTAAAGAAATAACTTTATCTGAAAAGATGACATCAGAATTTTTTACTGCTTTTTTAGCATCATTATAAATATTAATTTTTCTTTTATTCTTTTTTACCCAATCTAGTACAAATTTTTTAGGCTCATAATTTTTAGGACAACCAATACTTAGTCTAAAAGAAAACTTAACAGATGCTGCTATTAGACTATTTAGAACATTATTTGAATCTCCAATCCAGCAAATATTTAATTTTGAAATAGGCTTTTTTTTAATTTCTTCCACTGTAAAAACATCTGACAAAACTTGCGTTGGGTGAGATGATGGGCTCAATCCATTGATAATAGGTATTGTTAAATATTTACTAAAATCCTTTATTTTTTTATCGCTATCAGCTCTCAACATAAAGCCATCACCATAAGTTGATAAAATTCTTGCTGTATCAGCCAAACTTTCCCCTCCTTTTCCAAGGTGCAGCTCATTTGTTCTAAGTGTTATGGTTCCACCTCCTAATTGTTTTATTGCAAGGTAGAAACTTAGTCTTGTTCTAAGGCTTGATTTTTCAAACATTTGAATAAGTAATTTTCCTTTTAAAGGCTTATCTTTATCAACCTCAAGAGTGCTAAATTTTTTTCTTTTATCTTTTCTTTTTTTTGCGTCAGTTACAATTCTTCTAAGGTCTATCGCAGGTATGTCTTTAAGTGTGATAAAATGATTCATCTTTATTTTTGTGTTAAGCAAACTTTTCTGATTATCTTTATAGATAGGTCTATTTCTTGTTTTCTAACATTAAGTGGAGGCAATATTCTTATAACATTTTCTGCAGCTCTAATTGTCAATAATTTATTGTCCATTAATTTTTGAATAAATTTTGTTTGATCATTATGCAGCTGTAATCCAATTAACAATCCAACACCTCTTACTTCTTTAACTATCTTTGGAAACTCTTTCTTTAATCTATTCAATTCAGAATGAAAATATTTTGACATCTTTTTAACATTAGTAAGAAATCCTTTTTTAAATATTTGGTCTAAAACTGCATTTCCTACAGACATTGCCAATGGATTTCCACCAAATGTTGAGCCATGTGTTCCAGCGGTCATTCCAGATGCTACTCTTTTATTCATTAAAACTGCCCCAAGTGGGAAGCCTCCACCAATACCTTTTGCTATTGGAACGATATCAGGTTTAACTTTTGACCTTTCGAAAGCAAAAAAATTTCCAGATCTTCCAATTCCACATTGAACCTCATCTAAAATTAATAAAATTTTTTTCTCATTGCAGATTTTTCTTAATCCCTTTAAGCACCAGTCTGGAATAACTTTAATTCCTCCTTCTCCCATAATAGTTTCAATCATAATTGCTGCTGTTTTACTTGTTATAGCTTTTTTTAAAGCTTTATGATTTCCAAATTCAAAATGATCAAATCCGTCAACTGCTGGACCAAAACCTTCTGTCATTTTTTTTGATCCACTTGCATAGATTGTAGCCAATGTTCTTCCGTGGAATGAGTTTTTAATACAAAGAATCCTATTTTTTTTTGGCTGGCCTATAGAATAAAAATATCTTCTTGCAGCTTTAATTGCTGCTTCTGTTGCTTCTGTTCCACTATTTTGAAAGATAATAAAATCAGCAAAAGTTTTTTTAGCTAATCTTTTGGCCAATCTTTCTCCTTCTGGAATTATAAATGCATTAGATACATGCCAAAGTTTTTTGGATTGTGTGTTTATTGCTTTTATTAAATGTGGGTTAGCGTGTCCTAAAGAATTAACTGCAATCCCTTGCACAAAATCTAAATATTTTTTTCCCTTGGTTGAATATAGAAAGCTTCCTTTCCCACTTTTAAATGAAATTTTTCTTCTATTATAATTTTTTGCTAAAGCACTCATGTTTTAAGACTTAATTTTATAACCTTTTTTGTAAAGAAAAAAAGCCACATACCACATTACAATACTTAAAATTGTTAAATAAACTAATCCCAAACTTATCGAGCTATCTGACTCTCCTAAAAAACCATATCTAAATCCATCAATCATATAAAAGAATGGATTAATATGACTAATGGTTTGAAAAAATTTAGGAAGCTTGTCTATTGAATAAAATACACCAGACAAAAAACTTAATGGAGTAATAATAAAATTAGTTACTGTTGCGGTATGATCAAATTTTTCAGCCCAAAGACCAGTAATAAAACCTAAGCTTCCAAGTATAAAGGCGCTTAGGAAGCCAAAAATAAAAATAAATAAAATGTTATTTATTGGCATTTCAACTATTAAAGAAAAAACACCTATGGAAATTATTGCTATTAAAAAACTTCTTGTAATCGCTGCTAATATTATTGCCGTTGAAACCTCTAGTGCTGATAAAGGTGCATAGAGCATATCAACAATATTTCCTTGAATTTTTCCTATCATCAATGATGATACCGAATGACTAAAAGATTGGGTTAGTATGCTCATTGCAATTAAACCTGGCGCCAAGAAACTAATGAAAGAATAGCCAAGCACCTCTCCTCTATTATTTCCTAAGGCTAGAGATAAAACTGATAAGAACAATAGGCTTGACACAAGTGGAGATAGTAAAGTTTGCTGCCAAACCGTCATAAACCTACTACACTCTTTTACCCATAGACTTCTAAAACCAATCCAGTTTACAAAGCCAAATTTTATAACTCTTATCTGATATTTTTTATTTAATTCAACCATAAGTAATCATTTATAAATTCTTTAAGTAATTGTGTACAAAACAAAATAATTTCTTGTTTTTTTTTTTAAGTTATGTGATCTGTATATAGTTATAAATTTTAATTAACATACTAAATATAGATTATGAGCTGGAACGACGAAAAAGTCACTAAATTAAAAGAACTTTGGGGAAAAGGTAATACCGCAAGTCAAATAGCCGAAATTATTGGAGGACTGAGTAGAAATGCAGTTATTGGTAAAGCTCATAGATTAAATTTGTCTTCAAAGGTTAGAGCAAAAAGTTCTGCATCAAATCAAAATTTTCAAGGCAATTCTAAAGAAAGTGATTCAAAGCAAAGAAGAGATAGAAAAAATAATTTTAAATCTTTAATTATTGAAAAAGGCTTTGAGCCTGAAAACCCAAAAAAATTAGAGGAACTGGATGAAAGTTCATGCAAATGGCCTATCGGACACCCAGAAGAAGAGGCGTTTTACTTTTGTGGAAGATCTTCATTGAAAGATTTTTCATATTGCAAGCTTCATTTGCTTTATGCCTATCAGCCAAAAGGAAGAAAGGAGCCTGCAAATAAAGATGAGGAAGTCCCTCATTATATTGATAAAAAAATTAATACTGCTTAAAATATTTTATTAAAAAACTAATTTTTTTTGTTCCTGTTTTTTCCATTAAAACCTCTCATAATAGATTTAACAATCAAATACGTGAGGAATGAAAAAATCATAAATACTAAAATATAAATAATATCAATTGCCATAAAATAAACTATATAGCTTTAGTGTAAAATTTCTATTAAGAATTATCTGAATTGTATTTTTTAGTTGAGAATTGTCCACCTTCTCTCCACATATAACAGTACTTCTCAACTTCTTGATCAAAAACTCTTGTGCTTGGTACCCCTAAATCAAAATTACTTTGGTATTTTTTGGATAGAATATTATTATATTTTAAAAGTTTGAGTTGATCAACTGTCAGTAACGGTTTAGGGAATAGTTGAAATAAATTTGCTGATACTTTTGCTACAAATAAAGGGAGTGGAAGTAGAATTCTATTCTTGCTAATAAGTTTTAATAACTTTTTTAAAATTTCTTTTAATGAAATAATTTCAGGTCCCACACATTCAATTATTTTAGAATGTATATTTTTTGAAATAACGTGGTAGATAACGTCTGTTAAATCAGAACAATGAATTGGAGTAAATTTCGTGTCTCCATTATAATAAAGAGGAAAAATTGGAAGTTTGCTTAACAAAGTCATAAAGTTTGTAGTGAAATTATCACCTGCAGAATAAACTACTGAAGGTCTAAGTATTGTAGCTAAAGGAAAGTTTTTTTGAATCTTTTCTTCACCTTCTAGTTTACTTTTTGCGTAATCTGAGTCTATTGCATCATTAATACCTAGTGCTGACAGGTGAATAAATTGCTGAACTTTATACTCTTTACAAAGTTTAGCTAAAATGGATGGAAATATCGAATGAATATTTTTAAAAGTACTGCCTTTTCCAGTTTCATATAAGATACCAATTAAATTAATGCAGATATCAGTTTTTGCAAAAAGTTTTCTAATCTTCACCTCGTCAAAAATATTAGCTTCTACAATATCGATATAGCCAGCATTCGCTTGTGTCTTTATTACATAGCCTTTTTGGTGAAGGTTTCTAGTAATTACGGTAACTTTATAATTATCTTTAGTGAGCTTTCTGATTAAATAACGACCTATTTGGCCACTACCTCCAAAAATTAGACAATTTTTTGCTTTCATATATATATAATTAAAAATGAATATTGATATTAAACTTCACAAAGATGATCTACCAGAAGATTTAGATTTAGGCAATATTATAGCAGTTGATGGTGAGTTTATGGGATTGAATGTTAAGAGAGATCCATTATGTCTTATTCAAATATCTAGTGGAAATTCAGATGCTCATATTATTCAATTAGATCGTTCGAGTTACAATTCCCCAAATTTAAATAAAATTTTTTCAGATGAAAAAATAACAAAAATATTTCACTATGGGAGAGCCGACATGGCTCATATTAAATACTATTTAAAAACAGAGACTAAAAATATTTTGGATACTAAAATTGCTTCTAAATTAGCAAGATCTTATTCAGACAGTCATTCACTTAAAACTTTAATCAAAGAATTTATCAACATTGATGTGAGTAAACAATTTCAGAGTTCAGATTTTGGTGGTGAGTTATCACCTGCGCAACTTAAATATTGTGCTAATGATGTTATTTATTTGCACAAAATACATGAAGAGTTAAATAATATTCTTGTAAGAGAAAAAAGAATTAATTTATACAATGATTGCTTGAAGTTTTTGAAAACTAGAGTCGATCTTGATTTAGCTTTATTTAAAGATGATATATGGTCACATTAAATGGTAAAAAAGATTATAAAAAGATTGCAAAGAACGTAATTGATTTAGAAATAAAGGCCTTAAAAAAATTAAAAAATTCTATAAACAGCTCTTTTAATGCAGCTGTTGAAGCAATTACAAAATGTCAATCAAAAGTGATCTTATGTGGGGTTGGAAAAAGTGGTCTTATAGCTGCTAAAATTTCTGCAACATTATCTTCTGTTGGAACACCTTCTTTTTCCCTTTCTGCCAATGACTGCTCTCATGGTGATTTAGGTAGCATCTCAAAAAAAGATGTTTTGATTTTAATAAGTTATTCAGGATCTACAGAAGAATTAAAAAACATTATTAAGTATGCAAATAGAAATAAAGTTACATTGATTGGAATTATGTCTAACAAAAATTCTGTTTTATATAAAGCATCAGATATTAAACTTTTTATACCTGAGGTTGTTGAAGCTGGCCTAGGAATAGTTCCAACCTCTAGCACAATTAGTCAGTTAAGTATTGGAGATGCTCTTGCCGTAGCAGCACTAGATAAAAAAAATATTAATAAAATAGATTTTAAAAAATTTCATCCCTCAGGAAATTTAGGTGCAAAGCTTAAAACAGTTGAAGATCTAATGTCTACAAACGAAAAAATACCTTTTATAAATGAAGATTCTACAATGAAAATTGCTTTAAAGATTATTACATTAAAAAAACTTGGGACTTTAATAGCAAGAAATAAACAGGGTAAAACAACAGGTATAATTACAGATGGCCAAATAAGAAGAGTAGTTCAAAAAAATGATACTTTGTATAATTTAAAAGTTAAAAATGTGATGACTAAAAATCCCATTAAGATTGATAAAGATATGCTTGCTATAAAGGCTTTATCTATTATGAGTGAGAATAAAATTACGTCTCTGTGTGTGCATAGCTTACGAAACACAAACAAAACTATTGGGATCATTCATATCCATAATATTCTAGAGGCTGGCATTAACTAACTATTAATGAATAAAAAAGTACTTATACAGCTCTCGTTATTTCTAACTATTTTTATTAGTTGCCTAATTTTTTATAGATTATTTTTTATAGATCCTAACGCAGAAATAGAAAATACAAAATATGATCAAGAAAGTAAAAAAATCTCAAAAAGTACTACAAATCAAATAAATGAGATCACTTACAAATCAAAATATTTAGATAATAAAAACTACGTTATTAAAGCAGAATTTGCTGAGTTTAGTGCAGACAGTCCAGATATTATGTTACTGTACAACGTTAAAGGAAAAATGTTTTCTGACAGTTCTGATATAATTGAAATTTCTTCAAAAAAAGCTATCTACAATAGTGTGAATTATAATACAAATTTTTATGAGAATGTATTGGTTAATTATAACGATCATCAAATTAATTCAGACAACTTTGATCTATTTTTTGATAAAAAAATTAGTACAATATATAATAATGTAACTTATAAGAGCTTAAATACCATACTACACGCAGATAAAATTGATATTGATTTAATTACAAAAAATTCGAAGATTTATATGTTAGATAAATCCAAAAAAGTTAGGATCCAAAATTTAAATTAATGGAAATAATAAAAAAATTCAGAATAAAATCATTTAAAGATAACAAGCCGATAATAAAATTTGAAAAAATATCTTTGTCATTTGGTAAAAGAAAAATTTTAGATAACATTAATTTTTCTATTAATGAGGGTCAAATACTTGGTCTTCTGGGGCCTAATGGAGTGGGTAAATCAACTATTTTTAATTTAATAACAGGTTTGATCAAACCTGATGAAGGGTTAGTTAAAATTGGTCAAACTAATGTAAAAGATTATCCAATATATTTAAGAACTAGAAAGTTTAGAATAGGATATGTCCCTCAGTATGGTGGATATTTTCAAGATTTAACTCTTTTAGAAAATTTAATTTCAATAGGTGAAATTTTAATTCCAGACAGAAAAATTAGAAATGAAAAAATAAATTTCTTAATAACAAAATTTGAACTGGACTCTTTACGTGACATTAAGACGTCTTATTTGTCAGGAGGTCAAAAAAAAAGACTTGTAATAGCTCTATCGTTGTTAGGTAATCCCAAAATTTTACTTCTTGACGAACCATTCGCAGCATTAGATGTGTTAACAATTAAAATGTTACAAAAAATAATTGTCAATTTACAAAATGAACATAGTATATCAATAATACTATGTGATCACCAAGCGAGAGACTTACTTAACTGCGTAGATAGTGCTATCGTTCTTTCAGATACCAAGATAATTGCACAAGGTAGTCCTACTCAATTAATAAATGACATAAAAGCAAAAAATGCTTACTTTGGTGAATCTTTTAAGATTAGTTAATTCTAAATTACGATGAAAAATTTATTAAAAATAAATAAAAAAATTGAATCTTTTGATCAAAAAATTGATATAGATGGTGATAAGAGCTTGTCTATAAGATGGGTACTACTTGCATCTCAAGCAACTGGAAAATCAAGAGCTTATAATCTTTTAATGTCTGAGGATGTACTTGCCGCAATAGATTCTGTAAAAAAACTAGGAATAAAAGTTAAGATATTTAAAAACTATTGTGAAATATTTGGAAATGGAATTAATGGATTTAAATATAAAAAAAAATTAACAATTGATGCTAAAAATTCAGGAACCCTTGGAAGACTAATACTTGGCCTATTAATTAAATCACCCCAAAAAATACAGTTAATTGGTGATAAAAGCTTATCTAAAAGGGATTTTTCGAGAGTAACCTTACCTTTGGAAAAATTTGGAGCTAAATTTTTTTATAAAACAAAAAACAAATTGCCTCTATCAATTCTTGGTTCAAAATCTGTAAAAGGTATCAAATATTTAGAAAACAAAGGTTCGGCCCAATGCAAGAGTAGTGTGATGCTAGCAGCCCTTAACGCATCAGGTACAACATCAATTAAAGCTAAAAAATCAAGAAATCATTCGGAGCTACTTTTTAAATACTTAAAGATACCTATCAAGATAAAAAAAAATAAAGAATACGATTTTATTAATATTAAACGACCAAAAAAAATTAATGCTTTTAATTATCAAATTCCAGGAGATATAAGTTCAAGTGCTTTTTTTATAGTGCTTGCAACCCTAGCTAATGATTCACAGTTATTAATTAAGAATGTAAATATTAATCCTTCTAGAGTGGGTATTATTAAAATTCTAAAAAAGATGGGAGCTAAAATATTATTAAAAAATCAAAAAAGTTATAGAGGGGAGATAATTTCTGATATTTTTATAAAAAGCTCAAATAACCTTAAAGCTATAAATTGTCCTCCAGAGTTAAATAGTAGTGCTATAGATGAATTTTTAATTATTTTTTTAGTTGCTGCAAGGGCAAAAGGAATCTCATATTTTAAAGACGTGTCTGAACTAAACCAAAAAGAAAGCCCCAGACTAGATTGGGGATCTAGAATTTTAAATATGATGGGTATAAAAACAGAACTCACAAATAATTCTATTAAAATATATGGACAGCCTAATTTAGAAATAACAAAACCGATTATAATTAAGAATTATTTAAAAGATCATAGAATTTTTATGATGAGCACAATTGCTGCACTAACTTGTGGTGGAGAATGGGAAATTCATAACAAGGATTCTATAAATACTTCCTTTCCATCTTTTTTAAAAATTGTTAAGATAATAAATAAAAAATCCCTATGAAATTAAAAAGTAGAATTAAGGTTGCAATTGACTCACCTGCGGGAGCTGGAGCAGGTACGCAAGCAAAATTAATATCAAAACATTATAATTTATTTTATCTCGACACTGGCAAAATATATCGAGTGCTTGCTTTTTTTAAATTAAAAAACCCAACTAAATTTAACTATTCATATATAAAAAAAAAAATTAAAAATTTGAAAATTAAAGAACTTCAAAATAAGAAGCTGTTACCTAGTGAAATAGGAACTGAAGCTTCAGTAATATCAAAAGACAAAAAAATAAGAGAACTTGTTCATAACTTTCAAGTAATGTGTGCTTATTATCCACCAAAAAAATATAATGGCTCTTGTTTGGATGGTAGAGATATCACATATAAAATAATTCCCGATGCAGATTTTAAATTTTTTATGAATGCGAGTGTTAATGTGAGAGCCAAAAGGAGATTTAAAGAATTAAAAGTGATAAATAAGTACGTAACCTTCAATGAAGTCCTTAAAAGCATCAAAAAACGCGATAAAAGTGATTATAATAGAAGGATATCACCCCTTAAGAAAACTCAAGATTCGATCTTGATTAATAGCACAAATTTATCTAAAAGATCATGCTTTTTAAAAATTAAAAAAATTATGGATAGGAAACTAAAAGCTTAATGGAAATTTATA
>Ga0209709_10002338_pt1 | contig 16670 bp, 15 predicted proteins | sample ArcticOcean_MG_C_2_FD_187435 | JGI IMG/M metagenome (GOLD analysis project Ga0209709, IMG submission 187435) | Marine microbial communities from western Arctic Ocean - ArcticOcean_MG_CB4_136 (SPAdes) (version 2) | ecosystem: Environmental > Aquatic > Marine > Oceanic | place: Arctic Ocean... | reverse complement strand
AAAAATTTATCTATTAATGAAATTTTATAATGATCTGATAAAATAAATGGAATTTTTTGATACAAAAACCAGGTTTCAAATAAATTAAAATAAACTAAATATATAAAAAATAAAAAAATAACTAAAAAGAAGCCACTTATTAAATAAATATTTTTTTTTATATAATTTAAATTCTCTTTTTTTAAAAAAAATAATAAAGTTAGTAATGATGTTAAGAATAATAGGATTACAAAATTATATATTATAGTTAAAGAAAAGTAGGACATCCCCAACATAATTCCAGAGATAAAATTTTTCTTAAAATTATTTGATATGTAAAGTCTATAAAATAAAACAACGAAAAAAAAAGATACAAAATTTGGCCAAGGTGATGTCGCCCATGGATATATTAAAAAAATAGAAAAAGATGAAAATAAACTATAAAAAAAATTATTAGTTAATTTATAAGTTATATTTCCAATCAAATATAGACTGATTGCATAAATTAATGATGTAAAAACAACCAATGAAAAAATATTTTTATCAAATAAAAATAATACAAATGAATGAATTAATGTTGTACCTAAGCCATATTGTATAAAAATTTCCTCAAATGGTTTTTTTCCATTTAATAATTCAAGTGCGTTAGAAAAAATAAAACCCCAATGATAACCATCATTAGTAAATTGTCCCTGCCATATACCACCAATAATTGAAATAATAGGCACAACAAAAAAAAGTAACATTATTTTTTTTTTTAAATACATCATTTTTAAATATAGAAAAGAGTTAATAAAACTGTAAATTATTAATTATACTTCATAAATTATCTGCTAAAAGAATAACATGAAAACTATAATTGCAATACCAACTTATAATGAATTTGGCAATATTAATGATCTTATAGAATCAATTTGTTCTGAAACTGTTAATTTAGATATTTTATTTATTGACGACAATTCATTTGATGGAACATTAGAATTAATTAAAAAGCATATGAAAGAGAATAGTAATATTAAATTAATATTAAATAATAATAAAATGGGTGTTGGAAGTGCTCATTTAGATGCAATTAATTATGCATATAAAAATAATTATGAAATATTAATAACAATGGATGCTGATTTTACTCATCATCCATCATATATAAATTCGATGATAGAAGCTATGTGTGACAATCATGTTGTGATTGGATCAAGACATGAAAAACGAGACTCAATAAAATCTTGGCCTTTATTTAGAAAATTAATGACTCAATCAGCTTACTTTTTTACAAAAAATTTATTGAAAATAAATTTTGATGCTACTAGTGGATTTAGATTGTATAATTTAAGAAAAATTAATCCCAATTTTTTTAATAATACTAAATCAAAAGGATATTCCTTCTTTATTGAAACTGCATTTAAATTTAATAAAACCCTAAATATTAAAACATTACCCATTGATATGCCAATAAGGTTTGCGGAAAAATCAAAGATGGAAATCAAAGATATGATAACTACAGTTTTATTAATGATAAAATTGTTTTTTAAAAAATTTTAATTTGATTTAAGATGTTTTTTTTGTAAAAAAAATGTATTTAGGGGAAATTTTTTTTCAACTCTTTTTAACTTTTTTTCATCAGTGCTGTAGTAATAATCATTGTACGAATGTTTTTTTAAAAATCTTTTAATTTTCAATATATCCTGATTGGTTTCTAGTATTATAACAGGTTTAGAGTGTCTTATTATGTTTTTTAACCCTTTTATTACCTGTAATTCATAGCCATTAGTATCAATTTTTATCAAGTCTATATTTGTTTTTATTTTATTAATCTTTTTAATATAAATTTTTTTTTTTATAACAGAAATATTTTTTCTAAATTTAAAATCAAGGTTAATTTGTTTGTTTAGATAATATTTGTCAAAAAAAGAATACGTTGTTAGATCATATTTTTTTTCAAAAAAATTATATTGTGGCATGAATATATCACTTTCAAAGTTTTTAATACCGATTCCATAGGGTTTTATAATTAATTGTTTTTTTTTTAAACTTTGGAGTATTTTTACATATCTTTTGTCAGGTTCAAAACAATAAATTTTCTTTACTGATAAATTATTTAAAAAATATTTTGAAGCAATTCCATCGCTAGCTCCAATATCATAAATTGTAATTTTATTTTTAAAATTAATTAATTTAATTCCTTCAAAATCTATTTCAAAAATGTTTGTGAATCTAATTAATGATCTAGTAATCAAATATAATAATGGATGACATCTAACAATTTTCTCAATTGTGTACAATAATCCATTTTGTGTCTTGGACTCTTTACTTATTCTTAAATTTTTATTCATATATTTATTCAATAAATAAGAAAGTATTAAGTATTTTAATCCAGGAATAGCTCTAATTTTTTTCTTATTTTTTAATATTTAAAAATTAAATCATTATTACAGCGTTACTCCCATGTAGGCTTATAATTACCATTTGGATTCATTGATTTTTCAATAATATATTTAGCGACATCCACACAATTGAATAATTTAAAATATTTTTTTTGACCATTAAAAGCAATTTTTTTTTGTATAGAGGTATTTTTTTTATAAAAATTTAATTTTTCAGATAAATCTTGATTATTATCAAAAAAAATCATTTCATCTTTATTAAAGAAATGATCAAATTGTTTCTTATTATCCATAAATGTAAGGAGGCCATTACCCATTAAAGATGCAATTCTGTTACTAGAGGAATATTTTTTTGATTTACCACGATTAATATTTACTGCCATATATGAATTCGAAATTGCACTATAAAAATTTTCAGACCAGACTGGGTTTCTATCGTTAAAACCATAAATATCAAATTTGATATCCTTATTTAACTTCAAAATTTTTTTTATAACCCCCTCTCTTTCATCAACTTTTCCTGTTTTAATATTTCCTCTATTTACACCATGACTTATAGCAATAAAAACATCATGTATAAAAACTTTATTATTATAAATACTTAGTTTTTCTATATTTTTATCAACTGGTGTTGGTAAAAATTGATAATTAACACGAGGATTTTTAGCAGAAACTTCATCTGGGTGAGTTGAGATAAAAAAATTATCAATATTTGAAAAATTTACTTTTAAATTATCAAGATTTTTATAAAAATCTGGTCCATTAAAACTTAAATTATCTTCATACCATTGTGAAATAACTACATTTTTATTGATGTGTTTTATTTTTTCATAAGTTTTATTATAAATATTATGAACATGACCCATTAAGACCAAGTCAGGTCTGTAATACATAGCTTTCTCAAGTAAAATTTTATTTAAAACATCTTTACCTCTAACAGGATTGTAATTTATAATATCCCTATCACTTAAGCCCTCAACATCATGACCAAGTCTAATTATGCCATTTTCTAATTTTTTACCAGTGGAAATAAAATATATTCGACCACCAATTTTTTCTGCTCTATTAAAAACATGTAAAATTTTAAGTTTTGCATTTTTGTTTATATTGAAATTTTTTATTGGATTTAAAAATTGATTCCTATCTTTGTCTAAAATAGCAACGTTGTTTTTAATAATATGTAATGGATTAGTGAGATTTATTTTTTGTACTTCAGATAATTTTTTTTTATTTTTAATTAATTCATCTACTTCTTTAAAAATACATTCAGAAGTAACCCTACTTAATATTATTGGTGTTGCTATAGTTTCAGGTAAACCACCTTTTCTCGATATAATGACTGCATTTCCTCTTGATCCAGCTTCCAGAGATGATCTTCCAAATGGCTCCTCCCAAGATGAAGGGACAACAGTAATAGATGATTTATTATAAATTTTTAAAACTTTTTCATGTTGAATCCAGCCAGTATATAAAAGATTTTTATGTTTAATAAAAATATTTTGTCTTGGCTCATCACCAATAGCCACGGCCTTCCAGTTCTTGTATTTATTTAATATTTTAATCATCGCTGAGCAAAATATATCAAAACCTTTTGCAGAATTAAGTTTTCCAGAAAAAATAATTAAATTTTCTTTTTTAGGTTTATTAGTAATTTTTTTAATACTAGGATATATTGTTTTAAAATTTGAGTAGTAATTTTTTTCGATACCTTCAAAAAATTTATCTTCTACCCATAAGCTTACAAAGTATATTTGTTCACAAATATTTAATAATTCAATTCTTTGTTTTAACGAAGATGAGCCTTCTAAATTTAGTGGATCATTATGAATAATTAAAAAATATTTTATTTTTTTAAATTTTTTATGAAGATATAAAAGATATGATGGTCTGTTATGAATTTCAACTATTGAAGGATTACCTTTAATTAATTGTGAGGCAAATTTTTTTAAATATATGTTCGTCCGACTTCTAAATTTTACAGAAGGAATCTTTAAATTTTTATAATTTTTTTTAATAATTACATCTTTAAGATTATTTGTTGATCCAAAAATAGTTGTGTTTTTTTTAAATATACTTGCTAAAAAAAAATCTTTAACCCAAATAGATGCAGATCCTGAGTAACTTTTAATAAACTGATCTTTGTGAGGTAGTAATATAAAAATTTTTTTCATAGATAGTTATTTAATGAATCATTCAAATTTATTGTAATATAAAATTATAATAGATAATATCAAGTAAACGTTATTTTAATAAATATGTTTAAAAGAAATAAAATATGAGGATTAATGTAATAGGTTCTGGTTATATGGGTAAGCAAATCTCCGCTTTGTTAAGGTTAATCGGATTTGATGTTCTAATTTGGAATTATAATAATAAAGATTTATCAACTGATATTAATCACGAAACAAGAAAGTTAGAAAAAATTCTTAAAATAAAAGCCTTAGGTACTAGCTCTTTTGAAAATAATTTGAATAAATTTGAAAATAATTTTACTATTGAGACGGTTAAGGAGAATCTTGATATAAAGAAAAAAATTATTGAAAGTTTAAATTATAAAGAAAATATTTTTAGTAATACATCTTCTTTAAAACTATCTAAAATTGGTGATTATGTAAATGGATTTCATTTTATGAATCCTGTGACCACTAAATTTATTGAAATTTGTAAAAGAAATAGTTTTTCTGAAGAAATACTTTTTTCAGTAATAAAAAAGTTAGATAAACTTTCTTACCAAATTATTAATGTGCAAGACACACCAGGGTTTTTAATTAACAAAATCATTTTTAAAGATATTTCTTATTTTTTTTATTTAATCGAAGTTGAAAAATTTGATGTAGAAGAAATTAAAAAATATTATGAAAATGATACTGGTAAAATTAATCCAATTAAATTAGTAAATATTGTTGGAATTGACACATCTTTATACATACTGGAAAATCTAAACAAACACGATAAAACATTTTATATACCAGAAGCACTAAAAACAGCTGTTAAAGAAAACATATTAGGTATTAAAAATAAAAATTTTTTTAGGATTTAACAAATTTCTTTTTTATAGTTGCGTAAATCTCATTAACATTTTTTGGATAATCTTTATTAAATCTAGTTGTCCAGGGGTAAGCACAATCATTTTTATTAGGTATCTTTATACGATCTATGCTTCCTCTTTGTTTAAATGGGTTACCACTGCCAATTGTTTCTGGTTTTAAATTAATATTAACCAAGCTATTTGCTCCAACAAAACTTCCAAAACCTAATATCTTCCCAGGCAAGATTGTTGATCTTGTGCAAACAATTGAAAATGGTTCAATTGTTACTCCGTCTCTAATGTCACTTGGTGGTATTGGGTCATTAGTAAGAATTACGTATGGGAACAACCAAGTATAACACATAATTTTAGAGCCCTGACCAACATGGACATTACTATGTAGTTTTGAGAAGGACTCTATTACACAATAACCTTCAATATCACTAAAGCTCCCTATTTGAACATTATTTCCAATAATAGACTCTTCTCTGACTAAAACGTTATGTCCAATTATAGAATTTTCACCAATGTTACTGCCCTGATATATTATTGAATGAGAATTGATTTTCGTATTTTTTTTAATGATTAGTTTTTTTGAATTAATTTCAGCGTTTGAGAGACCAATTAAACAAAAATCACCTATTACTACACCATCCTCAATAATAACATTATCAAAAATTTTAGCTGTATCAGATATTTTAAGATTTTTTCCCAACTTAGCTTTACTTGAAATATTCATTATAAAAAATTTGTATATATTTGATTTATTTCTACACGATAAATATTGGGATTTCTATTATATCTAAATCTTCTAGTCCCTAAAACTTCTTCAAAAGTAATTTTGTTATTTAACCAGAGGTTAAATTCATTATCTTCTATTATAAAATAGTGACAATTTTCTGGAATTTTAACTTGTTTTTTGAAAAAAACACTATCAGTTTTCAAATTAATGATAATTTTGTCATCTTTATTAGATTTTGCAGAAATAACTATATTGTGATCTAGTTTGTTTGTATTTTTTCTAATCTTATTTTTTATAAGTTTAAGTACATTTTTATTAATTATAATTTTTTTAATTTTTTTTATTTCTTTTAATAAACTTTTTTTTTTATTTATAAATTTAATTAATTCGTCATCAAATTTTTGACTAGATATATCTTCATAATATAGGGATATATTATTATTATTTTTCAAACAAAATGATCCAGATAACATTGTCTTATAGTTATCTGATTGAGACTTATCTTTAATCTTAGAGTAGTTAACAAAATCAACAGGAGTTGCCACACCTTTATTCATTTCACATGTAGGATCATCTAAATGAAATAAATTCGAACCAAAAGGTATTATAATCTTAGGTTTCAAAATCTTTGATTGTTTAATACCATAGTCCATAAATAAATTTTCAATTCTAGTGGCCTCAGATTTATTAATTTTTTTTGTAATTCCATTTAATAAATATGGGTAGTAATTAATATAAGCAAATGGCACACAAGCAACGTCAATGTGACCAACATTTTTCTTAAATGGTATTAAAGTTTTTTCAGTAACAAAGTTATCATTTCCATGATAAACACTCAGGTTATTATTTGATATTAGTATCGATGAGTCAATATCATTATATTCATGCAAACATCCATACACCCAAGTATTATCATCAATATAAGTTTTTTTTTTAGCAGCAATGTATTTAACTTTAATTTTTTCTTTTCTTAAGGAGGATTTAAATTCAGGTCTGCCATCAAGCACGAATATGGGAACTTCTTTCTTTTGGAATTTTCTAAGTAATATTGGATCATAGTGATCTTGGTGAATATGAGAAACAAAAACAGCATCAACATTAAATAATCTTTTATCAATTATTTGATTAGGAAAAAAAATCCAACTATTTCCATAAAAATTTGTGTTATTAATATAGTCAAATAAATATTTTTTTTTATTTAAACGGACTAAAATAGAAGCATGGCCAGTATAAAAAACGCCATCTTCATTAGTTTTTAAAAAATTAGTTAAATCCTTATTTTTTTTATTGACATCTTTACTAAAATTAATGTTCATTAATATATTTTAAATTGATTCCTTAATTTTATATTCTTTTTTAAAAAATATTCAAACTTAAGGACATTACGCTTACCTTTATGTTTTTTATATACTATTAACCATTCAAGAACTTTGTAAATTTACACGCTTCACTCTATTGTGAGCAATAAATTTTTTTGAATTTATATTATTAACTATATATATTTTTAATGATTATTGTTTACCAATAATAACATGTAAACATAATGTAGTATTTATTTTTTATCCAATAAAACCATCAATTTTGTAACTGAAAGATTAAAATTATTATTAAATATAGTGCTCTTTTTTTTTGTTAAAGTTTTTAAAATGTATTTAGCAAGATTACTTAATGGTTCTGTTAAGTCAATTTTTGGAACTTCTAGTGCATGTTGATTAAATTTATTTTTTATAGTTTTATATATTTTAATTTTATATAAAGTTTCATTTTCATCGCAATAAATAGTTGCATGCTCAAAAATAAATTTCATTAATCTGATTTTAGTAGGTGATTTCCATTTATTTTTTATAAAGATATTCATATTTTTATTGTCAGATAGATTAATTTGTATTTCATTATAATTAAGTTTTTTAGGATTATTCTTAAATATATTTATAATATTTAATTTATTATCACCTAACAGATATTTTATAATTGAAATATCGTGTATAGACAAATCCCATAAGACATTCGTATCTATTCGAACAGGTGCTTGCTCCCTATAAGATTCAATAGATTTAAGTTTGCCAAATTTTTTATTAGAGATTATATTTTTCACATATTTAACTGAACCTGAGAAAATAAATGGGAAATCAACGAAAATTTTAACATTATTTTTTTTTGCAATTTTATTTAATTTAAAATGATGTTCAACAGATAAGCATAATGGTTTTTCAACTAGAAGATGGATAGATTTATTTAAAATGAATTTTGCTAGTGAATAATGGGTTGATGTAGGTGTCGCCAATATAATTAACTCATATTTGTTTGAGTGAATTGCTTCTTTAAAATCTTTATAAATTTTAACGCTCGGATAATTTTTCTTTGCTATAGCTAATTTTTTAATGTCCAAATCACAAATCGTAGAGACATTATAGCCATCTGCATTAGAAAAATTCCTACATAAATTAGGCCCCCAATATCCATACCCTATAATACAAACGTTAATCATAATTTTTGAGATCATTAATTATCTTAAGTATAGTTATAAAAATTTCTTTAGTATTAGATTTATATATTTTCTTATAATTTTTTGTTGTGGGTGTCCATGTATTTACCCATTTTTCATCTTTTTTATTTATTATATCCACACTTCTTTTACCTAGTAATAAAGATGTGTGAATGAAAAAACCTGAATGACAGCTTATATTAATATATGAATTTTTTAAAAAATAATAAAAATCATTTATAGGAATATTTTCTATAATGATTATTTTATTATTTATTTTCCTATTATAATTTAAGTTATTAAAATCAATTTTTTTAATATTCAAATTTTTGTAATATTCATAATTATTATTAAAAGATGTTAGGATTATCTTTTTACGGGTTTTTTTTGATAACTGTTTAATTGAATTAGTTAAATCCTTTTTAATGTTTTGAATATCAGTAAATTTTTCATCAAAATGTATTAATATATAATTTTTTAGATTAAGTCTTTGTTTTGATAAATTTTTTTCATTAATATAATATGTTTTATTATTTATATTCTTATAGTATTTTTTTAATTTTTTATATTTTGTTGGATAATGATCATTGTTATTTAATTCAATATAATCTCTATTATATAAAACAATAAAATTAATCTTAAGAATTCTTAAAGTAAATTTCTTAAATTTGAATAATATACTGTTTAAGTAACCTTTTTTTTTATAAATAAAAGTAAATTTGAATTTTGCTTTTATTATCAATAAAACTAAATTAGAAATACCCTTTCCATCAAAGACTATTACTGAATCATATTTTGATAAAAAAAAACTAAATAAATAAATAAACTTATTAATGATTTTATAATTAGTGTTAAATAAATTTACTTTATTAAAATACTTTTGTGTTTTTATAAGTTTATAGTTTTTTTCAGAACAAACAATTTCTTTAAACTTATAATTTTTTGATATTTTATTTATAACATTTGATCTAATTAAAAAGTCACCAAGTCTATCGATTGAAAAAAATATTATTTTATTTTTCATTTATAGAATTAAGAAGATATTTAATATAGCTAGTTTTACTTGGTCTCCAACCCAAATTCATTAATTTTTGATTCACACCAACTAAAATAGTTTTATGTTTATTTTTATTAAATATAATTTTTTTTTTATATTTTTTATTTAGCTCAATCATTAAATCCATTAAATTAATTCCTTTACTAGAGCATATATTATAGACCCCTTTTGAATTATTTTTTAACATCATTGTAATTGCAAATGCTATGTCTTTTATTTGTAAAAAATCTCTTATATGATTTAGATTTTTTGCATAAATTGTTTTTTTTTTACTCTTAAGTTCTCCAAAAATTTTTGGGATAATGAATGACTTATTTTGTTTTTTGTCTGTAAAACTGAAAATTCTACCTATACAGGGCGTTATATGATTTTCTTTTTTTTTAACATAATTTTCAGCCATCATTTTTGTTTTTCCATAATAGCTTACTGGTTTTGTTATATCTGTTTCTTTAATCTTTTCAGTTTTAAATTTATACACATGGGATGTTGAGGCATAAAAAAACCAAACCTTATTTTTAGAATATAAATTTATCGCATTGATGAGATTCTTTGTTCCATCCACATTAACTTTAAGTGAGTATTTCTTATTTTTATTGACATCACCTGTCGGCACAATTGCTGCTAAATGAATTATTGAATCAAATTGGTTTTTTTTTACCCATTTATACACATCGCTGTAATTTTCAATTTTACCACTAAAAGATAAAAAATTTTGATAATTTAAAATTTTCCTTAAATTGCTTCCAAGAATACCAGAACTACCAGTTATACCAATTTTCACAGGTATTTATCAATATCAAGAAGATTTTCTGTAATCATATTAATTTCAATTTTTGAGATTTTTTTAGTGTGGAGACCAATAAAAAAACCTCTATTTTCAACTTCATTTGAATTCTTAAAATCATTTTTTTTGAGATTAAAATTATAAAATTTTGAAGCAGGTTGATTAAGAAAATTTCCACTAATTATAGGTCTATTTTCAATTCCTTTACTTGAAAGATTTTCTAAGAATAAATTTTTTATCTTCTTATATTTATTGTCGATTAGGATAGGTAAACCAAACCAGCTAGGTTCAATTTTTTTATCAATTTTCACAAATTTAAACTGACCATTCCATTTCCTGTGATTTTCTAAATTTTTGATTATTTTGTTTCTATTTTGATCTCTAATATCCATAAACTTGCTAAGTCTCTTAAATTGATTAAATGCTATAGCTGATTGTATTTCTGTGGGTCTTACATTGTATCCAGGACCAATAAAAAGAAATCTTTTGTCTAATTTATTAAATTTTTTACTAAGCTTTTTATGAAAAGTTGTATTCCTTGACCAACCGTGAGATCTCAAACTTTTCAAAATATTGTAATCATTTATATCATCACAAACTACCATACCACCTTCACCCGATGTTATTTGATGGGAATAATAAAAAGAATAAGTACCAAACTTTCCAATAGTGCCTAACTTTTTTCCACTATAAGATGCCCCTAAACTTTCGCAGGTATCTTCTATAAGTATTAAGTTATGTTTATTTATAATTTTTTTTAACTTATCCATATTAGCAGATATTCCCAGTACATGAACAAGCATAATTGCTTTGGTTTTTTTTGTAATTTTTTTCTCAATCTTATCTAGATCTAAATTAAAGGTATCTAACTCCACATCAGCAAAAACTGGTTTTAAATTATTCTGAATTAATGGCCATAGAGATGTTGACCAACAAACTGCTGGTATAATTACCTCATCCCCATTTATTAATTTATTTTTAGCCAACGGATTTGTTAAACAAGAAATTGCTAATAAATTTGCAGAGGATCCTGAGTTAGTCATAACCGCGTATTTAGAACCCATTTTTTTAGCAAAATATTTTTCAAAATTATAAGTTATATTTGACATTGTAATAAATTTTGACTTCAATACATTTATTCCAACCTTAATATCCTGGCTATTAAATGCATTAGACAGCAATGGGTATTTGAATTTTTTACTCATAATTTAAATTATCTATAAATTTTTTTTTAATTATATTTCTTTTAATCCTATTTTTTTTTAATAAATATTCATTTTTCATTGCTAGTGATTTTGTTTTGTAGCATCTTTTGTATATTAATGTCCATTTTCTACCTTTAGTAAATTTTGCTCCTTTTGAACTGTTGTGTAGTAGCAATCTGTTTTTAAGGTTTTTTGTATAACCCACATAAGATGTGGATCTATTGTCTTTAGTGTTAATTATTAAATAAACAAAAAAAGTCATTTTTTGGCGGTCCCTGGGGGAATCGAACCCCCCTTTGCAGGATGAAAACCAGCTGTCCTAACCGATAGACGAAGGGACCATGTTGAGATCTTTTATTTTAAAAGTCATTATTTATCAAGTGTAATTAAGCTATAGGATAAGGTCTCTAATAGTTAATTGAAGGGCTTTTTTATTATTCCAGATATTTTCATTGATTTGACCTATTACATTAATGTTATTTTTATAACTCATTAAGTATTCTTCAATCTTAGTATTAATAGAATTAAATGATATTGATTTAATTGAAAATCCTGTTTTTGATTTTAGTATTATGGATATATGCTTGTTATTAAATACTATAGGTTTAATTATTTTTAAATCTCTTAATAAGAATGTTGGTACCGAGTTTCCTGTACCGAAAGGTTCTAATTTTTTTATATTATCATAGAAATCTTGGTTAAATGCGAGAGATGAAACTTCAGAATCATATGAATATGTATTATTATTTACAGTGTTAGATTTTAAAAAATCTTCCAATATATAGTTTTGAAAATCTTTAAGGTTTTCTTTATTTAACGTAAACCCTGCAGCCATATTATGACCACCACCACCTATAATTATATTTTTATCTAATGAATTTTTAATTACACTGCCAATATTGTAATTATAAATTGATCTAGCAGATCCTTTTAATAATTTATTAGATGCAGTTATTACAATAGATGGTTTATTAAAATAATCTTTTAATCTTGCAGCAATAATTCCTATCAAACCTTCATTAATATTTGGATTATAATAAATAATCACATCTTTATTTTCTTTTTCAATTTTTTGAAAATCAATTTCATCTAATATTAAGTTTTCAATTTCTTTTCTTTTATTGTTTAATTTTATTAAGTAATTAGATCTTTCTTTTACAACCGCATCATTATTAGAAGATAATAGCTCTGTGGCATATTTAGATTTACCCAACCTACCACCAGCATTTAATATTGGACCAATTAAATAACCCAAATCATTAATTGTAATTTTATTTTTTTTGTCATTTAATTCAAACAAAGTATTAAGAGGTAAGTTTTTTGTTATGTCAAAATTTTTAAGAGCATTTAATGCAATTAGTCTATTAAGCTTTCTTAGTGGCATCACATCACATACTGTTGCTAGTAAGACGTAAATTAGATGGTCTGCTATATTCATTTCAATTTTGATCTTTTTAATCAATAAATCTAAAAAAAAATATGAAAGTGTTGTAGCACATAAATAATCATACTCTCTATAACCATTATTTTTTTTAGGATTTATAATTGAATTTGCATTTGGAAATGGTTTATTAATTTCGTGATGATCAATGATTAAAGATTTTATTTCATTTTCATTTAGAAAATCTATTGCTTCATTTGAAGTTGACCCACAGTCAACCATTATGATTAACTTTGGTTTATCTAAAATTAGTTTTTGAAATAACTTTTTAGTAGCACCATAACCATCTTTTTCCCGATCAGGTATATAGTAAAAAAAAGGATGTTTTATATTCTCTAAAAACATCACAAATAATGAAGTAGCAGCAGATCCATCTACGTCATAATCACCTAATATGCATATCTTTTCTTTGTTTTTAATGGAATTAACGAGGAGATCTACCGATTGATTAAAATCTGCATTGTTTAAAAAAACATTATTCAAATCTAGATGATTATTTATTGTAGTTATCTCATCTTCATTAAATTTTCTTGAAATAATTAGTCTAGATAAAATATCGCTAAAATCAAAATCTTGTTTTAACTTTTCAACTAAATTTTGATCTATCTTTTTCTGTTCCCACTTCTTACCAGAAACAGAAATCATCCTTCAATCAGATTTGTTCTTTTAATAATTTCTTTAAATTCCGAACTTTTATGTGTAACAAGGGTTTCTGAAGTATATTCATTATCTTTAATCACTATACCTTTTAACATCTCACTAGAAGTAATTCCGGTAGAACAGAATATAGAGTCTCCTTTAATTATTTCATTTAATTCATATTTTCTATTTAAATCAGTTATCCCCATTTCTTTTGCTTCTTTAATATCTTTATCGTTATCAAATATGAATCTACCTTGAAAATGACAGCCAAAAGCATCAAGAGCCGAGGCTGCTAAAACTCCTTCTGGTCCACCTCCTATACCTAAAAAAATGTCAACATCATATTTTGGATTTGTTACATAGAGAGCACCAAGTACATCACCATCAGTAATTAATTTAATCTTAATATTTAGTTGCTTAAGTTCATTAATTATTTTTTGATGTCTTGGTCTATCCATTACACAAGCTGTTATTGAAGAAATATCTTTGTTTAGATAATAAGCTAAATTAGAAATATTTTTCTTTAGTGGAAAATCAAGATCAATTAATCCCTTTTCGATTGGACCAGTTGCAATTTTATCCATATAAGTTTCTGGTGCATTAAAAAGATTTCCTTTTTCAGCAATTGCAATAACTGATGTTGCGCCTGGTAAATTATTTGCTGCAAAATTAGTTCCTTCAAGGGGGTCAACAGCAATATCAAATTTTGGTCCATTTTTATTGCCAAGTAGTTCGCCCGTGTATAACATTGGAGCTTCATCTAACGAACCCTCACCAATCACTACCTCTCCTGACATGTCTATTTTATTTAATTCGGATCTCATTGAATCTACGGCTGCTTTATCAGCTGCAATTTTATCATTTTTCCCGACTAAATATGATGATGCTAAAGCTGCTTTTTCAGAAACTTTTATGATTTGATCAACATATTTTTTATCAATAGACATTAATCTTTTTGAATAACTATTTCAGTAGAATTAATTACATTCTCAAATTCTCTTAGACGTTTATAAACACTTGCCAACTCTATAATGGTAGGCCAAGCTTTTAATAGGTATTGCATAGAACCTTCAACTCTTCCAAAAGCTCTTATAATTTGCTGCATAACACCTAATGTTACAACACCTGCTACAATAGCCGGTGCTAAGAAAACATAAGCTGATAATACATTTGCTTGTAAGTAAGCCATACGACCAATATTAAAATATAAATATCTTGTGTAGCTTAAAAAGTGAATTGAACGAACGTCATTAAATAATTCATTTATTGTTTTAGGTCTAATGTTACCATCATCTTCAGCTACTACTAATATTTTTCTGTATGCAGCCTCTTTTTTTTGTAGATCATATTCCACTCCAACTAAACGCAATATCCAACCTAATCCTATCAAGAATGCTGTACCACCCAATGTCCAAAGTAATGCACCAGTTATCAATCCATATTGCCAATCACCAAAAAAGAAGATTGGTATACCGACTGATAGCCCTAATAAAATTGGAGTAAATTGTATTAATACCATGACCGATTCAATAAAACTTGTACCTAGAGATTCCATAATACGGGTAAACTTAATTGTATCTTCTTGAACTCTTTGTGAGGCACCTTCTATTTTACGAGCTCTATCATAAACAGAATGATACCATTCCACCATCGCAGTTCTCCATCTAAACAAGAAGTGTGCTGTAAAAAAACTAATTACAACGTAAAGAGCTATATATATTCCAGCTAGTGTAATAAATGATGCTAAATTTGCCCAGTACTCCTCAATTGTAATAGCGTTGGGTTTAGCAAGTGCTTTTTGAATCATATCGTAGAACACACCAAACCATTCATTTATTTTTACATCAATTTTTACTTGAACCCACAATGATAATAAAATTACAAATGAACCTAACCAAGACCATAACTGCCATTTTTTTTTTGTAAAAAATTTAAACATTATTTTAGAAAATTATCTGCATAAGATTTTTTAACAGTTTTTCTTTTTTGAGGTTCAATCAATTCAAAATCAATTTTATTTTTTTTTGCATAATCGATAGCTAATTCTTTAGTTGAAAATTCTAGATTTAATTCTGAAAGAGTGTTGCTGCTTGTTTCCCAACCCATTAAAGGGTTTACGCCAGCGTTTTCTGTTTCAAATTTAATTACCCACATGTCGGCTTTACCAAGACCAGACTGCATGGAGTTTTTAGTTGGAATATAAATTTTTGCTTTAATCATAAAATTGGTCGGGGCGGCAGGATTTGAACCTGCGACCCTCTGGTCCCAAACCAGATGCGCTACCAGGCTGCGCTACGCCCCGATTGAGGTACTAATACATTAGATATTGATAATTTCAAAGAATAAAGATCATCTAAGATAAGGCTTTTTTTGAAGAATCGGGTATACAGGAATAGTGATCATTTCATGTAAAAACTGTGATAAGAAATTTGAAGTCGACTCTAGTTTGATTCCTGAAAAAGGAAGATTACTTGAGTGTAATAGCTGTAACTATAAATGGTTTTTTAAAAAAGATATTATTAATGAACCAGTTCTGCCAATTAAAACAAAGGACCCTGTTCATAAAATAGAGCCTACCATCGTTGAAAATTTGTCACAAAAAATAGATAGTGTAGAGATTGAAAGTCCAGAGACCATAAAACTTTTAGATAGTACAAATAAGCCAATTTCACCAATAAACAAAAATTTAACAAAAGACCAAATTAAAAAATATAAAACCCCAAAAAATAAACCAATTAAAGTTAAAAAAAATTATAATATATTGGGTCTAATCATTGTTTTTATAATTTCTTGTATAGCTCTAATTATTCTCCTGGATACCTTCCAAGCACCTATTAGTAAAATTGTCCCAGATATAGAGTTTATACTTTATAATTTGTATGAAACTATTAATGATATTTCTTTATTTTTTAAAGATTTAATC
>Ga0209709_10002337_pt1 | contig 16670 bp, 16 predicted proteins | sample ArcticOcean_MG_C_2_FD_187435 | JGI IMG/M metagenome (GOLD analysis project Ga0209709, IMG submission 187435) | Marine microbial communities from western Arctic Ocean - ArcticOcean_MG_CB4_136 (SPAdes) (version 2) | ecosystem: Environmental > Aquatic > Marine > Oceanic | place: Arctic Ocean... | reverse complement strand
GCCGTGGTAGACCACCACGTTGATAGGCTGGATGTGGAAGCGCAGTAATGCGTGTAGCTGACCAGTACTAATAGCTCAATTGGCTTGATTTATGCACTGAAAAAAATTTTTAAAATTAATTTTAAAGGTATTGATATTTTATTTTTATAGCTCCAGTTTTAATAACTGTATTTTTTTAAATTTAAAATTGCCTTGGTAGTAGTATATTTTTATATAATAAATAGGTTGCTTATAAAAAATTATACTCTAAAAAATAATCAATAACCAATTAACTCTAAACACTAAATTTAATAATGAATATACTAATTTGTGGTGCAACGGGCTTCATAGGACGAAGCTTTCTTGAAAGATTAATTAAAAATAAAAAAAATAGGATTTTTGCAGTTTATAATATTAAAAATAAAACTAAATATCCTAAATCTTCTGTAAAATGGATAAAATGCGACCTTAGAGATGAAAAAGCTGTTAATAAGCTGACTAAAGGAATGGATGTTGTGATTCAGGCTGCAGCAACAACTACAGGCTCTAAAGATGTGATTAATCAACCTTTTGTGCACGTGACAGATAATGCTGTAATGAATGCTTATCTATTTAGAAGTTGCTACTTAAATAAAGTTAAACAATGTATCTTTTTTAGTTGTACTACCATGTACAAGTCTTCTTTAAAACCTATTAAAGAGGATGATTTTAATCCACTTAAGGATATAGAGCCTAAATACTTTGGTGTTGCTACTACAAAAGTTTATAATGAAAAAATGTGTGAGTTTTTTGCTTCTCTTGGAAAAACAAAATATACCGCTATAAGACATTCAAATATTTACGGTCCGTATGATAAGTTTGATTTAGAAAGAAGCCATGTATTTGGAGCCACAATAACAAAAGTCATGACTGCAAAAGAAAAAATAATTGTTTGGGGTAAAGGGCAAGAAAAGAGAGACTTGTTATATGTTGATGATCTTGTAGACTTTGTTTTGTTGGCCATTAAAAAACAAAAAAATAACTTTGAATTATTAAATTGTGGACTTGGTAAAGCTATTTCAATTAATGAATTAGTAAAAAAGATTATTAAAGCAAGTAAAAAGAAATTAACAATTGAGTATGACTTAACCAAACCTAATATTCCTACATATCTATCAGTTGATTGCGCTAAAGCAAAAAAATTATTAGGTTGGAAGCCAAAAGTAACATTGGATATAGGAATACAAAAAACAATTCAATGGTGGAAAAAAGAATTTAAAAATTAAATATTATGAGCATATATAAAAATCAAAAAATTTTAATTACAGGTGGAACGGGCATGGTAGGTATTGCTTTAACAAAATTATTGTTAGAAGAAGGGGCAAACATTACAGTCGTAACGCTTGACGATTTTAATCCGTTTGATGAAAGAGTTAACTGTATTAAAAAAGATTTGAGAGAATTTAAAAACTGTGTCGAAGTTTGCAGAGAGCAAGATTATATTTTTCACTTAGCGGGCATAAAAGGCTCACCTGCAGTTGCCTTAAAACAACCCGCAAGTTTTTTTGTGCCTACAGTTTTATTTAATACAGCATTACTTCAAGCTGCCTATGAAGCAAAACCAAAACATATTTTGTATACCAGTAGTGTTGGAGTTTATTCCCCTGCAGAAATTTTTCATGAAGACGATGTTTGGAAAACTTTTCCATCAGAAAATGATAGATGGGCTGGTTGGGCTAAAAGAATGGGAGAATTGCAAATGGAAGCTTATAAAGTTGAGGATAATTTCAATGATTATTCAATTATAAGACCTGCTAATATCTATGGGCCATATGATAATTTTGATAAAAAAAATTCTATGGTTGTTCCTTCTTTAATTAGAAGAGCATTAGAAAGCGAAAACGAATTAGTTGTTTGGGGTGACGGATCTGCTATTAGAGATTTTGTTTACTGTGAGGATGTAGCAAAAGGCATGCTTCATGCAGTAACTAATAAAATCAGTGAGCCATTAAATATAGGTTCAGGTACAGGGATTTCAATTAAAGATTTAGTTGAAGTCATTGTAAAAAACTTACCTTCGGAAAAAAAAATAGAGATAAAGTGGGATACATCAAAGCCTTCGGGTGACAAAGTTAGAATTATGAGCATGAAAAGAGCTACTGAAAAAAAATTTAAAACAGAAACCACTCTAGAAGATGGTATTAAAGCCACTATAAATTGGTACTTAAATAAATCCCAAAGTCTTGATAATTTAAAATATAATTCTTTTAAATAAGAAAATAAAAATTTAATTCTAAGAGATCTAAAAAATATAAGAAATTACTGTCTATCTTGTAAATATTAATAACAACTATCTTTTTACGTATGTTTTAATGCCATAGGAATATTTTTTTATACCATGTAAATAAATTTAAAATTTTTATAATAAACTAAATAAAATCAAAAAAACTTAAAAAGTAAATTATTTATTTACATTTTGTGGTATATTGTTATTTGTTAACATGTACTATTATCATTCATCTTTACTATGAAAATTAAAAAGTTGACAAAAAAAGATCTTATAAATTTTGAAAATGAGATAGCAAATTCATTTAATAATGCAGAAATTAAAGCACCAGTTCATCTTTATTATGGTAATGAAAAAAATATAATTTCAGTATTTTCAACTATAAAAAAAAAAGATTGGGTTTTTTGTAGTTGGAGATCACACTATCAATGTTTGTTGAAAGGTGTACCTCAAAATAAAATCAAAAAACAAATTTTTGACGGAAAGTCAATATCTTTATGTTTTCCAAAGTATAATATTTATTCATCAGCAATAGTAGGCGGAAGTATCCCCATAGCATTAGGAGTGGCAATGTCCATTAAACAAAAAAAGGAAACAAATAAAGTTCATTGTTTTGTTGGAGATATGACTGCAGAGTCTGGAATTATGCATGAGTCATTAAAATATGCTAGAAATTTTAACTTACCTATCAGGTTTATTGTTGAGGATAATAATCTTTCAGTATGTACAGATACTAGAAAAACATGGGGACAAAACAAACTATCATTTGAAGGTAAGAATGATAAATTTATAACTTATTATAAATACAAAAATAAATATCCACATGCAGGTGCGGGTAAAAGAGTTCAATTTTGATGAGATATTTTACAGAACTAAAAAAATCAATGGAATATCTAGCAGAAAATCCTAAAACAATTTTTTTAGGTCAAGCTGTTGCTGTGCCTGGAACAGCAATGTCAAATACCTTGAAAGATGTAAAAAAAAAAAAATTAATTGAATTTCCTGTTGCAGAAGAAATGCAAATGGGTGTTACAATAGGAATGATTATGAATGGATTAATCCCTATAAGTATTTATCCTAGATGGAATTTTTTGTTGTTGGCAATGAACCAATTAGTTAATCATTTAGACAAACTGAATGAAATGACCGATAATCATTACAAAGGTAAAGCAATTATAAGAACCAGCATAGGTTCTAAACGACCACTACACCCACAATCGCAGCATATAGGTGATTTTACAAAATCAATTCAAATAATTTCAAGGAATATTAATGTTGTTAAATTGAAAAAACCAGAAGATATATTTTTAGCATACAAAAATGCCATAGATAGAAAAGATAATGTTTCAACTATAATTGTTGAATATGGAGATTATTATAGTGAAAAATAAAGAATGATCATAGCAAAAACACCTTACAGGGTTTCATTTTTTGGTGGTGGATCAGATTATCCAGATTGGTACAAAAAGAATGGTGGCACAGTAATATCTGCATCAATAAATAAACATGTATACATTACATGTCGATCATTACCTTCTTACTTTAAGCACAGATATAGAGTCTCGTACTCTAAAATAGAAGAGGCAAAAAAAATTAAGGATATTAAGCATAAAGTAGTCAGAACCATCTTAAAAAAATATAAGGATAAAATTAAAAACTCTGGTCTAGAAATTCATTATGATGGAGATTTTCCCTCAAGAAGCGGAGTTGGATCAAGTTCTTCTTTTGTAGTTGGTTTATTACATGCATTAAATGAATTTTATAATTTAAAATTAAATAAAAAAAAACTTGCAAATTTGAGCATTGAATTAGAACAAAAAAATTTAAAAGAAACTGTTGGCATACAGGATCCCGTAGCAGCTGCTTATGGTGGGTTCAACGAGATTAAATTTTTCAAAAGTGGAAAATATAAAGTAAACTCTTTAGTAAAAGACGAAAAAGAACTAAAGGTTTTACAAGATAGACTTTTTTTAGTTTTTACTGGAGTTAGAAAAAAATCCAAAACAGCAAATGATATTGCTGGATCTTATGTTAAAAATTTATCCATTACAAAAATTAATGAAATCCAATCTATAATTAGACATGCCAAAGAGGCAAAAAAATTTTTAAAAAATAAAGATTATGATTCATTTGGTAAACTATTGGGAGAAACTTGGAAAAAAAAGAAGCAAATAAGTAAAAATATTTCTAATCCCAAAATTGACAAAATATATAAATTGGGCATAAAAAATGGCGCACTTGGAGGAAAACTATTAGGTGCTGGTGGTGCTGGTTTTTTATTATTTTATGTCCCAGAAAAAAAAAATAAATCATTCATAAAAAAATTTAAAAATTACACTATAGTCAAGTTTAAATTTGATAAAAAAGGTTCAGAAATAATATTTAACAATAAAGAAAAAGATGAAAAATTTTTTTAGATCATTCGATTTCCCGTTGATGGAAGAAAATATTGATAAGGATGATATTAAAGTAGTAATTGATTTTATTAAAAAATTACCAAGATTAACTTCTGGTGAAAAAGTAAAATTGTTTGAAAAAAAATGGTCTCAGTGGCTAGGTGTAAAATACAGCGTGTTCGTCAATTCAGGGTCTAGCGCGAATCTATTAACAATTGCAGCCTTAAAGATTTTTGCTAATAAAGATTCAAAAAAAAGAAATGAAATAATTGTTCCTCCATTAACTTGGAATTCAGATATTTTGTCAGTGATTAGGAATGGTTTTAAGCCAAAATTTTGTGATGTTAATTTTTCTAATTTATCAATGAACCTTGAGGATATAAAAAAAAAAATCAATAAAAAAACAATAGCTGTTTTTTTAAGCCACATTCAGGGATTCAATGCTTTAGATGCAGAGTTTATAAACCTTCTAAAGAAAAAAAAAATATATTTAATTGAGGATGTCTGTGAATCGCATGGTGCTAGCTATAAAAATAAGAAGTGTGGGACCTTTGGTTTGGCAAGTAATTTTTCTTTTTATTATGGTCACCACATGACAACGATTGAAGGGGGCATGGTTTGTACAAATGATAAAGCTTTTTATGATTTATGCTGTTCTTTAAGAGGTCATGGCATGTTGAGAGAAAGTCCCTTTCCATCAATTATAAAAAAAAATATCAAAAAATATAAAGACTTAAATCCACAGTTTATTTTTGTTAACGAAGGTTTTAACTTTAGAAACAATGAGATTGGAGCAGTCTTAGGAATTAATCAACTAAAAAAAATAGATGCTAATATTAAAAAAAGAAATAAAAATTTTATATATTTTAAAAACAATATTGATTCAACTAAGTATTTTAACAATTTTGATGTTGATGGTATTTCCAATTATGCATTTCCAATTATTTTAAATACTAATAAAATAACAATTAGAAATAAATTTGAAAAATATTTAAACAAATTTTCAATTGAATTTAGAAGAGGTAATGCAGGAGGTGGAAATCAATTAAGACAACCATATCTAAAAAAAATATTAAAATTTGACAAAAAAAATTTTAAAAATGTCGAGCATATTCATTTTTTTGGCTATTACATTGGCAATTATCCATCATTAAGCAATATTAAGTTAAAAAAACTTATAAAGTTAATTAATAATTTTAAATATTAAATATTTTTATAATTATTAAGATGTAGAAAACTATATAGTATTAGCAGCTCTTTGATCCCGTCATCAATATTTTGTTTTGGAATAAAGCCTAATTTTTCTATTTTTTCATTTGAAACAATATAATTTCTTTGATCTGGATCTTTTGTAAAAGCTTTTTCAATGATATTTAAAGATTTAACCTGTTTTTTAATCTTTTCTGCTAGTTCTTTCTTAGATAGATTGGCAGTTGAGAGACCCACGTTAAAAATTTCGTTTTTTGTTTTGCTATTTTCAATGCAGAAATGAAAACATCGCGCAACATCTTTCACATGAATATAGTTTCTTTTAAAGTGTCCTTCAAAAAGTACCAAAACATTGTCATTATAAGCTTTGTAGACAAAGTCATTAACTAATAAATCCATTCTCATTCTCGGAGCTGCTCCAAATACTGTGGCGAGTCTAAGACTGGTAACATTTTTTTTCTCCATAAGTATTTGTTCAAGCTTCACTTTTTGTTTGGCGTAGTTTGAAAGTGGTTTAAGTTTACTATTTTCATCACAAAAGTTATTTTTGTTTCCAGATCCATATGCACTGTTAGTTGTAGGCATAATTAATCTTTGACTTGACGATTTATTTTTAATTATGTTGAGACAACTATCAAAATTTATTTCTTTAGAAATTTTGGGAAGTTTTGAACAAATAGGAGCACCCACTAAAGCTGCTAAGGGTATAATGATGTCATATTTAGATATTATAGTATTAATCGTTTTTAAGTCTCTTACATCTCCTAAGTAAAGCTTGAATTTTTTATACGATAGGCAGTCCATCAATGAATTTTGTTTATAGTAAAAATTATCAAATACCGAAACAGAGTAATTTTTTTCCAAGAGGTATTTGGTTAAAATTGAACCAATGTACCCAGCTCCACCTATAATGAGTATTTTTTGCATTATAAATTATATGACATGAATATAGATTTGTATATAATTTATGAAATAATAAATTTCTATTTAGTAATCAATAATTTATGAAAAAACTTTCAATTGTTTATGCTGTTCGAAATGATGATTTTAATGGAAATTTTTATTATAGATTTTACATGTCTTTGCTTTTTTTAGAAAAAGCTATTCTATCGAATAAATTAAAAAGTAAAATTGAAATTATCGTTGTAGATTGGAATTCAAAAACGCCATTTAATATTAAAAAAGATTTTCCAAAAGGGATTCAAAAAAACATAAAACTAATAATTGTCAGACCGCCATTATTATCAAAACATAAAATTACATCTAAATTTAAAGTAACTCAGGCCGTTAATACGGGAATACGAAGGGCAAAAGCAAAATATATTCTAAATATTAATTCAGACATTTTAATAACAGAGATATTTTTAAAAAGATTATTTGAATTAATTAAAGAAAATAAAATAAATAATAAATTTTTACAGATTCCTAGAAAGTTTATTCCGCATCAGATTACTGAGCTTCAATTGAGCCAGGATGATTTAAAGAAATATATAAAAATGTTTTCAAGGTATTTTAATCAAGGTGGAAAGGTACCTGGTTTAATGTCTGGAGCGGGCGGATTTCTGGCACGCAAAAATACATGGCACAAACTAGAAGGTTTTTCAGAGACATATAACGGACACGGGTGGACAGATATTGAATTGGGGATAAAAATAAAAAATAACTTTGAAATTGAAAAAGCAGATTATTATGGACTTTGTTTATATGATTTACAGCAAAATATAGATATTAAAAAAAATATAAATTCTCATCCATTTATAATTACAAAAAATAAAAAAAACTGGGGACTCGGTAATGTAAAATTGCCTATCAGCACCAGTCGATATTCAACAGAGAAAAAAAAAGAAATTAAAAAATTTGGAATTAATAAAAAAGAAATTAATTTAATTAAATTTATTAAATCATTTTTTTTAACAGAAAAGATTAAATTAAAAGAAATTAAAGAGCTTTTAAACCATCTCTATACTAACGATTATAATATTGTAAATTTATTCATAATTAATAAAAGCATAGAATATGTAGAATTTTTAACAAGATATTGTGAAAATTCAATAATTAATTATTCATTAGATATAAAAAAAATAAACAACTTTGAGAAAAAACATTTAAGATTACATTTTGTAAATTATTTGCAAAACAATATTAACTTAATTGATTATTTTCCAGTCAATAAATTTAATAAAAAAAATAAATTAAAACTTTTTTCAGATGTTATCCCAAATATTTTTATCGATAATAAAAAAAATTTTTCAAGAAAAAATTTATCTATGAAACTGTTGATAATTTTTATATACATCATCTTTCCAATTAAATTTTTATTTGACTGTAAGGATATATTTAAAAAATTACTAAAATTTAAAAAATTGTAATCGTGAAAAACAAATATAGAATTATATTAATTTCTAATCCAGCGAATTCAATATTTATATCAAGCTATTTGAATAAAAATATGAACAAACATGAAGTTAAAAACTTTATTATAAAGCATAAAATTCATAGTGACCTGACAAATCATAAGTCTATAATCCGCAAAGAGGATAGATTAAGTTTTTCAAATAAATATAATATATATTTGTCAGACGAACTATTAACACTAAATTATAATGTTGAGTATCTAATTGATTTATTTAAAGTAAAGCTAATTATTAGTAGTTTTTCACAAGGACAAATAAATGTTAAAAAATTTTTTTCAGAAGTAGAAACTTATATGGTAGATAGATGGTATATTGATTTTTGGAAAAAAGTAGGACGTGAGAAATTATTACACAATGATTATAATTGGCTAATTGATTTCTATTATAAAAAATATATAAATATATTTAAGCTTATATTACCTAAAAGAATTAATTAATATTGATGAAAATAAATAAAAATACAAGAATATTTATTGCCGGACATAATGGTTTGGTTGGTTCGTCTGTTTATAGAATATTAAAAAAAAATAATTTTAAGAGATTGATTGTAAGATCAAAATCCGAATTAAATATTTTAAATAGTAAAAAAGTTGATCAATTTTTTAAGATAAATAAAATTGAACTGGTTATTTTTTGTGCTGGACTAGTGGGCGGTATAAAGGCAAATTCAACTTATTCTACTCAATTTTTTCAACAAAATATGATGATGATTATGAATATGCTGAGTAGTAGTCACAAACACAATGTAAAGGCCTTTATTAATTTAGGTAGCGCCTGTATATACCCAAAAAACATTAAAAAGAAGTTAGATGAAGCAGACTTACTAACGGGCAAGTTAGAGCAAACAAATGAACCTTATGCTCTTGCAAAAATTTCAGCGCTTAAACTTTGCAATTATTATAAAAAACAATTTAACAGAGACTATTTTAGCTTGATGCCAGCTAATCTTTTTGGACAAAATGATAATTTTAGCTTAGAAAATTCACATGTTATTCCAGCACTAATTAGAAAGTTTTACGAAGCTAAAAAATTTGGTAATAAAAATGTTGAAGTATTAGGTAATGGTAAATCTATCAGAGATTTTCTTTATGTAGAGGATTTGGCACAAGCTATTCTTTTCACAATTAAAAATTTACATAAAATTGAATTTAAAAGAAAAATTTTTGAACATGGGTTTTTAAATATTGGTTATGACAAGGGCATTAAAATACTAACATTAATAAAAAAAATAAAAAAAATATCTGGATTTCGAGGAAAAGTTATTTTTACAAATAAAACTTTAAATGGAACTAAAACTAGAGTTCTGTCCTCAAAAAAAATTATATCTATTGGATGGAAAAAAAAATTTTCTTTTGAAAGAGGATTAAGAAATACTTACGCATGGTATACAAAAAATTATAGAGAAAGAAATTAGTGTGTAATAACCATAAAAAACCAAAGCAAATGGTTATTCTTTGTGGAGGCCTTGGTACAAGAATTGAAAAATTTACCAGTAAAACTCCAAAACCATTATTATTATTCAAATCTAGGCCATTTCTTTATTATCTGATCACATATTTTGCAAAAAAAGGAATTAGAGATTTTCTTCTTTTCACACATTACAAAAGTAATCTTTTTATAAAATTCAGCAAACAATATGATTTTAAAAATTTAAATATAGAAATAGTTAATGAAAAAACAAAGCTAGGTACAGGCGGTGGTATTCTTAATTTTAAAAAAAAATTACATAATTCTTTTTTTTTATTAAATGGAGATACATTACGAGATATTGATATAAATAAATTTATTAAAATCCATAATAAATATAATAAATGCATTACAGTAGCTTTAAGTGAAAACACATCGCACCCTAAATTAGGCAGACTCAATATTAAAAAATCCAGATTAATAAAAGACCCAAGAAGTAAATTTATAAATTCTGGTCTATATTTAATAGATAAAAAAATCTTTAATATTTCTAATTATAAGAAAAAAAAATTAAACTCAAAAATTTCTTTTGAAAATGAAATTTTAGACGATCTAATTATTAATAATAAAGCTTCTGGTTATAAAAATAAAAATGATAAATTTATAGACATTGGATCTTATAAATCATTGATAAAAATGAACAAAGATAATTTTTATACAAAAAAAAATCGGGCTATTTTTTTGGATAGGGATGGTGTTTTAAATGTTGATTACGGATATGTTTATAAAATAAAAGATTTAAAATTTGAAAATAAGATAGTTAAAATTTTAAATTATTATAAAAAAAATAATTTTCTATTTATTTTAGTTTCTAATCAATCAGGAGTAGGTAGAAAATTTTACAAATTAATCGATGTGCTAAATTTTAACAATGAAATGAGGAAAAGACTCTTAACAAAAGAAATCGACATAATTGATTACTTTATATGCCCTCATACACCTTTAGTGAATTGCAAATGTAGAAAACCCAGTCCAAAAATGATCAATGATGCTTCATTACTTTGGAATATTGATAAAAATAAAAGTTTTATGATTGGAGATAAAATTAGTGACTATGAATCTGCAAAAAGAGCTAATGTTAAATTTATTTATAAAAAAAAAATAGAAAAATTATTTTAAATGAAAAGAAAATTTAGAATTATATTGCTTTCAAATCCAGCAAACGCACTTTTTCTTTCATCAAAATTAGATGAAAAAAGAGATAAATTAAAAAATATAATTATATATTCGCCGCCAGAAACAGCTTTTTCAAAACTTAAGTTTAATAAGAAATTTCACAAAGAGCTATGCTATCTTCCATTTAAAAATAAAATTTTGATTTATAATTTTAATTTTTTTTTAGCATCTGATAACATTAATTTATTTTCAAATAAAAATTATGAAACATTTTATAATTCCGAGAGCATTAAGCTAAAGTTATTTTTAAAAAGAAAAAATATAAATTTAAATGATATTTCTGAATTATGGTTTGGTTGGTCTCAATTAAAATTTATTTTTTTTAATATTCTTAAAGAAAATAACTGTAAATATTTTAAATTTGACCATGGCTTGGGAGATATTAGAGCAACAATCTATGAACTTAAAAAAAAATCTACATATTTAAAAAAAAAAATTAAGGAGTTAATTGTAAAACATTATGTATATATTCCAAAATTTAACTACGTGTCCTTATTTAGTGATGAGATTAAAAAAATAAATAATAATAATAATTATAGATTAATTTCTATAAATAGAAAATATTATAGAAAAAATTTAAAACTTTGTGAAAATAGAATTAAAGAAAGATCTCTTAAAAAAAAGCTTATAAGTAACTCAATTGTAATTATGGTTGATTACATATGTTTAACTCAAAAAAAATCACAAAATAATGAAATAAATAACTTTTTTATCGAACTGTTGGAACTAATAGAAAAAAAATTATCAAAAAAAATAGCATCTAATAGGATAAAAAATATAATTATTAAAACGAAGCTACATAATAATTTAAATATAAAATATACAATCAATCTTCTTAAAAAAAGATATTTGGGCAAATTTAATATTTATTTATTTAATGAACTAATTGATGGAAATTATAATATTGAGTATACAGTGGGGTTGCTTAACTGTAAAATTATTGCATCAACATTTTCATCTGGACAATTGACGATACAAAAAATTGAAGGTTCTAAGATTGACAATTATATTTTTACAAATTGGTATTTAGACTTTTGGAAGAATAAAGGCAAATCAGATCTTGTGCATCATGACTTTGATTGGATATATAATTTCTTTTATAAAACCTATTATCATTATTTTAAAAATGTAATTCCCAAAACCTTCTAGATTTGATTTAAAATATTTTTTATTATCATCTTAGCGTTAAAAAAAGTTTTAGATAAAATACTGAAAATAAAGTAAATTGGATAAATTGAGTAAATGCAGATTAATTTTATAAAATTTAATCTATATTCAATTTTACTACTTTTATTATTTTCGACAAAAGAATTAAAATTTTTAATCTTTTTATTAATTACAAATAAATTTTGCTTCTTTGATAATTTAACTTTTTCTAAAATCGAGATTTTTATCTCTGACTTAATTTTATCATTGTATAATTTGAAATGATTGTGAATATATTCATTTTCCCAATTTTTATAGTTTTTGTTAATAAAATAGTTGATTTGTATTGTATCATCAATACATAATATAAAATTTATAATCGATATATCATCTGGATTAAATATATTGATTTCATTTATTTTTTTATTTTTTTCAAAAATAAGCAACAAGTCAATAATTGTCTTTAACTTAAGCTTTCTTGATTTGAATAATGAATTAATAAAGCAATAATAGATTGGAATATTGATAGAAGTAAAAGTTTTATGATAGGTGATAAAATTTCAGATTTAAATTGTGCCAAAAGAGCTAATGTTAAATTTATTTATAAAAAAAAATAGAAAAATTATTTTAATTTTCAATTATTTTTTTTTTTTCAATTGTTATAATTTTATCACAACCATTTAATACTTTTTCATCATGAGAAATAATAATAATAGTAATTAGATCTTTTAACTCATTAATAAGTATTATAAACAACTCTGTATTTTTGCTATCTAAGTTGCTAGTAGGTTCATCCAATACCAATAAATCAACCTCTTTGTATAGTGCTCTTGCGATGGCTAATCTTTGTTTTTGACCTCCACTCAGATTTTTCCCATCTTCAGAAATAATAAAGTCATGTTTTAATGATTTTGTATTTACAAAATTTTTTAAATTTACAGTTTCCAGGCATTTGTAAAATTTTTTAAATTTATTATCGTCTATATTGTTATCAAATGTAACGTTAAAATAAATACTCGCATTAAATAAATTAAAATTTTGAGAAACATATCCAACATTATTTAACCAGCTACTCAAATTTTCATCATTAAGTTCTGTCTCATCGATATATATTGATCCCTCATTTGGCTTTAATATGCCTAGCACTAAATCTACAAAAGTAGACTTGCCTGCTCCAGATTGACCTTTTATTCCTAACAAGGTTTTAGCATTAATACTTAGATTTATACTATCTAATATGATGTCTGGGTAATTTGGATAAGAAAATTTAACATCTTTGATCAATATTTCTTTTTTTAATAATAGTTTACTATTCGATTCTTTATTCAGAACATTTTGCAATAATTCTTCTTTTTCACGAAAAATTGATTCTATGGTTTTTGTATGAAATTTAAGTGTTGTTATCGATTGAAATATCGAATTAAAAGCAGGAAGTAGTTTCATGGATGCAAAACCAAATATCCCAATTAATGCAAGAGAATCTTGAATATGTTTTGATTCATACGTTAAGTAAATTATGAATGAAATTATAGAAATAAAAATTAAAATTTCTAAAACATATCTAGGTATGGTCGAAAATATTAAATATATAGACTTAGAATTAGAAAAATTTGAAGTTAAAACCTTGAACTTATCTGATTGCACTTTAATTTGGTTAAATAATTTTATTTCACGTATTCCAGAAAAGCTTTCTTGAATAATTTTCGTTTTATTTTTGTTAGATTTTTCAATTATACTTCCAAGATCTATAATTTTTTTTTTAGAAATTTGAACAATTGAATAATATATGGTAATGAAAATTGCACCAACTAAAAGAGTGATATTTAAATCAATTATTGCAAGACAAATAATAATTGAAACTGCTATAATAGATTTTGATATTAAATTTAAAAAAGAAATTAATACTCCATCAATTAAATACATTAATTCATAGTTAAGAACTTTTGAAATATGTGAATTCTCTTTATGTAAAAAAAAATTAAAATCTTGTTTTAGATAATTTTTAAAAAAAAATAAATTAACTTCGTAGTATTTATGATAAATATATTTTAAAACCAAATAATTATATAAAATATTTAATAAAGTTAATATCGATAAAAATATAATAAGCGAGAATCCAAAAAAAATTAAAAAATTATTAATAGAAACATCAAGCATCAAAAATAAATCATTAAGAATTGAATTTGTATGAATTAGATCGGGTTTAGCTACCAATGTTATAAAGGGAAAAATAGAAACCAATCCCATTGCCTCAAAAAAGCCTATTATAGAGGCACCTACGATTATAAGATAAAATTTTTTATCACTAGTGAGTTTAAGTATAAAATTTAATTTTTTGAATAGTAAAAACATAAGAGCTTTAAGAATAAGTTTTAATTTTTAATATATTTTAATGAATATTAAATCTAATTATAATTAAAACAAAACATTTAATTGAAGCTATAATATGATATCTAATTATAATCAACTTGATTGATAAATATGAAAACATATGTAGTGATTTTACCAGCTAGAATGGGATCTAAAAGGTTATATGGCAAACCATTAATAAAAATTAGTGGGATACCAATGATCATACGAACTTATCTGCAATGCAAAAAAGCTGTTAATGAAAAAGATATTTATGTAGCAACAGATAGTTTGCAAATTAAAAAAATATGCGACCAATATGGCGCCCAATGCGTTATGACATCTAAAAAATGTTTAACCGGAACAGATCGTGTTGCTGAAGTAGCAAAAAAAATTAAAGCTAAATTCTATATTAATGTTCAGGGGGATGAACCTTTTTTTAATCCAATTGATTTAAAAAAATTAATAAAATGTGCGAAAAAAAATCCTCAAGATGTTATTAATGGTTATACTAAGATTAAAGATAGAAAACTATATAACGATCCTTCAATTCCAAAATTAGTATTTGATAAAAACTACAACCTTATTTACATGTCAAGAGCTGCGATACCTTCAAATAAAAAATATGATTTTAAAATTGCCTGGAGACAAGTTTGTGCGTATTCGTTTCCCAAAAATTCTTTGAAATTTTTTTCCAGTTTTAAATCAAAGTCAACTATTGAAGATATTGAGGATATTGAAATTTTAAGATTTATAGAAAATGGAATCAATGTAAAAATGCTTGAAATGTCTAATCAATCAATCTCAATTGATAAAAAAAAAGACTTAAATAAAGCAAAATTATACCTAAAGATAAAAAAATATTAAATTTCATAACAATAATAAAATGAATATTTATAAAAACCAATTAATCAATTATTTTTTGGAACAAAATATAATAGATAAATTGTTACTGATTTTATTTATAGCAATTCCATACTTTTATATTTCAGGCCCATTTCTAACTGATGTAGCACTTATTATAATAGTATTTTTGTTTTTTATAAAAATTAAAAAATTAGATAATAAAAAAAATATTATTTTGTTATTTTTTATATTTTCAATAACGATTTATCTTTTTTTTAATCATTTATTATTAAATAATGTTGATAAAAATTATATTAAATCTCTTTTTTATTTTAGGTTCTTGATTATAGTACCAGTGGCATTTTTAATTTTTAAAAAAATAAAATTTGTAAGAATATTTTTTTACGCAATTATGTTAGCCAACCTAATTGTAATATTTGATATTTTCTTTCAAAAAATATTTGGATTCAACACAATTGGAATTGATGCTATAGAATCTTTTAATAAAGGAATGCATTTTATAACGCTGATAGATAGCATAGGGAATGTAACAAGATATTCTGGTTTTTTTGGAAGCGAATTAATAGCTGGAGGCTATATATCAAGATTTTTCTTAATAAATTTAATTTTTTTAGAATATGAGTTAAAAAATTATAAAATTGAAATTTCAAACATTAAAAGATCTTTTATTATTATAGTTTTTACTTGTATTGTTTTTTTGGGAATTTTACTAACAGGTGAAAGATCAGCCCTCCTATTTGCTTTATTATCATTTGCCTTATATCTTGTGTTTTATAATTTATTTAAAGATAAAATGATATTTGGATTTATCACTTTATTTTTTATCGCTATGCTAATGTTGGGATCAGCAAATTTTAAAGAGCGATTTTTCAATTCATCTATAAATGAATTAAAAATCAAAGTAATTGATGAAATTCAATTAGAAGAAGTATATCAAAATAAACATTTTTCACATTATTCTTCTGCTGTAGAAATATTTAAAGAAAATATAATTTTTGGAGGAGGTTTTAAAAATTATAGAAATATTTGTGACGGGAGTAAATATGAATGCTCAACACACCCACACAATATATTTCTAGAAATTATATCCTCTATTGGAATTGTTGGTTTTATACTTTTTTATTTATTCTTTATTTTATATTATAAAATTTATTTAAATAATAATAAACACCGTAGTACAAATATTATATATTTTACTTTTGTTATAATGAGTTTTATGTTTGTGTTGCCAACAGGAAGTATTTTTAATAATTATTTTTCTCTTTTATCATTTTATTCTTTGGCAGCATTATCTGTTGCCATCACAACCTTAAAAATTAATTAAGATTTTAAATTTATTTATGAAAAAAAAAATATGCATAATTTTAGATAACCCAACAAGAGATTTAAAAGGTCTATTGT